>Ga0123354_10016316_pt1 | contig 11636 bp, 16 predicted proteins | sample TergutLab28metaG_2_FD_97872 | JGI IMG/M metagenome (GOLD analysis project Ga0123354, IMG submission 97872) | Labiotermes labralis P4 segment gut microbial communities from Petit-Saut dam, French Guiana - Lab288 P4 | ecosystem: Host-associated > Arthropoda: Insects > Digestive system > Gut ... | reverse complement strand
CTAAGGATGCGAGCCATGCTAAGACGTCGGCAAACTCTTTTTCTAAAGATGTTTTGTTTTCGCTGTTTAACGCTTCTTTGAGTTCTTGCAGTTCGTCGTTTAGCCATTTAAAAGTTGCTTCTATGCCTCTTTCTTTGTCGCTTTTTATGTATAAATGTTCCATCATTTTTTGGAATTCGCAAATCTGCATTTATGTCACCGGTGTATGTATGTATTTGTTGTCTGTCTTAAATCCTTAAGAATAAAACTTGCTTGTTTTTTACACAACATTAATAATCTACATTAAATTATGAGTATTACATAATTGGTAGATAGTGAGTATTATGAGTAAAAAACGAAAAGAAGCTGGTCCGATGCCCGCTGCAAGTGCTGGTTTACTTAGGTTTTTCGAAGAAGAAACTGAAGGCATTAAAATTAGACCTGAACTTTTAGTGGCTCTTTCTATTACTTTAATTGTTGTATCCGTTCTGGCAAAAATTTTCTTCCCAGTTTAAACAACAAAAGTATTATTCTTTTTTAAATTTTATCTGTTTCTGTTTTGTGTTTGTTGTAATATTTCGATTCTTTGGACTGCGTTTAGTGGTAGATATATGTCGCCTGTTTCTTCTCTGCTAGCTACTTGTGGAATTGGTTGTGCAAGGGTTGTGCGTAAAACTATGGCCTCTACCTCAGATAGCCAAATTCCTGCCGGTTCCTGAGTGATTGCCTCTAAGGTGCCCTCAAAACCGTAGGTTGAATCCATTATTACTCTTATTTTCTTGCCAACGTTCCTTTCAAACATGTGAAATATGGACCGCGGCAAATCTTGCGCTGGCATAGGCTTTGCAGAATTAATATAAGTGCCTTTTTGAGGATAAAACAGTTCTCCTTACGTTTTTGCTCTTTTTTATGTTGCTCTTTAACTTTACAAGCTTATATAGTTGGTAAATTTTGAGCTTTTTCTGTCTAAATTTAGTTTGCTTATTTGTTTGAAAGTATGATTTTTTGTATTTATTGTCAACTGTTTTTCCTTCAGCTAAAGCTACCTTTTAATAATGCTAATGTTTCTCTAAAACATAGAGATGTTAAGCATGGTGAACACAACCTCTAATGCTCCCTTAAATGACTCCATGGATGGCGCGTTGAAGCATTACTCATCTATGTTCTTTCTACCCAAATACAAGTGGGTGGTTTTAGCTATAGCTGTGTTATGCATTGGTATAATTGGTTTGTCACCTTGTGTTCTGTTTCCCACAACTCAGGGGTTAATGAATGGTTTACTTCTTGGTGTAACCCTGTTTGTTATAACCCTTGTTGTTGATGTTGTATTAAGTAAAAGAGTTTTAAAAGATCCCATTTTTATATTGCGTAGAATTGCGGCTTTATCGCTTTTTTGTTGGGGGTTTTGGGCGGTTTTTCTTGTGTTGGGTGTGGGTTTTGGTTTAGTGTTAGGTCCTGTTTGGTGGTTTAGGTTGTCTTTGTTAGGGTTTGGTGCAGTTTTGACTTTGCGTTTTGTTGTTTTGTTTGCTGTTTCTTCTACAGGTTTTGCGCGGCAGCTTTTGTCTGTTTTGCTTTTGCCTTATCTTAGTGTTGGTGTATTTTTTGGTTTTTGGTTAAGTGTGTCTGGTAGTGTAGTGTCTGTGTTTTTGTTTTATCTTATATTTGTTCCTATAGTTGCTTATGTGGCGGTGTTTGTTTTTCTTAGGTCTTTGGATAGAATTGGTTGTCGTCTTAATGGTGTGCCTGCTTTGCCTTTGTTTAAGGCCTTTATGTCAAATTGGGTTCTCTCTGCGAATGGTCCTCTTGAGAGTCATTTAGAAAAAATGGGTGAAGATGCTAACATAGATGTTACCTTACTGCGTTTTGACTCTTCCCTTTCTTCTAAACCTGCAGCAGCATTAATTGTGCCTCTTGTTCATCCTGGTCCTTTTAAGAATATAGGTAGTAGTCTTTTACCGTCTTTACTAAAGAAACATTTTGAGGAAGTTTATATGTGTCAAACCTGTACGCCTCTTGGTCTTTTAGGTCATGAGCTTGACTTAGCTTCTCAGACACAAAATTTCAAAGTTATATCTCATATTATTGAGGCTGCCAAATTTGGAGCAACTGAAACTTTAGCTTCTCCTTTTGTTCAAGTATCTGAGGGGTATGCCACTGTTTCTTGTCAGGTTTTTGGTGATACTGCTCTTCTTTCTTTTACGCTTTCACCAAAGACTACTGAGGATCTTCCTCAAGAGCTTGGGCAAATTGTTCAAATGGAAGCTAAAAAGTATGGATTAAACTGTACTATAACTGTTAATTGTCATAATAGTTTAACTGATGTAATTGATACCATTGAGCATTTAGCTGAGTTTGAAGCTGCTGCTTTTCGTTGTCTTCAGAAAGTTGCGTCAATGCCAAAAAAGCCTTTCAAAGTTGGCTCATCAACAGTTTATCCTAAGGACTTTACTCTTAAAGAAGGCATGGGAACCGGGGGTATAACAGCTATAACTGTTCAAATGGATGATCAGAAAATCGTATACATAGTTATTGATGGAAATAACATGATATCTGGGTTGCGTGAAAAAGTTTTGTCTGCTCTATCTACTTCTGGGTTTGATTCCAGTGAGGTTTTTACAACGGATACTCACGCTGTGAGTGCTCTTGTTACGGGTAGTCGTGGTTATCATCCTGTAGGTGAGGTTATGGATCAAGAGAAATTAATTAGTTACATTATAGAGGCTGCAAAATCTGCTGAAGCTAACTTGGTGCCCGCTAAAGCAGGTTCTAAACATTTAGTCGTTCCTAACGTGCGTGTTATTGGAGGATCACGTATAGAGACTCTATCTTTGCTGGTAGACCAAGCGCTTAAAAAAGCAAAACAGATTGTTGTTCCCATATTTCTTACTGAAGGCTTACTATTGCTTCTGCTTTTAGCGCTGCTCTAAAAGTGAGGGTGTGGTTATCACTTTGTTTTTCTTGTTGTTCTTTTTGGTTTTCTTTTAAGGTCTGTTCCACAGATTTGACAGACGGTAAATGAACTGTTAATAGAGTATTCTTTATGGCATGCAGGGCAATAGCGTATCCATTCTAACAGTTTTTTGATGCCAAAGGTTGCAAGTGCATAAAATTCAATTCCATTCTGTTTAGCAACGTTTTGAATTGAGTAATCGTCTGTTATGATTTTTGGTTGTTCTCCTTGCGTTTTTAGTTCTAATGCTAATGCGAGGAGTTGTAGGTCTGTTTCAGAGAGAAGGTATGAATCGCCTACTTTGTTTGCGGCTTTTTTTATTTTGTTTGAGTATTCTTCTTGGGGTATTTTTATTTTTACTTTGCCGCTTTCAATGGCGGTGTTGAAGCGTACTTGTATCATTGAGTTCCTTTTTATTTCGTCATGTACTTTTGGTACGGTTACCTGTTCTTCGCCAAGTGAGAAAGGGTCAAATCCTGCTAAAAACGCTGATGTGTCTAATATGATAATTTTTTTTTGTGTATTATTATTGGCTGTTATGATTTTTGGTCATCTCGGTCCTTGGAATAGTAATCTACAGTTTAGTCGGTCATAAAAGTTGTTTTCGAATCTGATAAAACTTGTAACGTTATTTGATTTTGTAATTTTAACTGTGAGTCCGTTTTCACTTTTTCTATAATGGTAATTGCCGTCAATCATGATGTACATAGTTTTTGGTCTAATAACGTTTAAGATGATTTCTGCTTCTGTGGGGAAGATAATTGATCTAAAAACTGTTAGTGCGCATATGGGTGTAACTAGTATTGCATCCATCATTCTGTCAAGTACTGGGCCGCCAGCTGAGAGTGAGTATCCTGTGGCGCCTGTTTGGGTTGCGACAATTAGTCCGTCTGCTTGGCAGTTTAGTATGGGTTTTCCGTCTTTGCAGAGTTCTGTGTAGAGGATTTTTGAAGGTTCTCCTGCTGAGATTACTATATCGTTTAGTGCGTCTGGTAATGTTTCGTCGTCTATTTTGGCGGAGAGTTTGGTGCATTTTTCTACTCTGAAGTCGTTTTCAAGTATTCTGTCTATGGCGGTGAATGCTTTATTGGGTTCAACTTCTGTTAGAAATCCTCTGGCGCCCATGTTTATGCCTAGTATGGGTGGTTCTGGTTTTGGGCTGTTTAGGCATGTGCGTAGTATGGTGCCGTCTCCGCCTATGGTGATTATAAAGTCGGTTTTCATTTCTTTGAGGGGGACTGTTTCTGCTTGTGTTTTTATTTTGTCGGTTAAGGTGTCTTCGATGAAGACTTTTATGCCTTTATTGTTTAGGTGCGTTGCTATTTCTTTTGTTAATTGTAGGGCTTTTTCGTTATCGTAACGAGCGACTATTCCTGCGCTTTTGAACACAATGTCACCGTTCAGGTTATATCGTACCTTAATCTATATATGGGTGTTGTTAAGCTCTTTGCATTAATAGACAAAGCATTGTGGTGAGCGTATGAGTAAACCAGTTGATGTAGGCGAACTTCGTGTCGGCGGGTACATGATGATTGATGGTGAACCCTGTCGTATTGTAGATATAGCAAAATCTAAACCTGGGAAACATGGTGCGGCAAAAGCGAGAATTGTTGCTATAGGTGTTTTTGATAACCAAAAGAGACAATTTGTAAAGCCAGTTGATGGTAGCGCCGAAATTCCAATTATTGATAAACGTCCAGGTCAAATTTTTGCAGTTAATCCCACTGGCGTGCAAATCATGGATTTGGAAACATATGAGTATGTTGATGCTCCCTTTCCTGATGAAGAGGATTTAAAAGTTAAATTAGTTGCCGGCGCGGAAATCGAATACTGGAAAATTTTAGGTCGAATAAAAATAAGCAGAGTTAAATAGAGCCTCTGTTTATCCAAACTATTTTTCAATTTTCTTGTTGCTTTTTGTTGTATTCTGTTTTTTGTTGTGTGTTTTTTAGTTTGGTAAAGTGAGTTATTTTTTCTGTTAGGTATGTTTATTTGCGTGTTTGTCTTTTTGTGGGTTGAAGCCAATGATGCATGAAGAGCCGTCTGAATTGTGAAGAGTATTTATTTGGGGAACTGAGGCTTTATTTGCGGCGTTTTTTTCCTCAATGTTTGTGTTGATGGGTTTTTGTTCTGTAATCTTTATTTAAGGTGTTGTGTGTTTGTTGTTGTTTGAGTGTGTTTAGATGGCGCTTGATCGTTTAGGTTCATCGTTGACCAATGCTATAAAAAAGTTGTTTAAGGCGGGTGTTGTTGATGAAGCTGCTGTGAAGGAGTTGGTGCGTGACATTCAGCGTGCTTTGTTGCAGTCTGATGTTAATGTTCAGTTGGTATTGGATATTTCTAAGCGTATTGAGGAACGGGCTTTGAATGAGAATGTTCCTCCGGGGATTTCGCGGCGTGAGCATGTGATAAAAGTTGTATATGAAGAGTTGACTCGTTTTGTGGGTGATAAGCCTGTTCCTCTTAAAGTTGAGCCTGGTAAGAAGAAGGTTGTTATGCTTGTGGGTATTCAAGGGTCTGGTAAGACTACTCATGCGGCAAAGTTGGCGCGGTATTATCAGAAGCGTGGTTTTAAGCCAGGGTTAGTGGCGGCGGATACTTTTCGTCCGGGTGCTTATGCGCAGTTGTTACAGTTAGGTAATAGAATGAATTTGCCTGTTTTTGGTGATGCAAAAGCTAATGATCCTGTTAAGGTTGTTCGTGAGGGTCTCAAAGTTTATGCTGATAAGGATTTAATTATTGTTGATACTGCGGGTCGCCATAAGGAGGAGAAGGATCTTATAAAGGAGATGAAGGATCTTGAGAAGAATATTAAGCCTGATGAGGTTATCATGGTTATTGACGGTACCATTGGTCAGCAGGCTCTTGTTCAGGCAAAAACTTTTCATGAAGCTACTCCTATTGGCGCAATTATAGTTACTAAGCTTGATGGTTCCTCTCGTGGTGGTGGGGCTCTTTCTGCGGTTGCGGCGACGGGGGCTCCGATAAAGTTTATTGGGACGGGGGAAAAAGTTGAAGATATTGAATCCTTTATTCCTTCTCGTTTTGTTGGGCGTCTTTTGGGTATGGGTGATTTAGAGACTCTGTTAGAGAAGGTGCATGATGCTGAGATAAAGGTTCCTCAGAAGAAGACTAAAGAAATTCTTAGTGGTAAATTTACTTTAACTGATATGTATGAACAGTTTAGTGCTGTTAAGAATATGGGGCCTTTTAGTAAAGTGTTAAAAATGCTTCCCGGGATGTCTTATAATGTGCCTGATGAGATGTTAAATAGTGCTGAGGGTCGTCTTGATAAGTGGCGTGTAATTATTCAATCAATGACTCCTGAAGAGAAGGAAAATCCTAAAATGTTAAATTCTTCTCGTGCAAAACGTATTGCTCGCGGCTCGGGGACTACTGAAAAAGAAGTAAAAGAGTTGTTAAAACAGTATCTTATGATGCGTAAGATGCTAAAAACGTTTAAGCGACAAAAGAAGTTACCCTTTGGCCTTGGCGGTAAAAGTGGCATGGGTATGGGTATGGGGGGTATTCCGCCTAATTTTAAATAGTAAATACTAACGTGTAGGTATTTTTTATGGATGTGTTTCAAAAGGCTTTTGAGCTTCTTAGTAAGTATCCTCTCTGTGATCATTGTCTTGGTAGGCAATTTGCTGCTTTAGGTTATAGTATGGAGAATAATCTTAGAGGGCATTCTTTGAAGGTTGTTTTAACTATGCAGGCCAATCATGATTTGTTAAATGAACAATATACTGAAGGTCTTTCTAAGCTTGAGGTTTTGTCTGTGAATGGTTTTTCGAGGACTGCTAAGGAGACTTTAAAGCATTTAAAGCATGAACCTGGGGTATCGCCTGAGAAGTGTTTTTTGTGTGATGGGGTTTTTGGTAAGGTTGAAGAGTTGACAAAGAAAGCGTTGTCTGTTCTTGACGGGTATGAGTTTTCTACTTATCTTGTAGGTGTTGAGTTGCCTGTGTTTGTTGAGGAGCGTGAGGATGAGTTTAAAGCTGTTTTTGGTATTAGTACTGCTGAGAGTATGCGTCATGAGTTTGGTAGGCTTTTTGGTAAGGCTTTGGGTGTTTGCACGGGTAAGGATGTGGAGTATTTGACTCCCGATATTGTGGTGATGTTTAATCCGTTTTTGGATAAAATTAAGCTTCAAGTTAATCCCTTATTTGTGGGGGGTAGGTATCGCAAGCTTGTTCGTACGGTTTCTCAGTCTAAATGGTTTTGTTCGAGTTGTCGGGGGCGTGGTTGTGAGCGATGTGGGGGGTCTGGGAAGTTGTATCCTGAGTCAGTTGAAGAGTTTTCTTCTGTTCCTGTTTTGGAGGCGTGTGAGGGTGTGGATTCTTTTTTTCATGCTTCTGGTCGTGAGGATATTGATGCGCGTATGTTGGGGTCGGGGCGACCGTTTATTGTTGAGGTGTCTAAGCCTAAGAAACGTTTTCTTGATTTGAGGGTCATTGAGTCGGCTATTAATTCTGGTGCGGTGGGTAAAGTTGAGGTTTCTGGGCTTTATTTTGCAACTAAAGATGGTGTGCGTCGGCTTAAGCGGGGTGAGGGGGCTGTAAAAGAGTATAGGTTGCTTGCTGAGTTTGAATGTGATCTATCTGATGTGGCTTTGCGTTTAATTGAGGAGACGCTTGTAGGTATTATTGTAAAGCAGCGGACGCCTTTGCGTGTTTTGCATAGAAGGGCAGACTTAGTTCGGGAAAGGTACATATATAAGGTTACAGCTAAGATGGTGTCTCTTAGAATGGCTCTGATAGAAATTCGTTGTCAAGGCGGTCTCTATGTAAAAGAGTTAGTGTCTGGCGATGAAGGTCGAACAGTTCCAAGTGTTTCAGGTTTGCTTGGAAACAGGGCAAAGACGCTTAAGCTTGATGTGCTTAACGTCATATTAGACAATGATAACAATAATAATAGTGAAAGTTAAGGTGAAATAGATTGAGAGGTTCAAAAGGTTATTACTCTGGTACTCGTAGCTTGTTGCGTAAGCCTCAGCGTGAGCGTGGAAAACCAAATATTAGCAAATTACTTCATGAATATGAGCTTGGCTCTGAAGTTATTATAAAAATGAATTCTAGTGTACAGAAAAGTATGCCTCATAAACGGTTCCATGGTAAAATTGGTGTTATTCAGGAAAAGCGTGGTCGAGGATATGTTGTAAAGGTTCCTCAAGGTGAGTCTATTAAGACTATTATTGTGCGTTGTGAGCATTTAGAGCCATATACTGGGACCTGAGTGATATGAGTCAAGACGAATCTGAATCACGTGAGACTCGGCTTACTTTGCCGCAGGTTAAAAAGCTTTTAGACTCTATAGGCGAGGAGAATCTTGACCAGTTTCAACGTCGAACCCTTGACTATGTCAGTAAATTCTCTAAAATTACCCCTGATAAAGCTGACGAAGTATTAGCACTTCTTGTTAAGGACTACGAGTTAGACGAGGTTGAAGCAGTTCAAATTGTAAATTGCATGCCTGAAACTGTTGACGAGTTACGCGTTTTTCTTGCTGGTGGCCGTAAAATTATAGAGACTCAAAAGCTTGAAAAAATAGTCTCTCTTTTAGCCGAAAATCGAACCCTCAAATAGTAATACGTGCAAAGTATTTTTAAGCGTTAACGTAATACTATTATGATTACAATAGTTGAGGCTGTAGTGGTTATTCATGGAGAAGCGTTACGAAGAGTATGCTTATGTACTAGATTTCTTACCCCACGGTAAACCTGGTTTTCGTCCCTCTGGACGAGCAGGTTATCGAGCGGGAGCTCTCATCCAATGCATTGGAGAAGAATTTTTTACTGTTCTTGAAGCATTAGTAAAAGAAAGCTTAATACTAAAACCCGGAGACCGCGTATACGTAGGTAAAGCCTCTCGCGAAGAAGTAACATACATAATTGGACGCGTAAACTCTGAAGAATTTACCGCCGCCGCTAAAACCGAACTCTCCACCGTTATAACAAAAATTATATTTGATCGTGAAAAATGGTTTGTAAACTTTTTCAACACAGCCCGCGCCATTACACCCCGCATGCACGCCCTAGAATTAGTTCCCGGCATAGGCAAAAAGTATATGTGGCAAGTCATAAACGAACGCGACCGTAAACCATTTGAAAGCTTTGACGACATACAAAAACGTACAGAACTGCCCAGCCCTGCCAAATTAATAACTAAACGTGTCATGGAGGAGCTTGAAGGCGATAGCAAATACCGCCTATTCACTAGGGTACAGTAACAAAAATGAGCTTTGAAGAAACCCAACAATTACTACAAACTTTTCAAATCACACCAAATAAACTACTCGGACAAAACTTTCTAATAGACCACACCCTCTATCCCCAACTAGCCTCCTACGCCGAGCTCTCCCCCTCTGATGTAGTGCTAGACGCAGGCGCTGGTTTTGGCTTTTTATCCCGCTTTTTAGCCAACAAATGCCAAAAGGTCATTGCCGTTGAAAAAGACCCCAAAATTTCCTCAGTACTACATCAACAAGCAAACAAACTTGATAACCTCCATATTGTTGAAGGCGACGTATTAAACGCCCTTTTACCTCCTTTTAACAAAGCCATAGCAGCTCCCCCCTATTACATATCCTCTGAACTTGTACTCTTTTTATTAAAACACCATATCAACTGTGCAGTGTTAATTGTACAAAAAGAATTCGCCAACCGACTTGCTGCAAAAGTTGGAACTGAACTATACAATTGGTTAACCGTTACTGTTTATCAAAAAGCACACGTTGAACTCTTAGACCCTATACCCAAAGAACTGTTTTATCCCCAACCAAAAGTAGATTCCATAATTTTACGCATAAAACCCTGGCAACCCCCCCACGCTCCTTTTACTGTAAAAGACCCCGTATTTTTTGAACACATGGTAAAATGGTTATTTACCGAACGAAACAAAAAACTCTCAAACGCCCTAACCCCCTTCATCAAAAGTACATTGAAACTAAGTCCACAGGAGTTCCAAAAAATAATCAAAGCCTTACCTTATCATGAAATGCGTCCCCGCGAAATTACCCCTGAAAATTTTGGAGCCATAGCCAATGCATTTACCCATTAAACGCGTTTGGTTCCAAAACCTAAAATTTGACATAACCAACGAAGTGTTTGAACCCTCCGATGACTCTTTTTTGATAGCCGAAAATCTCACGATCCACAAAGGTGATGAAGTACTAGATTTAGGTACTGGTTGTGGAATTCTTGGCATTTTGGCAGCATCTCAAAACGCCAAATATGTGTTAGCTGTTGATGTTAATCCATACGCAATTAACTGTACAAAACAAAACGCTACCCTTAACAATGTACAGGATAACATGTGTTTTTTGAGAAGTGACTTACTATCTGCCCTAAATAATTCTGCTCTATTTGATTTAATATTATTTAATGCCCCCTATTTACCCTCAGAGCCACATGAGATTGAAACATGGCTTGGACGTGCATGGGCGGGCGGTGCTAATGGGCGTGATGTGATTGACCGCTTTATTCCTCAGGTTTCTGCGCATTTAAAACCGTCTGGCCGAGTGTTTTTGTTGCAGTCCAGTTTGACCGGTTTAGAGTTATCCATTCAAAAATTTTTTGAATACGGTTTATCTGCCATAGTTAAGGCTGAATGTAAATTGCCTTTTTTTGAAACCATTCATTTAATTGAAGCTCAATCTATCCTTTTTAACAGTAACACATAAAACAAAAAAGGCCTAATAATAAAGAGGTGAATCAAAATGGATAAAAAAACAGCAAAAATATGCGGCAATTTTCTTGTTAGTGGCGGTGCTGCTGCATTTGGAGGTGCCTTTGTTCTTCTTGTTATGATGTATGTACTTAATTTTTCAGATTTGTGGTTAATGGTTTTGGCTTTTACCTTTGCTTTAGTAATAACAGGAACGTTTTTGTATAGTTTAGGAGCACGCATACTTAAAAGACATCAAATTCCAATGTGGAAAAAAGAACACAGTATGTAAAAGTATGTATTCAGGTGCGCCCAGATAGGGTCTGATATGATGCAGAGATAAGGTCCTGCCGCGCAAGATAACGCGTGAAACAATCGGCCTAACCGAAGCGGTGAAAACTAAACGGGAAAATAGCATGGTCGAGAAGCGATAAGTCGTCTAGAGGCAATTTGACGCGACTGAATTGCAATGTTGAGGAGTATGAGGTTTAAGCTGATTGTTGAATGCGAGTTTCTAATTCTCATTCATACTGGGCAGGGGAAAGTGCCTGAAACCTTTGGCATGGGAACAACTGTGAAAGCTGAATGCATAGTTGGTTATCGTAGTGTCCATGCGATCTGCCAGAGATTTGGTGGTAACGAAACGAAAGCAGAACCGACAACTCCGTGTACCAGCATATTGGGTTAACTGGGGATCCGCTAAAGAAGAAGCTCTTTGGTTTTCTTCTATGTGGGCAGAGTGCTCGTAGTAGTTTGAGGGTGAGAAATCGTCTGCGTGGCGAAGGGGCACAGCTGTTGCAAATAGGCTAAGATTTGAGATAGTTAGGGAGGAAGACCTCAATTAAGCCAGCTATTGAGTTTTTTTAGCGGTAACCTATTGGAAAGGCAGCAGTGGAAAGTTGGATGCTTAGAGATAAGCCCGTCCAGTTTGGGAAAGGGTTTGCGCAAACCTACCGTAGCAATATGGTAAGGCGGCGCTCTCCCATTTCATCTCTCAGTGAAAATGTCGTTAGAATGTAAATTTTAATGCTGTTTTTACT
>Ga0123354_10016315_pt1 | contig 11637 bp, 9 predicted proteins | sample TergutLab28metaG_2_FD_97872 | JGI IMG/M metagenome (GOLD analysis project Ga0123354, IMG submission 97872) | Labiotermes labralis P4 segment gut microbial communities from Petit-Saut dam, French Guiana - Lab288 P4 | ecosystem: Host-associated > Arthropoda: Insects > Digestive system > Gut ... | reverse complement strand
TACTTACTCAGGTATTTTAGGGTCAAATACTTTCCTTTAGTACTGTTCTTATACACTTGAAATTTATATGGATGAATTCTCTCTCTCTCTCTCTCTCTCTCTCACACACACACACACACACACACACACACACACACACACACACACACACACACACACACACACGCATGCCATCTTTAGTAATGTGAAAAACAGACAAGTTATTATCCAGAAACAGTAACATAAATGTATGATGTACCAAAGTGAAACGATTAAATGAGATCCGTTAAGTGTTAAGTGCTTGCCACTACTTTCATGTGTCTTGGGTAAATCATCATCACAGAAATCTGCACATCATCTTTTAGTGAGGGACACTGTTCGTGGTACTTACCTCAACAACTTACAATGTTGAAAAGGCTTTCTTTGTACAAGTGAGTTGCATAAAATGGTAGCTCCTACACTCAATATCTTCTGTCCTCTATTTTCATGCTCTGTTTTGTTTAAATGTGACTGTGGGTTAAAGCTGGAGATAATTTCATGGCACCTGACATCTCAATATGTCTCTGTAAAATACTATGTTAGAGGTGCTCTTGCTGTGAGTACATTAAGGATGTGACCGCTATTTTAATGGCTGTGTTATTAGCAAACACAATACACATTACAAAATTCCCAACTACCTGTCACCACTCTACACTGCTCGCATCACGTAAAATCTGTGCTGAGGCATGAATTTAAGAACAACATGTATTACTTTTATTGCGGTCCATAAAATATACCAATACGTTTTAGGCCATATATATATATATATATATATACAGGATTTTCCCCATAAGGTGCCAACTTCAGGATGTTTTTTGTATGAGTCACACTGAGTAAAAAGCAGTATATTAACATATGCACAATTATCAACCATTACAATGGTATATGCATTTTAACATTTCAAGATTCTGCATGATATTCTACACTGACTACAAAAGGGGAAATGATTAAATTACCAGGAAGGCAACAAATTCTCTTATGAGAGGTACAGAACTGTGCATACAGAAGGGTGGAGGTCACTTCCAACAACAATTAGAGTAACTTAACTGGAACTTTACATTCTTTGATATTGTGTAATCAAAACTGAATTTTTTCTTCTGTCATATTATCTGACATATTTTCTTTTGGTGTTCTGTATACAGCTGGGTTAAGATTTCCATGCTGGCTTTGTCTGCTGTATTATTGGACTCCTAAGTGTCTTTATATTCGTTCAATATGTTAAAATGTATGCACTGTAATTAGATACAATAATATACAAACATGTGGTACACTTTCTACATGTTTTGGCCTTTTTTGGCCATCTTCAAAGAGGTATTCAACAAAGAAAAAATACAATAATGGCTAGTTATGTGCAACTTTCAGTTACATCCATGTGTATATATTAAAATCCTCACAGCAGTGTAATGGAGGATAATAGGGCAAATGCTGATACCACAATTTTTACTCAAAATGACTCTGGCACACCTCATGAGCACACCCAGCAGAATACACATCCACCTCAATAAGAAATGTTGTTGTGCTGGCACATCTCTGTACAGGTTGGCATTTGCTGATAGGTACAGTTCTGAGATCAATTGGAAAGGAAAGAAGTGTTAAACATTACCACAATCTGCAAGCCTTGTTACCACTCTTTCCCTGGAGTTAAGTGTCTCACACACAAAAAGGTAAATGTCTTAAATGACCACATTTTGTTTACAATGTAAACTGGAAATTCCCATCCCTGAAACAATAAATCTGTATTACACACCTGTTTACCCACTTCCATAACATAATGGAGAATTTTTGGACAGATTTGCATTATTCTATGATTTCAATTTTTATAACTGTTCTTGTTTGGTTTTGTGTCCATCTCGTAAATTAAATACGTTTTGAAAGTTCACATCTGGGTTAAACATATGCACAGAGAGCCATTACCACTCCTGACATTGACAGATTAATAAATAGCAATATTAACTGAAGGCCACTGCAGAAGGAATAGCTTCCAGCAGTTTAGTACTTCTGTTCTCTTCTTTTTAGTACACCACACGACTTACTTATACCTTAGACATCAACATGTCATCTTTTGATTAAGTACTTATAATTTCTTAGCCATTCTTTCGTACGACTGCTGTGCTGTTGTATTCTGAACACAGACATCCATCTGTTTACAGCACCAAACTTTAACAGAACACTGCATTATTTCATTAGCATGAAATCTTCACAGGATGGTTTGCTGAGCTCATCCCCACACTCACTCACAATTACTCTACACCAATTTGTACAATTTTATCTACACATACAACATCCAATAGGGTAAAACACATGATACAATTTAAAATAATAACAATTCTCTTTTAGCATGCAATTAAACCATTCTTCTACAGCATTATCCTGACAATGCCTTTACAAACATTTCTGTAGCTGGACAGTTCATGGATACAAATTAGTTGATAAGATGACAAATAATAAACTCTAACTTTTTCATTCTTGCTAGGATTACACTAAAATACTTCAAATGATCAATGATATTACATAAATACATTGTTTTGTAAGATTTAATGAATCAATGTTAAACTACAAGACTTTTCTGACTGAAATCTTCAGTACTAAGAATATACAAAATCCATACACATTTCAAGATATGAGTGTTTGCAAGCAAGTATACGTGCACACAGATATATTCACAAGTCCAGGCCAACCGTCCCTATCCTGAGCCAGCACGATCCAGTCCATACCCCATATCCCACTTCCTGAAGATCCATCTTAGCATTATCCTCCCATCTAGGCTATACCTGGATCTCCCAAGTAGTCTCTTTCCCTCAGGCTTCCCCACCAAAACCCTGTATACATCTCTCCTCTCCCCCATATGCGCTATATGCCCCACCCATCTCATTTTCTCGATTTTATCATCTGAACAATGTTGGGTGAGGGGTACAGATCATTAAGCTCATCATTATGTAGTTCTCTCCACTCCCCTGTTACCTCATCCCTCTTGGGCCCAAATATTCTCTTCAGCGCCCTATTCTCAGACACCATCAGCCTACATTCCTCCCTCAATGTGAGTGACCAAGTTTCACACCAATACAAAACAACAGGCAAAGTTATAGTTCTGTATATCTTAATCTTTAAATTTTTGGATAGCAAATGGAAGACAAAAGATTCTGCAGTTAATGATAGGAAGCATTCCCTGACTTCAACCTGCTCTTAATACCTTCCTGAATAGAATTTTGATTTGTTAAGGTTGTTACCAAATATTTGAACTCTTCCACCCTTTCAAAGGAACTATTTATTATCAATCTTTATGCTGTGACTTCGTCCTGCATTCTGATCTCGAGACATGACCATGCACTTAGTTTTATCAGCATTTACTTCTAGTCCAATCTCCTAACTAGCCACTACCAACACACCTTCATTTTCCTGTATAGTACGTACACTTCCTCCCAATATATTAACATCATCAACATAAAACAGAAGCTGATGTAATTTCAAACCATCCTAGTTTACCTGAACCCTCCCAATGGCATACTCTCAAGCAAAGTTGAAAAGCAATGGTGATAAAGCATCTCCTTTTTTCAAACCATTCCTAATAGGAAACATGTCAGACAATTCTGGCCTACCCGGACTCTGCTATATGTTTCAGTCAGACAAATTTTTATTAGTCTTACCAGTTTCATGAGGATATCAAACTCAATGAGAATATTATACAAAACCTCCCTCCTAACTCAATCATAAGCTTTCCTGATGTCTATAAAGAGCTGATGCACTGCTTCAATGTATTCCCATTTTTTTCCAAGTATTTGATGAATGCAGAATATATGATCAGCAGTTCACCTGTTGCATCGAAATCCACATTGATGATCCCCAATAATTTCCTCTGCTTATGGAGTTAACCTTGACAGCAGGATGTTGGATAAAATTTTGTAAGTGGTTGGCAAAAGTGATATGCTCCTATAATTATTACAATCTGTTTTATTGCCCTTCTATTACATAAGTACAATGATTGACTCCTTCCACTCCTCAGGCAATTCCTCCTATTTTCCAAATACAAATAATAAGTTTATGGATCTCACAGCGAATTGTTCTACTCCCTGCCTTAATTAATTCTGATGGGATTGGATCAATACCTGGTGATTTGTGACTTTTTAGCTTTTCAATAGCCACCTCAACTTCAAAGGCACTTGGCTCAGGCACTAGTGGTTCTGCTGTGTGTATTTCTGTCTAACATCATTAGCCCCATGTATATTCAATATCTGAGATAAATGGTTCCTCCACCTAGCCAAAACACTGTGGGAGTCTGCAACCAAATCACCCATCTCATCCTTTACAATATTAGTTCTAGGCTGGTAACCCTTCGTAAAGTCAGTGATGCCCCTATATACAAGTCCCCAAATTTTAGACCTTACACTTAGTTTCAAGTTCCTCAATTGTAGCTTTCAGATATTCGTTATTTTTGTTCATGAAATGTCTGCTAGCTTCATGTCTTACATTTTTTAGATAATCTACATTGCTTTGGCTTCGATCCTGTACCCACTGCACTTTATCCTGCTTCAGTTTGTGCAGACCTAGACTTTACAGTCATAAAGGACTGAATGTTTTGTTGGACTGATTCACATAAAATTTCTGTTCCATTATCTGACACATACACTGGACATTTCAGACGGTCACAATTTTGTTAAAGCTGTCTTTACTTCCATAATAAAGTAAAGGGATGAAATATACTCTGTTGTGTCCATTAGATAGAAATAATCTTGATCCATGAAACCTGGTGAAAAACTGTCCCTGTGCACACCATGAAAGCATATGGGAGAATTGAAGGATATCTCCACTCATTCAAGACCTCAGCATTATACGGAAATGACTAGTCAGCTTCACGCCCCAGTCCATTTATGTGCAGGGAAAGAGCCCTTGGTACCCACTACACAAGACGCTTTGTAAATCTTGGGAGCCAGGTAGGATGCTTTGTGGAAGAGAAAATCTTTTGCCCCTGCCAAGTTCCAACCCATAACTCAGTCATTATACTGACTATACAACCCTGGACCTTCACTGAAACTAGGGAAAAATTTTACTTCAAGCAAAATAAAAGAATGACCAATTTAGTAAGTTAATAGGTAAACAGTTAACTAATTAGAAACTCTATGGGGCTGTCATTAGTGCAGGTGAAGGTCTGTTTTAAACATGATCTCACACAGGAGACCACAGAATATCTTCCAAAGTATTACTAAAAGGAAATATATCTCATAATCCCTATACCAGGGCAACTTGAGATGAAATAACCACTTCCATTTATAACAGGTACTACATATGCAGTCTTTCATAAAGACACACACATTTGTGCATGGAATTTAGTTAGATGCCCTCAGGAAAGTCGTTTAAGAACACACTGGCTCCAGGTCAGTCAATTAGCACAATATGAAGTCCCAAATAAAGAGTACAATTTTTTTTTGTCTCATTATGAAGCTTCAGATGCTAAGAAATAATTCAAGAATAAAAACTCTGTACTTTTTTGGGCATTGATGTTGGTATATGGCCCTATACAATATTAAAATTGGTCATGTCAGAGTGAAACCAAATTATTGCTCATCTGGTACAAACTAATCTGGACGCTTTAAGACCCTCTCACTAGGCCATTAACACTGACACCTGCACTGCACGAAAGCGTTACTACAGTCATTCATACACTAATATTATAATGCCCTACATTAGAAGTCAACATCAATTTCTATAGATTGGTGAAAGCTAGCATAAAATAAGCAAGGAATCAGAGAAGCAATATGGCAGATTTGAAAGTTAGGTGTATGATGAACACTAGCACACAAAAGAAAAAAAAAAACACAAGACAATGGTAAATGTCCTGAATGCCATAGGGCCATCTCATACCACATTCACAGCTACAACTCTCCATACTGTTGGAACAATCCATCAACAACGTAAATGAGATTTAGATACTACAAGACAACGGCTCCAAGTTGGCAATGAAGAAAAGAATATACTGCCACATTCAGTTCCTACCAGTTTACACATGTGTAAATATGTTCACTACCATGATAAGAAAGTATATTCTAAGCATGACTTCAGGCTTCTTCCACAACAGAGATGAGAACTGTGCTCTTCTGGGTTATTACATAGTGAGTTCTGGCAATTTCTAACAGACGTTTTGGGACAACCTATCGGTCCCATATTCAAGGGTCAAGAATCCTTCTGCCGCGAAGTGGATGAGAGCTGCACTCTTCTGGGTTATTATGCCCTTGAAGATAGGACTGATAGGTTGTTCCAAAACGTCAGTAAGAAATTACCACTCCTCTCTGCATAATAACCCAGAACAGTACAGTTCTCAGGCATACACTAATGCAAGAATTCAACACATTCTTAATATTATATATCATGGAGAAGAACATACACACTTGTATTTCTTCAGTGTCATATTCTGTAACAATACTTTTCATGTTAGTTTCACAATTAAATGAAAATTTCTGGTTCATAAAATATTACTTTAAAAATCATAAACACAAAATAAATTCACTTGAGAAGAGAAAAAAATGCCTGTTGAAAATAGAGTTAAAAAATAAAATAAAATACCACTTAAGACATATACCAAATTCTGACACCAACATTTCTCACACTGTGAGCAGAGTTTGTAAACTGGCTAATTCCACAGTAATTCCTCTCAGGTCCCAAGAAGCATAAATTTAAAGACCACATTTTTGGAAAATGCACTTCTATTGTGGAATTAAAGCTTATGACCAGAATGCTACAACAGGTACAACCCAAGATCATGAATATAAAGTTCAAAGCACAGGCTTCATACAAAGTATCAGTACAATTTGTTTTACAGTGACCAAAATTGGGAAAATAAACTACAGGCCAGTCTAATACATCATCAAGAGCAATTAATATGTTACATGATGTTATAATGATTTTTAAAAAAGTAAAAAGTAAAGCAATCCCTTTATCACCCTGGACAGGGCCCAACAGGGTACCAGGAGGTTGAGGCAAGACAAGCATAACAGAGCTAATGCATATACTGTATGGCATCAACATGGGCCTAAAATGATCACAATTCATAATTATTACATATTCAGATTTAAAAAAAAAGGCAATTCTGAATAATTGTTTTGCGCTGATATACTGTATGTTAATTCAATCCAAAATCATGTTCTGTGTAAACAGTTCCACACAATACAAGTACATCACTCTTAGAACTGTCATGTGATCAGGCCAGCATACAAAGGTAACAAGTCACACAGATTCCCCACGGTGCTTAAAAATATATAAACAATAAATAAATAAACAAAAAAAAAACACATTGTGGCACAAATGTTACTGCTTCCTTGAAAACCTTCAAACATTCTGACTACTGTCACACATAGTGAATACATAAGTTCATTTTATATTGATTTAAATAATATCTGAGCAAGGACAATATAATCAATAATGCATCATGATTATACAAAAATTGTAACTAATTATGTCGAACTGCCTTGTAAAGATGCTATGTGATAAATGTTACACACTTTATACTGGCTGAAATAGATAGTAGTCCTTAACCTATACATATGCAAGGATGCTCTTTAACTGTATATTCGGACCAGTGTTTCCCACCCACGGTTCCACCAACCATTGTTACGAATTCCGCGACAAATCACGGAATAAATAAATAAAAATTTTAAAATATCGTGATAAATTTCAAGTATCCCAAGAAACATGACAGAAATTGGTGTCCGACAGTTGGCATCGCTGCAATACCAACTGCCTCTTTCTGTTATATTTTATGTTAAGCACCCTGTTGTTGTGTACAGCCATATAAAAGGAAATAAATACCTTCACGTTTTCACTCTGTGCATTGAGATATATTGTTACAAATTAGACCAAATAAAGGTACACACTAAAATGTTTTAATTTACAGAACACCAACATATTTCGGGCCTCACTGGCCCATCATCAGGGAATGCGGTAACTTTCGTTTTGTACAACTGTACTCCCTTATGATGGGCCACTAAGGCCCAAAACATGTAGGAGTTCTGTAAATTATAACATTATAGTGTGTGCATTCAGTTGGTATAACTTGTAAAAGAAATAAATACAATCAACACGGCTCTTTAATGTGTCAGCAACCAAATGTTACCAATGTAAAATCATTTGCTGAAAATACACAAATTAGAACTTTTATCAGCACCAACAAACGCACTATTCTATACTCTATACTTTATATTATATTCTATAATTACGTACAAGGCTTATTCAGAAAGTAAGTACCGTTTCGCTGTAAAGAAAATCGTGTAAGGTTTCGTACAAAATTTATTGTTATCAGATTATTCGTTCTTCAAACCATTTTTCCACATATTAGCCGCCATTATTGAGGCACTTATCGTAGCGGGGCACAAGTTTTGTATACCCTCCTCATAGAATGCGGCCGCCTGCGATGTTAGCCACTACTGAGAGTGTCATAGAGTAGAGTCCTTGAAATCTGAGGAAAGTGCAGGGACAGATCAGAAATTGTGAAACGTCTGTCGTCACTCACTCATTCGTTGACCTTACGCACCAAATCATCTTTCACCAAAGATGGACGCCCACTTCGCGCCTCATAGTGCATCATCTCTCGTCCTTCATTGAACATCCGAACCCATTTCGCCATCACTCATCGCATTGTCACCATACACTTGACAGATCTGGTGATGAATCTCACTTGGTAGCACATTCCTAGCGTTCAAAAAACTAATTACAGACCGTAATTCACAGTCGGCGGCCCCTTCAATTGTCTTAAACATGTTTAACGCACAGGAACAAACATAAACATAACACGAATGTCACGAAATGGCGTCTGTGGCTTCTCAATTGATAGAGGAATCACTGCACATGCGCAAAGTGACAGTCTCAAGGATGCGCGAGAGATATGCGCAGACGGTACTTACTTTCCGAATAATCTACATAATATATGCGTTTATACGTATTGTCTAAAAATATATAGAACAGTGCATTGTTGGTGCCGACAGAACTTGTAATTCAATTCACATTACACGGAATGAACAATATGAAACACAAAATACAAGTCGTGTTGACGGTTTTTATTTCCTTTATAGGCTTCTCTGCGTTGTTTTGTTCAGTTCGTATTTAACGTTATATATGTAACTGTGTAGCGTCTACGCTCAATCCGCAGTGTTATACAGCCGCCCTCGCGGATGGCGATTGAAAGGCTCCTCGCTCTCAACTTCTCGTGGCCTGTAAACGTTTTCGGACGCGGGGTTTCCTTATGGACATAAGATCGGGATATCTGCCTAACAATGTAATAAAATCTTACTAACTGGGAATCTTCTTTTCACTACCGAATACCACCAAACAGGTTTGTGCGGTGGCAATGCTCTAGGCTAGTATCTGCGAACTGTCTGGTTCATATCGACGGCACAACACTGTTTACTCCGCAACAGGCTTTTCGTGGGTTTCCTCGTCCCTTCGCGCAATTGAGGGACAGTATACAAGATAACCGACGCACGCATAATGTTACATTGCGGCGCGCTCGCGTAACTAGTTGAATGTGCAAAAGGGGACGTATTACCTCCACGTTAAAGAGTTCTCCTGTTCTTAGATAAATAATGCGGCGATAACGCGTTCCCTTTGCATAGATGCGACACGTGCGCCACATTACGCTGTGAACAATGACAATTTTACGTCGCCGGCAATGATACAACGTCCTTAGGTCTTTACGTAAAGTGCCCGATATTCTTGACCGATTTTACCGGAATTTGGATTTCCATAAAAGTCTCCAATATCAACTTTCACTAAAATCCGTCCAGTGGGAGCCGGGCAAAAGGACGCAAAGACAGGCATCATGAAGCTAACAGGCGCTTTTCGTGGATGCGAAAACGCCTAAAATGAACTGACCAGAAGAGTAGAATATATGTATGTTCCACAGGCCATTCTTCGGTAAGGACCAACACGATGTACATCATGTTATGGAAAACAAATTCTCTCCTCCAAAACGTCCAGGCCGGCTCTGGAAACCACTCAGCCTCTTGTACAACGGCCACCAGACACGATTTCTCCGGGGGTAAATTAGCCGGGGCATAAGCCACAGCACTCACCTCCAACCAGTGCCGTGGATAAGAATGTGTGGAGCTACACCTCCATTCCCCTTCTAAGCCTTCATGGCCTGTAAAGGGACAATTTTACCTCTACGTTTTTACATATACAAATTCACAGTGAACGGTGTGTCAATTTACGAACCCCGACATCCTCTACATTACAATGATGTCATAACATTACTGTAATACGATTCGGCAGATATGTGAAACACGTGAATTGTACAGCTGTTTATACTCGCCGTGTACCAATAACATACTGTAGAGCCAATATATATTACGGTCCATTATGAGAAAATCAACAAGCGCATATGTAGATACGTGAATTTATTACACTATAGACGTATCTGCGTCAAAATTTACCTAGCAATATGTGCACAACTTAGCGGCCTACAGTTGCGTTAAAAAACATTCTGCAGAGTAAGAATGAGCTACGAGATGATCTTTCGATGTTGGCTTACATATTTTCGTATCACGGTTTATGATTTTAAAGTTAGATGCAAGAGCACTGCATGGCTTGGTTCTTGTACATAAATACATTCTTTGTGGTAACTAGAAAGGTTAGCACTGGACCCCTGGACGATATGTTAACATACCGCATTCTCACTCCACATTTCTGAATCTGTTTCCACTTTTTCCACGTTGTTTCCAACGAAGGGGTGTGACGAGTCAGGTGTGCAATGGCAAGGGAAATAACATTAAATTTCTTGAATAATTCCCTACAAGATGGTCTAACAATGATCGCTTTCTTCCCAATCATTCTAATTTATCTATCAACGCAGCAAGCGGCACCATATAATTTGATACAGAACCGTACAATAAACCACAGTACATATTAAACACTACGTAACAATCTGATAAGTATACTATGGGTAGAACTGAAATACGGAGTTACCATGTTACGAAATGTGACGTATAACAATTACGGTGCGTTCGCTCAATCTTGTTAATTATCTTGACAGAAACATTTTAATAAAGTAATGATTTTGCAGTAAACAGCTACAGTACAACTGCATTTTAACTAGCCACATGCCCGTCACATGACACTTCCTGTAACATCCAAGCTTGTCTTAATTCTTGTTAGCAAAGTCACACCCGCTATCCATAGCAGCCACGTTCGATGCTCAACTCCTCTTATTCTCAAGACGTACCTCACAGGGAACGTCTCATAACCCGTCATACGACGGACCAACATTAATATTCACGCACTACTCTGCGGCTTTTGTGATCTGTCGTTTCTTTATTTTCAGAGTAAGGGCGTTAATCATTCCAATCGCAGCGCTAACGTGTGATTTTTTAAAACTATTATATGCTCCAATGTTTTGTCTGCATAAGTGTGTCCCTCAAGGAGAACAGACCAATGGTAACCGCAACTAGGATGTAACTCATACGCGATATTTTATGCATATATGGAGATTATATATAGTGTACAAAAACTGAACTGATAAACAGGGTGTCCCAGGAGGAATGTGCCAGACTTCGGGAGGGTGTTCCTTATGTTAAAGTATACCGATATAACCCAAAACACCTATGTCCAAAGTTGAACGGTTACGGAGATAATGGCCAG
>Ga0123354_10016314_pt1 | contig 11637 bp, 10 predicted proteins | sample TergutLab28metaG_2_FD_97872 | JGI IMG/M metagenome (GOLD analysis project Ga0123354, IMG submission 97872) | Labiotermes labralis P4 segment gut microbial communities from Petit-Saut dam, French Guiana - Lab288 P4 | ecosystem: Host-associated > Arthropoda: Insects > Digestive system > Gut ... | reverse complement strand
TGGATGTAGATCTGACCGCCACGGAATTCCGCCTTTTGGGGACTTTGATGAGCCAGGTTGGACAGGTGTTCACCCGTGAACAGCTTTTGAACAGCGTCTGGGGATACCAGTTTGAAGGCTACGCCCGCACTGTGGATACGCACGTGCGGCGTCTGCGCGCAAAGCTCGGCAGCGCCGCCGATATGATCGAAACCGTGCGCGGCGTCGGCTACCGCTTCAAAGAATAATGACGGCCTTTCCCGTCAGCCTCTGGGGCAAGCTGTTTTTCTCTTTTCTGGCCGTGGCGGCCCTGACGCTCATTCTCCCCGCATACATTGGCCCCCCCCTGACCGTCGCCGTCCTGGCGGTATTTTCTCTCGTTCTTGCCGGGCTGTTCTCGTACCGGACGGGGAAATCCGTATCCGGCATCGTCCGCATGGTGGACGAAATATCCCAAGGGCGTTTCTCCCGCCGCCTCCATGCCGCGCCCGGAACCGAATTTGAGCCCGTCGCCGGCGCGGTGAACCGCATGGCCCAGTCCATTGAGGACTTCGTGCGCGCCGAAAACGACCAGAGAGGGCAACTGGAAGCCATTTTGGAGACCATGGCCGAAGGCGTTCTGGTGCTTGGTCCCAAGGGACGCATCCGCAGGGCGAACCGGACCCTTGCGCAACATTTCCCCGCAACGGCGAAAGCCCTGGGAAACCAGGTGCTGGAAGTCATCGCCTCTCCCGCTTTGCAGGACGCCGTCACCAGTCTCCTTGCCGATGCGGAGGGTTTCGGCAGGACGGTAACGCTCCAGATAGAGATCGGGGACAAAATCTTTTCCGTGTTTTTGGCGCGCCCGCACAAAGAGGGCGCGCAGGCTTTGGGCGCGGTGGCCGTATTCCACGATATTACCGAGCTCATGCGCCTGGAAAGCATCCGCCGGGATTTCGTGGCCAATGTCTCCCATGAGCTGCGTACTCCGCTCACCGCCGTCCGGGGCTATGCCGAAACGCTGATGGACATGGAAGACCTGCCGGAACAGGCGCGCCATTTCGCGGAAGTGATCCGAAAACATGGAATGGCGCTCGGCGTCATGGTGGACGATCTGCTGACGCTTGCACGCCTCGAAAACGCCAGCACCGCCGTACGCCGGGAGATCGTGAATCCCCTGCAGGCTCTAGGCGCCGCCAGACATCTGCTGGCCACGCAACTGGAAGAGGCCCGGGTGGGCCTGACGGAGGATATGACGCCGGACATGCCGGTTCTGGCCGATGCCGCGGGGCTGGAACAGGTGCTGCGCAACCTGATCGAGAACGCCTGCCGCTATGCGCCGCCGGGAAGCGCCATTGTGGTCCGCGCGCATCCGGTCGAAAAGGAAGGTCTTTTTTCCGTCTCGGATCACGGGCCAGGCATCCCGTCTGACGATCAGGCCAGGATCTTCGAGCGTTTTTACCGGGTGGAAAAACACCGCGGCAACACCAGCGGACTGGGCCTTGCCATCTGCAAGCACATCATTGAGCGCCATGGCGGGCGCATCTGGGTGGAGAGCCCGGCCCAAGACGCCGCCACACGCTTTTCCTTCACCCTGCCCCTAGCCTAGGGGGGATGCGGGGAGCTCCCCGCTACTGCAAGCGTACCGGCAGGGCCGCAATCAACGTGTCACACAGCGCCTTGTGCGCCTTATCCACGTCCTTGTCGGTCAGGGTGCGGTTCGGGTGTCTGTAGGTCACGCGGAAGGTGGCGTTTTTGGCTTCGCCGTCCGGGGCGAAAAGATCATGGACCGCGATGTTCTCGACGATATCGGAAGGGAACGCGCGCGCGGCGCCAAGCACATCGGCCACGCTCAAGCCCGTCGGCATGACGAGCGTCACGTCTCGGCGCGACGGGGGAAACTTGGGCAGACCCGTAAATCTGGCGGCGTGTTTGGGCGTGAGCGCCAGGAGCCCCTCCGCGTCCAGCTCCGCCATCCAGAGGCCGGACTTGGCCGCATAGCTTTCGGCCACATCGGGCAGCACGCGGCCCAGAAAGCCCAGAGAATGACCCTGAAGGAGAATCTCCACACCGGGGGCAAGCCAGGGGTGATCGTCGCGCGGTTTGAAATCCGCTTCCGGCAGACCAAGGGAGCGCAGCAGATGTTCCACCAGGCCCTTGAGGTCGGAGTAGTCGGCTTTTTCCTCAGGCCAGGGAAAGGCGCTGAAGCGATCGCCGCACAGGGCGATACCCAAACGATGCGCTTCGCGCACGCCGGTATCGGATGAGGCGTCCCACGTAAACACCTTGGCCAGTTCAAAGAGGCGAAGCGACGGGTTCCCCTGGTTCAGATTGTGCCGCACGGCGCCAAGGAGCCCAGGGGCCAGGGCCTGACGCATAACGTTCTGCTCTTCGGACAGGGGATTGGCCACAGGCACGCGTCCCTCGCCCGGCAAGCCGAGAAGATCGAGCTCCGTTTGTCCGACGAACGAATAATTGACCGTCTCGCGCAAGCCCGCTCCGGCGGCCCAAAGCTTCAGGCGGCGCATGAACGGGACTTCCGCGCCCAGAGAATCGGGCTGGTCCAAAGATTTCAACACCCGGGGCAGGGCCGCGGGGATGCGGTCCATGCCGTACACCCGCGCCGCTTCCTCCACGAGGTCTATTTCGCGCTCCAGGTCAACGCGCGCGGGCGGCGGGGAGACCAGCCAGGAATCAGGTGTTTGGGGCTCCACCTGACAGCCGAGCCCTTGAAAGGTCTTGCGGCAAAAATCGCCGGTTATGGCCACGCCCAAAAGCTCCACGGCCCGGGAGGGACGAAAGGAAATGTTCGCGGGCCTCCACGGCTTGGGCTCGGCGCTGGCCACCCCTTGCAGCACGCGGCCGTCCGCCAGTTCGGCTATGAGGGCCGCGGCGCGGTCCAGGGCGAACGCCGAACCGGGCTGATCCACGCCGCGCTCGAAGCGGTAGGAGGACTCGCTGGAAATGCCCAGGCGCCGGGCCGTCTTTCGCACGGTGGCGGGATGAAAGACCGCGCTCTCCAAAAAGACCTCGGCGGCGCGCTCGGAAATCTCCGTGTTTTCTCCGCCCATGACGCCCGCCAGGGCCACGGGCTTGGCCTCGTCCCAGATGAGCAGATCGCCGCTTGTCAGGGTGCGCTCCTGGCCGTCCAGGGTGGTGAAGCGCATCCCGTCCTGCGCGCGTTTGATCTCGATCGCGCCGCCGGCCAGCAGGTTGCGGTCAAAGGCGTGAAGCGGCTGGCCGAACTCGAGCATGACGTAGTTGGTCACGTCCACGACGTTGGAGACCGGGCGCACCCCCATGGCCGTCAGGCGGTAGCGCATCCAGGCCGGGCTCTGCTTGACGCTCACATTTTGGATGATGCGCCCCCGGTACGCCGGGCACAGGTCCGGCTCGGGGATGCGGATGGAAACAAGAGAGGCGGCGTCCGGGCCGTGTTCGCGCATCTGGACTTTGGGCAGAGTGAGCGGCAGACCAAAGGCCATGGCCGTCTCCCGCGCCAGACCCAGCACGCAGAGGCAGTCGGCCCGGTTGGGCGTGATGCCGATTTCCAGCACCACGTCGTTCAGATTCAAAACGTCGGCCAGAGACGCGCCGGGGTTTGGCGTTCCGGGCAGCGCCAGGATGCCGTCGCTCTCCGCGGCGCTTAGACCCAGTTCCGACTCCGAGCAGATCATCCCGCAGGACTCCACGCCCCGGATCGCGCTTTTTTTGATGCGCTTTCCCCCAGGCAACGCGACTCCGGGCAGGGCCACGGGCACGTGCTGCCCGGCCGCCACATTCGGAGCGCCGCATACGATCGTGAGCGGCTCCGCCTGGCCCACGTCCACGCGGCACACCGAGAGCGTGTCCGCATTGGCGTGCTTCTCGCGAGAGAGCACATGTCCCACGGTCACATCCGCGCAGGAGGCAAAGGGGCGGTGGATGGCCTCCACTTCCAGGCCAAGCATGGTAAGCTGGTCGGCCAGGGTCTCGATGGATCCCTCGTAGGGGACGAACTCGCGCAGCCAGTTGAGTGAAAGAAGCATGGCAAACCCTGAATTCTAGGCGAATTGGCCCAGGAAACGGATGTCGTTTTCAAAAAAGAGCCGCAAGTCTCCAATGCCGTATTTGAGCATGGCCACCCGCTCCACGCCCATGCCGAAGGCGAAGCCCGAATGAACCTCCGGGTCAATCTCAACGGCCTGAAGAACATTGGGGTCAATCATGCCGCAGCCCAGAATCTCCACCCAGCCCGTGCCCTTGCACACCCGGCAGGGCTCGTCCCCGGCCTTGCCGGTCCCGCCGCACAAGGCGCACGAAATATCCACCTCGGCGCTGGGCTCGGTAAAGGGGAAGAAGCTCGGCCGAAAGCGCACGCGGGTGTCCGGGCCGAAGATGCGGTGCACGAAAAAGGTGAGCGTGCCGCGCAGATCGGCCATGGTCACGCCTTTGTCCACCAGGAATCCTTCGATCTGGTGGAACATGGGGGAATGGGTGAGGTCCGAGTCGCGGCGATAGACCTTGCCCGGCGCGATGGCCGCCACGGGCGGCTTGCGGGAGAGGAGCGTGCGCACCTGCAGGGGCGAGGTATGGGTGCGAAGAAGGATATTGTCCCCGATGTAGAGGGTATCCTGCATATCCCTGGCGGGATGCTCGGGCGGGAAGTTCAGCGCCTCGAAATTGTAGAAGTCCGTCTCGATCTCAGGGCCCGTCACCACGTCGAAGCCCATGCCCATAAAGGCCCGGCTTATCTCTTCGGTAACGAGTGTCAGCGGATGCAGACCGCCAAGCGCCGGCGTTCTGCCCGGAAGGGCGGAATCGAATCCGGCCAGCCATGCCTTGTCTTGTTCGCGTTTCAACGCTTCCAGGCGCAGGGTGTATTTGGCCGTCAACTCTTCTTTGACGGCATTGACGGCTTGCCCGGCCTCGCGCTTTTCCTCGGCGGTGAGCCCCGGAAGCTTGGCCATGATCTGGGCCAGGCGGCCCTTGCGGCCAAGATAGGCCACGCGCAAATCTTCCAGGGCCTCGAAGGTGTCCGCCTGGGCCAGGGTACTCACTGCCTCCCCGGCCAGGGCGGTCAAATCACCAAGGAGGACCTGGACCAGACTCACACGGAGGCCTTGGTCTTGGCCATCTCGGCGAGCTTGGCGAACCCGGCCTTTTCGCGCACGGCCATGTCGGCCAGAATCTTGCGGTCAAGCGTGACGCCGGCCTCAGCCAGGCCGTGCATGAACCTGCCGTAGGAGAGGCCGTTCTCGCGCGCGGCGGCGTTTATGCGCATGATCCACAGCTTGCGGAACTCGCGCTTTTTCGTCTTGCGGTCGCGATAGGCGTAGGCCATGGCCCGCTCGACATTCTCGCGGGCGGTTTCGTAGAGCACCGAACGGGCGCCCACGAAGCCTTTGGCCAGCTTCAAATACTTCTTGTGCCGCTTGTGGGCGGCTTGTCCGCGTTTAACGCGCATCGGGGTATCCTCCTGGGGGATAGTGAGAGGAAGCTTTTTGAAAAAAGTTTCCTCTCAAACTCTCCTGCAAAAACTTTTGAGTCAGCACGCTCTAGGCGTACGGCAACAGCCTTCTCAGACCGCCCTCATTGGCCGTGTCCACAATGGCGGACTGCGAAAAAAGGCGTTTGCGCTTGGCGCTCTTCTTGGTCAGGATGTGGCGCTTGTTCTGGCGGCGGCGGCGCAGCTTGCCTGTTCCGGTGGTGGTGAAGCGTTTTGCCGCGCTCTTGCTGGTTTTCATCTTGGGCATGTCGTTCTCCTAAAAAAATATACCGTTACGCCTGGACCGCGGCGGCCGCCATGGGTTCGGCCTCGCGCGCGGGCGCGGCTTCTTTCTTCTTGCCGCTTGGGGCCAGCATCATGTTCATGACGCGTCCCTCAAACCGGGGCTCCTGCTCCACCTTGGCCGTATCGCCGAGGTCGAGGACGATGCGCTCCAAAATCTTCGCGCCTCTGTCCTTGTGCACCACTTCGCGTCCCCGGAAGAACACGGCCACCTTGCAGCGGTCCCCATCCTCCAAAAAACGGCGGATGTGTTTCAGCTTGGTCTGATAGTCGTGTTCGTCGGTCTTGGGCCGGACCTTGATCTCCTTCACGAGAATGACCGAGGCCTTCTTCCGGGCTTCCTGCTGCTTTTTCTGCTGCTGGTACTTGAACTTCCCGTAGTCCATGATCCTGCAGACGGGCGGATCGGCGTTGGCGGCCACTTCCACGAGGTCCAGGCCTTTTTCCTGGGCCAGACGCAAAGCCTCGCTTGTGGCGAGAATACCTAACTGGGCGCCGTCGTCAGCGATCACCCGCACCTCGCGGGCGCGGATATGGTGATTGCAGCGGGTTGTATCACTGGCAGAAGTTATAGCGCATTCCTCCTCGTTTGAATGGGGCCTGGCAGTCCTCAAGGATCATCCGGGCAACCTCGTCCACTCCCTTCACTCCCAAATTCTCGCCGGAGCGCAGCCGGACGTTCACGCCGCCGGCAGTAAGCTCCTCATCCCCAATGACCAGCATATAGGGAATCTTTTCCACCTGGGCCTCGCGCACCTTGTAGCCGAGCTTCTCGTTGCGCGCGTCCGCCGTTACGCGGATGCCCGAAAGACGCAAGGCCTCCAGAACGCGGGCCGCGTGCGCGTCGTGCGCGTCCGTGACCGTCAGTATCCGGGCCTGTTCCGGGGCAAGCCACGTCGGAAAGGCTCCCGCGGTATGCTCGATGAGCACGCCCAGGAACCGCTCCACCGCGCCAAGGATCACCCGGTGCAGCATCACCGGCCGGTGACGCTCCCCGTCCTGGCCCGTATATGCCAGATCGAAACGCTCAGGCAAAGTGAAATCGCACTGGATGGTGGCGCACTGCCAGCGGCGGTCTAAGGCATCTTTGAGCTTTATGTCAATCTTGGGTCCGTAAAAAGCCCCGTCGCCCTCATTTATGGTAAAGGGCAGCCCGATGGCCTCCATGGCCTTGATAAGGGCGTTCGTGGCCATCTCCCAGGCATCGTCCGCGCCGATGGATTTTTCCGGGCGCGTGGAAAGCTCCGCCTCAAACTCGAAGCCGAACAGATCCACCACGTCCTTCACGAAATTGATGATGCCTATGATCTCGTCCTGAAGCTGGTCCGGGCGGCAGATGAGGTGCGCGTCGTCCTGCGTGAACTGGCGCACGCGCAAGAGCCCGTGCAGAACGCCCGATTTCTCATGCCGGTGCACCACGCCAAGCTCAAAATAGCGTTTGGGCAAATCGCGGTAGGAGCGAGGGCGAGACTTGTAGATGAGCATGTGCGACAGGCAGTTCATGGGCTTTATCCCGTACGCCTGCCCGTCAATTTCCGTGAAATACATGTTTTCCCGGTAGTTGTCGTAGTGGCCGGAACGCTCCCAGAGGTCGCGCTTTAAAAGCTGCGGCCCCTGCACGATCTCGTAGCCGCGCCGCAGGTGCTCTTTGCGCTCAAAATCTTCAAGAATGGTGCGGACCAAGGCCCCTTTGGGATGCCAGATCACCATGCCCGCCCCGGCTTCCTCGGAGAAGCTGAAGAGATCGAGTTGCGCGCCCAGGCGGCGGTGGTCGCGCTTTCTGGCCTCTTCCAGGTGATGGAGATAGGCCTTGAGCTCCTTCTCCTGGGCAAAGGCCGCGCCGTAGATGCGCGAGAGCATGGGGCGCTTCTCGTCGCCGCGCCAGTACGCCCCGGCCACGCGCGTCAGCTTGAAGGCCTTGAGAAAGCCCGTGGACGGCACATGCGGCCCCCGGCACAGGTCCGTGAAATTGCCCTGCGTATAGAGCGAAACCGTCTCGGCCGGGATGTCCGTCAGGATTTCCAGCTTGTACGTCTCGCCCTGGGCCTTGAAGAGCTTTTCCGCCTCGTTTTTGTCCACCGCGCGGCAGGAGAACGGCTGATTGGCGGCCACCAGGCGCGCCATCTCGGCCTCAATGGCGTCCAGGTCTTCGGGCGTGAAGGGGCGCTCAAAATCGAAATCGTAGTAGAAGCCGTTTTCAATGGCGGGCCCGATGGTCACCTGCGCCTTGGGGAACAGCTTTTTGACCGCCTCCGCCATGACGTGGGCCGCGGAGTGGCGGATGATCTCCATGCCCTCGGGGCTGTCCGCCGCGACAGGAGAAAGTTCCAGGCAGCCTTCAGGCAGGGGCGCGGACAGGTCCAGGAGGGTTTCGCCGGAGCGCGCCGCCACCGTGTTCTTATAGGCCTTGCCGGAGAGCGCCTGGGAAAGGAGCCCGCCAACCGGCTGACCGGCTTTCGCTTCAAGAGTTTTGTCCTGGATGCGCACATTCATGGGCCGCTTCCTCGCACGTCAAAAAAAGGGAGGTCGTGCCTCCCTTTTGGTCGTCATAAAATGGTAGGACCGAGGAGATTTGAACTCCTGACCCCTTGCGTGTCAAGCAAGTGCTCTCCCCCTGAGCTACGGTCCTACAGCCGTCAAAAGGAAAGAATGTTTATGCCGGGATTCGCCGGGTGTCAAGGGCGAAGTCCCTTTTTCCCTTTGCTTTTCAGGAGGGTCGCTGCGAGAGGATTATTTTTCATCCCGCAGCCACGGCGTATGGGTAATAGCCAGGAGCAAGCCTTCGGGGCTTAAAAAGCGCGTAACCGTTTGACCCCAAGGTTCCTGTTGCAGACGGACGAGCAAGCGGTATCCGGCCTGTTCCAGGATATGGGTCGCTGACGTGATATCCGCCACGTCCATCTCCATCCATGCTTGCGGCACGGGCAGTTCCCGCGGCCACGCGCTTTCGCCGAAACAGGACAGAGCGGCCTTGTCCAAAGGCCAGAGGGCAAAATGCTTTACTCCCCCAACCTTGTCGGTATGCCAGTAGCCCTCATAGCCTTCGATAGATTCCAGGGGCAGACGCAGCACGTCGCGGTAAAGGCGCTCGCCGGCCTCTTGATCTGTCACGATGGGGCCAAATCCCGCAATGAACAAAACCTCAATTCCCGCCGGAAGCGTGTCGCGCATGAGGGATGCTCCTTGTATTCGTTAGGGTTGCTTTGCCTCAAGTTCAGCCCAACGGGCATAGAGACGCTCCACTTCCGCCTGGGCTTCTTCCACGGCCGCCAGGCGCCTCTGTAACTCACCTGGGTCCGAGGCCACAGACGGATCCTCCAAGCGGGTTTGCGCGTCACCCAGCCGCAATTCAACCGTCAGGATAGCCTGTTCCATGCCGTCCCATTCGCGCTGCTCTTTCCAAGTGAGCTTTTTGACAGGCGTCCTGGCCGGGCGGGCCGTTTTGACCGGACGCTCCTCCTTTACGGCCTGGGCGCGCGCTCGTTCGGTCTCTTCCCCAGCCTCTTCCCACTGGGCGTAGTCGGCGAAAAAATGAGCTCCGCCGTGGCCGTCCAGGCCCAGAAGCACGGTGGACACCGTATCCAGAAGGAAGCGGTCGTGCGTGATGAGGACCACCGCACCGGGGAAGTCCAGCAAGCTCTCCTCAAGGACTTCCAGGGTGGGGATGTCCAGATCGTTGGTGGGCTCGTCGAGCAGGAGCACATCCGCCGGGCGCAGCATAAGCCTGGCGATGAGCACCCTGGCCTGTTCGCCGCCGGAGAGAAGCCCGACCGGCAGATCGAGCTGTTCGGGCCGGAAAAGAAAGCGTTTGGCCCAGGAGGCCACATGGATGGGCTGACCCCGATACATCACCGAATCGCCGTGAGGGGCGAACGCCCGGCGCAGGAGCATGTCCCGGTCCAGGTGTTCGCGCTTTTGATCGAACATGGCCACGGCAAGGGCGGGGGCGCGGATTATTTTGCCCGCATCGGGTTTTTCCTGGCCCGCCAGGATGCGCAGCAGCGTGGATTTGCCGCTGCCGTTGGCCCCAACCAGCCCAAGCCGCAAGCCCGGCGAGAGCACAAGCTCCACGTTTTTGAAGAGGGTCCGCTCACCTGTGGCGGAAGGCACGTGCTTGGTCACGGCCTCGGCCGCCAGAAGCCGCTTCGTCTGGCGGCCCGATCCCGTGAAGTCTATGCCCGCCCGGCCCAGGGCGGCGTTTCGGCCGCGCGTTTCGGCAAGTTCGCGCATAAGCCGGGAAGCATCGTCAATACGTCCCTTGGCCTTGGTGGTGCGGGCCTTGGCCCCGCGCCGCAACCACTCGATCTCCCGGCGCGCCCTGGCCGCCAAGGACCGCTCACGTCCGGCCTGGGCCGCCAGGAATTCCTCGCGCTTCTCCAAAAATACGGAATACGGGCCGTCCACGCTTAAAAAGCCGTCCGGGTAGGCCTGGCCCAGCTCGATGGTCCGGGTGGCGACGTTTTCCAGGAACGCGCGGTCATGGCTGACCACCACGAACGCGAACCGGCAGGAGATCAAAAGTTTCTCCAGCCACAGGACCGATTCCAGGTCCAGGTGATTGGTGGGTTCGTCCAGGAGCAGCACGTCCGGTTCCTGGACGAACGCCTGGGAGAGAGCCAGGCGCTTGGTCCAGCCGCCGGAAAGGCTGTCCACGGATTGAGTGTGGTCGGTGAAACCCGCGCGCGAAAGCGCGGCGCCTACCCTGGCGTGGCGCTCGGCCTCGGAGAGACCAAGCGGCAAGAGCGGGAGCGTGACGGCCTCTTCCACCGTAAGCCCCGGGGGAAAGACGTCCTCCTGGGCGAGATAGGCCAGTTTGGCCTGGCGCCGCAGGGTGCGCTCGCCCTTGTCCGGGGCCGAAAGGCCCGCCAGAATGCGCAGCAGGGTGGATTTTCCGCTGCCGCCCACCCCGATGAGCCCTATGCGCTCGTTTTCGGACACCGTAAGCGAGATGTCCGTGAAAAGCGTGCGCGCGCCGTGGGATTTGGCGATCTCGCGCAGGGTGACGACGGCGCTTGCGGGGACGCTCATGGCGAAAGCCCTTAGAGCATCCCCCGCGGCCCGTCAAAGCGCATTCCTCACTTACGGCTCGATGCGGCTGCCCAGGACGTTAAGAAATGCGCGCATCCAGGCCGGATGGGCGGGCCAGGCCGGAGCGGTGACGAGGTTGCCGTCCACGCAGACATTGCTGGCCGTGGCGTTGGGGTCGCACCAGGCGGACCCGGCCGCGACCACATCGGGCTTCACGGCGATGTAGCTCGTGCTGGTGCGGCCTTTGAGCACTTGAGCGGCCACCAGAATCTGCGGCCCGTGGCAGATGGCGGCGATGGGCTTTTTGGCCGCCGCGAACTCTTTGGTCAGTTGGATGATCTTGGGGTCCAGGCGCAGATATTCCGGAGCGCGGCCGCCGGGGATAACCAGAGCGTCGTAGTTTGCGCTCTCGGCCTTCGCGAAATCGGCCGTAATCATGAAGCGGTGGCCGGGCTTTTCCGAGTAGGTCTGATCCCCTTCAAAGTCATGAATGGCTGTTTTAATGAAGTCGCCGGGCTTTTTGCCGGGGCAGACCACATCCACACTATGCCCGACCATGGAGAGCATCTGGTAGGGCACCATGATTTCGTAATCTTCCACAAAATCGCCCGCGAACATCAGTATTTTCTTTGCGGCCATGGGGATCCCTCCTCGCTAGATTCAGTTGCTTCGTCCTAAAGGTTCCGGCGCATTGGGGGGGAGGACTTCACATTACGCCCTCTTCTCCGCATAAAAAGCCAATTTTTAAATGTGATGTAAACGAAGTGCCCCCACACATGCCCCCAAAGATGAACGCTACCCTATAGGCGGGGTCACTCTACCCATGCGCCAAAGCTTCAGCCGCCCACTGATTCAGGGACTTACCGCTTGCCTCGGCCCGC
>Ga0123354_10016313_pt1 | contig 11638 bp, 28 predicted proteins | sample TergutLab28metaG_2_FD_97872 | JGI IMG/M metagenome (GOLD analysis project Ga0123354, IMG submission 97872) | Labiotermes labralis P4 segment gut microbial communities from Petit-Saut dam, French Guiana - Lab288 P4 | ecosystem: Host-associated > Arthropoda: Insects > Digestive system > Gut ... | reverse complement strand
TTCGGTGCATCATACTCGATGATCTCAATTGCATTATCAAGAATTTCTTTTGAGAAATAAAAGAATGTTGAGTCTGGTATATCTTCTTTAGTGGTTGCCATTATATGAGCCTTACCAGCTTCACGACCAAATGTTTGCAATATTAACTCTCTATAAATGGCACATTGATATTGATATCGGTATGCGAAATACCATTTTATTTTCATATTATCTGCCTGACTCCAGACATTATTAAAATCCTTCATGCATTTTGAGTCATAGAAGTCAAGGGTTTCCATATCAAGAAAGTCAATTGCGCCTTTGAATGGTATGTCTATTGTCATATCATTACGCGTGCAAGGAATAATACCGGTTACGATTACTTGCTGTTGACATCGATCAATGATATCCATAAATATTTTATGGCGTTTAAATTCGTCTATGCTGCCAACAACTTTTTTGAAATTGGCTTTTAGATCACCTTTAGTTGTACCCCGACTGGATACCATGTCCGGATTCTGCATTATGAATAGGTCTTCTCTGCCGCATATTGAAGCTTCGAAGAATTTGCCTTCTTTAAAGGCTTCCCGTTCAGATTCCATTCCGGTTTTTACTTCTTCAAGCGCCGATGCTTCGCATGTTTCGAATGCCTTGATTTGACTCGCAGACATGTATTCTAAATTTGCTTCGATTGAGAAATAGTTGTCATGATTTAATTTAAGCATTTTACATCTCCTTTAGTCCCAGGATATATGATTCAATAACTCTGTGCTATCATAATCTAAGTCTTTCATAAAAAGCATACCATTGATACTGGCTGAATTTCCATATTTGCATTTGCAGTATTTATCCACACCCATCAATCGACAAATCATAGGGCGTTTTGGATATATTATGCATTGATTTTGCTCTTTGTCTAAAAATGGGCAATTAAGCATGTCATTTGATTGTTTTTCCGCAAGTTTCTTAATTGTAGGTTTATCAGAAATATACTTGCGGATGGCTGCAATTTCGCTGCCAGTTGCAGGGATCACTCCGCAGCAATCACCACATTTTTTGCAGCCGGTATGTGGTGGGATATTTAGCAAGGCATTCATGGTGTATCCGGTGATTCTTCGGCCGGGCTGTCCTTCATTTCAATGTGACAGGCGAAACATAAACTTGCACCATGCCTCTTAAGCGTTGTCACGGCTATTTGCGCTGCGGTAAACCCATCAGAGTCAATGATTGGTTTATTGCAGTTCTGGCATGGTGGAATTGGAATGGTTTCTTCCGGTGGTTTTTTACATGCTGTGCTAGGTTTGATTCTGAGGCAATCTTTCAGTTTCCCAGCATATTTAGCCTTGTCAAGATAAACAACAATCGCTACGTTCCGCCAAGTTGTATAATCTGGAGTACCAGTTATACTTTCTATGGTTTGGCAGTTTGTTACATTGAGCGCCATTGGCTTAATTCCTTTTTCCACGAAATGTAGAATAGGTAGTTTTTTCTTTTTGCTGGTTGTTGTATCATGAACCTCTCCTGGTGCTGCATGAGATATGGTTAAAGCTAAATGCTTTACTCCGCGCTCTTGCAGATCTGATGCGGCAAGATTATCACTGGGGAAGAATTCTCGCCAATGTTTTGTTTTCTTAGCTGTTTCCAAGTTGATTCCCCCTGTTTGTTCAGTTAAGTTAAATAAGATTCAAATGCTCTTTTTTCGATCTCCGATATAAAGATATCCGTATTTTTCTTTTTGGGTTTGCATTGTTTTTAATCGATTGTTTGACCATGCGAGATATTTAAAACACGTTGCATGGCATTTTAATTTTCTGGTTTTACATTCCTTGCATGGTGATAAGTTCTTCATAATTTACCGCCTTGATTTTAATTATTTCTTTGTTTTATCGATGCTATTGCTAATCTTTTTTTCTTTGAATGATCTAACCGCAGCAAGGATGAATTCTGCTCTTTTCGAACCGTGCTGTTCAGCCCCTAATTCAATTTCGTCTATTTCATCATCGGTCATTCTAATGACATATTGCTTGCGCTTTAGCTTGGCATCTACCTGGCGTTTGCCTTGAGAGCCTTTTCTGCCAAGTTCAGCAGCATTTGATGTGTTAAATGGCAAAAACCCCACCCCCTGTATATGCTTATAGCATAACCAATTCAAAGATTAATGTCAATAGCATATTGATTGAAAAAAAATCCCCCAGCTTTATGCCGGGGGAAGTTGAGTTTGAATCATTCGTTCTAAATAGCTCATTTTGTCTGAGGAATATTGTTCTTCGAGCTCAAGATTCAATAATTCTTCAACCATATGGCCAAAACTTGATTTTAATGTTGCCAGAAGAATAATATACCTAAGCCGACTGGAATCATATACTGCATCTGAGGACAGATTATATTTTGCCTGATTTTCTTTGTCTTGTTTTTTTGCTTCCTCGGCTTCTCGTTGTATATATTCGTCGGCTGATTTTTCGGCATCAATGAAAATTTGTATAATCATCTCGGCCATGTTTTTTCTGGTGACTTTTTTTGCATCGCGAATATCACGTATATTCATGGTAAGATATTACCTCCATTCTTTAGATGATTAGCAAGCTGTGTTGTATTCGTAATCGACGTTTGGTTCGCGATTGATAAGGAATGATATGCACATGTAACTTGTAACGTACTCAGCGTCTAAAGCCAATGGGATTTCTGCCTAGATGCTTTTAAAAATGAGCTGCAATATCCAAATGATACATAACAGCGCGTATATCCGAAATCATTTTTCCAGTACCATTTTTTCGGGTTGTTCATGAAAACCCTCCTATACATAATTATGCTACCTGTTTTTATTCATATTCCATCTCAGGTATTATTTGTTCTATGTCTAGATTTCATGATAATCTTGCAAATAACGCTTGAATCCATTCAAGCCCCAATACGTAGGCTCTACGCGTAGATTCCAGCACAACTGCATATATTCCTGGAATATTTTATCTTTCATATTGGCCTCCTTTGATTTATTGACTAGCCGGAAGTTCCCTGATCTTATGCCATGCGCCTTGAGTCTCTTTTTTAACGGTTTGACTTTGAAGCTCATGCAGGTATTTTAAGGTTGTCATAAGCGATTCATGACATAGCTGTTGTTGAATCTCCTGTGGTGTCAATTTTAGTGCAGTCATTACCATTGCGAGACTGTGCCGCAATTCATGTGCAGACAAGGCAATTCCACATATCTCCTTGGTATAGATTTTGCAACGTTCCTTAGAGAAATAGTTTCCGTTCATCGCAGCATAATATTTCTTCCCTACAAGCCATGCTTCACCCTTGGCGTGAAGTCTTTTACCAACCTTAGGCAAAGGTTCCCGTAATAATAAAGGCGCGTCTACGGGCATATCTTTCGGCCTGTTCAGGTCTATGTAATCCTTGATTAATTTAAGGACATAATCATCAGCCGATATCCATTCGGATTTGTCGCCCTTTGCCTTGTCGAGATATATTATGCCATTCTCAAAATTTACATCGCAGAGACGTATTTTACAGGCACTTGTGATTCTTGCACCGGTCGTAAGGATTAGGCATAAAAATAGCCATGTTTTTGCATATTCCATATCGTTCTTAAGCGATTCGGGAGGGTTCTGAGCGGCTAACATTTTCTGTGTTTGTTCTACTGTTAAAAATCGTTTTAAGACTTTATCGGGTTTCGGATATTTTACCCTTTTGTCACATGGGTTGCTTGGCAGGTCTCTTTCGTCCACGCACCAACTCAGAAAAGCCTTGACTTCAATTAGATATTGTCTAATTGTTGAGTTTTTAAGCCCTGAATTATGTAAATGTGCTTGCCATAGTAATATTGCTTCACGATCAAGTTTTGTTATTTTGTTATCTCGCATAAACGTAGCAAAATTGTTTAATCGCTGACTATAGCCTTTGATGGTAAGAGGACTATGCTTGATTTTGCATTCGATAAGGTATTCATTCATCCATGTTTCGAGCCGTGTTGGACGGCCATGTGTTTTTTTCTGTTCAGGCATTTGAAATCCTCCTTCTATATTGTGCTGATTATCACATCTGCATCAGATACGATGGGTAGGGTATGTTGAATTAGATTACTATAACAGATTCATAATCCAGCACATCAAAGATATATCCCGATGTTTCAAGTACTCCTATTATGCATTCATCAATGTAATCTATTGCATTGCCTTTGTTGTCATTGCAATGATATAGCGCTTTACCATTCTCAACTGCGCTATTGAAATTTGAATCGTAGTTCTTGACGGATAATACGGCAATGTTATCGCCGCCGTCCGGATCGGTTATTACTACGGTTTTGTTGTTCATGCTATAGTTCCTCCTTCGCTTCTTTTCTAGCCTTTATAGCATCATCCCTGGTATCATATAACCCCAAGCGATAAGTCACTCGTTTAATTCTAATTGACGCTACCCATTTCTTTTCTTTTCTTGAGAATGCAATACCGGGAGTAACATCATTACGAATTACACTTAGTGCTCCCTCTATTTCTTTCATACTCATGTTTTGAATCATTACAAGCATCTTTACGTACCTTATGTAATCAGGTTTAACCGGGTCTACATTGCGCCCCCATTTATCTATTGCGTACCAAGTACACTTCAATTTAAGAGCTAAATCTTTTCTGTAAGATGGATTTTGATAACACATATTCAATATTGGCTTTATTTCCGCTTGGATTTCTTGTGGAGATTTTCCTTCATAAGCTGTAGAGTGTTCCAAGATATCGTTTAAGTTCAACATGAACACCTCCTTAATATGGAATTGTGGGATCGTGACCGTATTCCTGAGCATGGTATTAAGCCTGTTCAGGAATACGCATTACCAGGAGTTATGCCACTCCTGTCACTCCGCGATATGATACCGATAGATCATGTTTTTTTAGTTCGTATATCGTTTCTATGTAGATTGTTGCCTTATATTTTCTCATACATACCGTCTCCTATTCAGAATTATAATAGCAGGAACTTTTGCCCCTGCTACTCCAATATATCGACTTAATGCAAGTGGATTATACCAATGATTAGAAAGGTAAGTCAGAATTTTCATCAATATCTTCAACAATTGTAGAAAACCCATTCTGGGCATGAGTATTTTCCTGTTCAGCATTTGAATTGCACTGATTTCGTGCATTCGCGCTTGCCTTGCTTTCTGCGAAATCTTGTTCTTCTATGACAACTTCGGTTGCCCAGCGTTTTTGTCCGTGCTGATCCTCCCATCTGCGAACCTGTATGCGCCCGGATATTGCAATCATGCTACCTTTGCTTAGATATTTTTCAGCGAATTCCCCGGCTTTACCGAAGGCTACACACGGTATGAAATCGGCTTCTGGTTCTCCATCTCTTTTGAATTTACGACGCACAGCTAGGTTGTAACGTGCGATACACATTGGTTCGTTGCCTTGGGTATACCTGATTTCAGGGTCTTTTCCCAGTCTGCCCATAAGTATGACCTTATTCAATTAGTATCATCCTTTCTAATCATATTGTTTTTTAATTGATATCTTCGTGTTGCTATTAAACCTGACGAACAATTATATTTCTTTGCTATTTCATTGTTCTTAAGTCCAGCATTAATATCTGCTATAATGTCTACTAATTTTACTCCATATATTGACCTCACTTCAAAAATTTTGTCTGAACTTTTTTTGATTCCGTATTTTTTCAGATGGCTGTTTACTATGTGTAAAGCTACACTTAAGGCATCTGCTATCTCCCTTCGTCTCATATTTTTTACAACATACATTTCATATAATTCTTCTTTTGATATCTTGAAACTATCCATATGAGTACACCATTCTAGATTGGTAACAATATTATTGAGCTTATTGCCATCAAAGTGTTTAATATCTGGCTTGTTTAATGGATTTTCAATAAATGCTATAGCTACTAATCTATGTATCTTAATTGTTTTTCTAGAACATCCAGTAGATTTCAATTCTATTTTCCAATATCCAGTAGTATTCATTGTTGGCTTCAGTAATCGCCCTTTCTTAGTGTAATATGCCTTTCCATTATATACCTGCCTATCCTTACTCCTAATGCTCCCAAGATTGCTAATTTGATAATAATCCTCATAACCTATAACATCTTTCCATATTTCATTTATTGCCTCAACATGATTAATCACTTATACCAACCTCCGTATTAGTTGTTTTGTTCATTATATCATGTCTATTTTTATATTTCAACGTATATTATAGGCTTAAACCTATTCCGGCCGCTCAGGTATTTCAGCCCAATACTCAACATTCAGTTTGCAATATTCCGTACTGTGAAACCATATATTGCTGATTGAGAAAAACCCAACTGCGTAAAAATCTTCCTCACATTCAATATCTCTACAGGCACATAAAACATCATGTTCAGGTGTTGGTTGTTGTTCTTTTGCATTAATCCACTTAAATATTGCAACATTTTTTAAAATCATTGCTTTATTCATAATTGTTATTCCCCTTTCTTAGTAGTAAGCATTGATTGTTATAATGCCAATATGTTTTATAGAGCAAAACACACGCCAATACCCCAATCGCTAGAATCATCGTCATAAGCAAATATTGCGTCATCAAATATGTCACTTTCGTACATAATCTCACCCTTGTTATCAATGACATAACCCATCAGATCATCATTAGTCGGGTTCTCTGTACCTTCTTCGATCAATTTTTCAGCAACATATTTTTTCAGCTTATCCAATAATTCGCTATAATTTTCGATTGCTCCATAATCGCCGTTCACAGCTATATTATCCACTACTACCGATGGATTGGAATCCCTAACACTGCAACCGTCCTCAAGCATTCGGCAGAAATATTCCCAAATGCCGTCCGGGATTGTCCAGTTGAATTGTTCTTTTATATATTCGCGTCTATCCTCCAGGATGTTAATGTAGCCATACACGTCTATTTCTATAGTCACTCTGTTTTTATTCATGACTTAACCCTCCTTATAATTTTTTTATTTTATTTTATTTGCATTTTGGGCATCGTTTTTGCTTCCATATTTTCTATTGAGCGCAATTCTTAATCTCAATTCATCTCGGTATACATACTCTATTTCTTGAGATTTTTTATCTAGTTCTACGATAATCCAACCGCCGCGATCTATAGTCGGGTCGAGTTCGCTAATCAATTTGAGATTTTCCAGTTCACGAATTTTCCCGGCTATTGCGTATAATATTGATCGGTCTGTGTTCCAGCATTCTAATATTCTAGTATTGTTTCTTGTTTCCACAATCTTTGCCATGCCGGTCAACCTCTATACCATTTACAGCAATCTTTATTTGTATCAAATGTTGCATCGCAACTAGCTACCATTGCAGCAATATTTTTACTAATTCTCACTATTGTTGCCCCGTTTTCTAATATTTCACATTCGATAATATCATTAAATGAGATAATATCTAGCGTGTTTTTCAAGTAATCACAAATTGCGATTCTTTTACTACTTAGATCAATTAGCACTTCGAACACAATATGATTTGTGCTCATTCGCTTATCGCTATTGAAGTTTTGTTTCGAAAGAATTCTTTCCATGTTAGCAGAATTTTTCTTTGTTTTTAGTCTTCCGTATATTCCTGATACAATAATATATATTACAAATGCAATCGGTATAAGTGGTATTAAAATAACCATTATTTAAACCCCCATTTCATAATTTATTTTAATCTATAGTGTATAAGAATAACGACTCTACATTGTTGAATAAGTTTCAATAATGAATGCCGGAAGCCTGTTTAGGTTATGGTTTCCATTGTTTTATGAAGATATTCAAGCCTTGTTACTTCGATTGCATTCATTTCAAGATGATTAGATACAAGTGATTTACATATTGCCCTGTTGACTCTTTGTCGCATATTTACAGGAGATCCCCACCAATATTTCATCTCTTTAAATCTTTTTGTCTTTATGAAATCAAGATAATACTTGATAGAATCTATGATTTCGTTTTTGACTTCGAGTAGATTTTCGCCATTATTGCGCGTTTCTGTCTCAATAATAGTGTCGATCAATCCGTTTTTGTTTAGTATTTGATGTGCTTTTCTATATGTCATGTTCATGTTAACTCCTCCTTGTAAATAAATGTTTTTGCATCTTCTATAGTTTCGAATCCAACTATACCTTCAAAATCTCCGTCTTCGCTTTTGTATACGTTATATATTTCGTTTTCCGGTCTTCCTTTGTTCAGTTCCTTGTCTTCGCGAATAAACCACATTGCGATATTATTTATCAATCCTACATATCCTGTTGTCGTTTCCTTGAAATATATGCACATATTTTTATCACTCCTTATATTTTGTATTGTTTAAAGCAACGCGCAGGAATTGAACCTACTATTGTGCCGTGCTCCAGCCGTTGCGGTTTTATTTCTTCCGGTCATGGCTTGTTCCTATTCAGGGTTTAGGTAGAACCGGTAATACTTCCCATTCTTCTTTGCTTAATGTCTGCCCATTGCCGTATTCGTTTATAAATGCGTTAATGTGCTTCATTGTCGTTACGCTATATCCGTTCCAGAATCTTCCGAAGTCTCCAGCTGGGTTGATCCGTGCTACTTCTGTTTGATAGCTCTTCAATACATAGACTCCGCTTGGCATTTGTGATACTGTTGCCTTACCTCCAAAACTTTTTTGACCGATAGATGTAGCTTTCAATTCTATATTTTGCATGGTAATAGCCTCCTTTTAAAGTGTAGTTTTCCATTCTGGGTATAACTTTGTTCATGTTCAGGTTATGAGTTAAGATATAATCCTTCAATATGGCAATCTGGATTCTGCTTTTCCAGGAATTTACCGACTAAAACCCTATTGGAATCGGTCATGTACTCACCAATACTATCACATATATATTCCCCATTTTGACTTTCGTACCATATTATCATTTCGTTTTCGATACGGATCAATACTATTATGGGATCATCATAATCGTAGTCACGCATATCTATGATTAATCCTTTATTATCGTTTGTGAGATAATCATTTTCAACAGTTATAAGCATATATATCCACCTCTCTGATATAGTAATTTTTTTGTTTAGACGTCTGTGATTTAACGGAAAACTCTACTTGAGTTTCAATTTATAGCGTACATGAATGCACGATTTATATCGCCGTCTATGTGGTAGCATCAATTCGTGCTAATGTTATCTTGATTGCCTTTAAAAGTTACTTCGGGCATATTGAATTTTGGATGTTCATATATTGTATGACCATTCGATGTGATCTTGATTATGCAATGATCGAGAATTGCGCCGCCGCCGTGTGATCTTGTATTTTTGATAAGTAGTGGGATTTTTATTTCGCCGGTTGATCTGCCAATGTATCCAATGGTGTCGTTTTCGTCCATCCAACAACGTCCAGTTTCAGTGTCGCCATAGAATATACGAAGTCTTTCAGCTGGATATTTTCTATTTCCTTCCTCCAGTATTCTACATACTGTATATGGTGTTCTGGAATCGAATGACATGCTTCCGACTTGCTGATATGTTTTTTCCATGATATGCGCCTCCTTTAGCTGTTTACTCCAAGCATAGGTTGGAGTCTGTTTAGGTAATGGTTGTTATCGTGCTAATAGCGTATCGCCATTCCAATGCCGTTCTATACCGTGATTGCTGGTTTCGTTTGCGATTGCTAACTATGAATTAATTTGCTAGAAACTATCCAACTAAAGCCATATTGCAATCCGTCATGTATTAATATATATTATAGGCTATTGATTTGCTTCGCTAATTCGTCTAAGTGTACTCTACATAAATTTACAGATTTGCCGTTTCTTAATTTTCCATGAAATTTAACCATATATATATCTTCAGTTTTTCCGGTATGCCAAGAGATATTCGATACATTACAAATATGACATACAGCAGATTCTTTACATATTATTATTTCGATTGGGTTCATTCAAACACCTCCAATTATAGAAACACTGACCCTATCACGCATCGCTTAAAAAATTCTAAACAAGTTTGTTGACCGTCTTGTTATTGCGTATAAATTGCCGTCTATATCCTTGTATAAGCCGCCATTGATCCCATACATGCCGGTACTATAGCCAATTTTGTCGTAACATTCCGGCAGGGTTTTAATGCTTGTTGCATCCGTTGCAAGGTTTAAACTAATATAGTTTTTTATCTCTTTTAATGTGAATTTTTTCATCTCAAACACTCCCTTTTTTAATAGTTGGAATTCAATATTTCAATACGCTTCTAATTCGCATTTTCAAGTTTTGACAGTATTTGTTATACATTTCATCTTTCTGTTTTATAATGATAAAAAGCCGGTTGATATTCGCGTTCTTTTACTATTGTTTCAGTTCCGCACCATGGGCAAAATTTTGGTATGTCACTTTCATTTTTTTCATAATCCTTTGATATATCAAATCTTCCATAGCATGAATTACACTTGTAAATAGATTTTATCATTTTAATCCCCTATTCTATTTATATATTTAAACTATATACCGCAATCATACTTTTCATTGTATAACCGTCTTTTGTTGAATTTCAGTATATGCCTTTGCAAAGTCTTCTATTGATATACAGCCTAATAATTCATGGAATAATTCGTCGTCTGTACCATGTATAACCTCATTTACTAATTCATATATATTCATTCTTATATAGCCTCCCTTTTATTTGTTTTATGCTAGGCTTATAACAGCTATAGCCGCATTACTACCGGTTTTATACCGGTATCATTCTGCATTTATGATTATATTGTATTCGTCGTCGGATATGCCACCAATGACGTGTAAAAACTCAATGTCGTCGTTGTGCCAGCTATCGCCATCTTGCTCGAATAATTCTTGCAGGTCTTCTAAAAAACCCTCATAACCATTATATGGTGTATGATAAAAGCTCTCTAATTTACCATCGTTTACCATAGCTACTTGACATTCAGAATTTGTAAGGAATACATTCCCACTATGAGTATTAAACATTGGTATAACCTCGCCATCATAAAAATCATCTGGTAAACCTTGCCTATTCCATGTGTCAAGCAATTCAACCAATAATACTCTTTCACGATATCCAAAATCTGCTAAATTTGTTGTAGTCATTTCAAACACTCCCTTTTTATTTTTAGTTTTTTAGTTTAATATCCGCTTGCAATGTCGATAGCTTGTGTAATTTGATTAGCTGATAAATTTGTAGTTTTCTATAAGCCAATGTTGGAAATTCTTATAATGTTTATAATCAAACCTGTATAATCTGTATAGCTTTTGTATTTCCGTTTCCGTTGGATATGTTTCGAAAAAAGTTATAAAAACGTCAATAGCTTGTTCTATAGAATCATACTTTTTCATGCTTAAAACCTCCTATGATATATAGCAATTAATTTCATGGGTTAATTCGTTATTCCTGAAATATTCATGATATTCGTCTGTTATTTTGTCGGTAATACGGAAGCCGAAACCGCGAATAATATCAAAAATGGCGAAATAATCACGTCGGGTTTTTCCGTGCCCAGTATATTGAGATATTGCCGATGCTATAGCGTTTTTTGTGCTTTTATTCATGGTTAAAACCTACTTTTTTTATCGCGGAATAATTCCGGCAGCTTTTTTGTATTTACCAACTAAACCCATGTAACTATAAGGTGAATCAATGTAGCCTTGTTTTTTGCATAGCTTAATAGCGTTTAGTAATTCTTTTTTGTATT
>Ga0123354_10016310_pt1 | contig 11639 bp, 8 predicted proteins | sample TergutLab28metaG_2_FD_97872 | JGI IMG/M metagenome (GOLD analysis project Ga0123354, IMG submission 97872) | Labiotermes labralis P4 segment gut microbial communities from Petit-Saut dam, French Guiana - Lab288 P4 | ecosystem: Host-associated > Arthropoda: Insects > Digestive system > Gut ... | reverse complement strand
TGTGTGTGTGTGTGCGTGTGTGTGTGGTGTGTGTGTGAGTGTGTGTGTATGTGTGTGTGTGTGAGTGTGTGTGTGTGTGTGTGTGTGTGTGTGAGTGTGTGTGTGTGTGTGTAGGCAGAAATAAGAACCAATGGTCGTTGTTAAGTGGACCAAAACATGGCAGCCATAAACAGCGGTGTTTGGTAGCTATCTCTCAATCAGAATTGCAGTCTCTACCTTTACTATACAAATTCAGGCAGCATGCACCATTAGTAAAATCTAACTCAAAACTGCCCAGAAGTAACATAACGGATCGATGTTAGGGCTATCTGTGTAAATCGTAGATGCAGGGAGAAATCATCAAATTTGCACAAGACGTTTCAGCAATGCGTTGTGAATAGGCACACTGTACCAGTAAGATTTTAACTTCCCATGGCTGTGTAACGTAATGTGTCGTGTAGACTGGTAGATACCGACATTTCAGAGAAACTCTCTACCTCCATCTTCACAGCAGAAGCAACATGTTCCTCCCCACTGTCTGTAAATCTCTCCCATTCGACATAGTGTGACTCCTCAGAAGACGGAAATACTAAGGCAGACAACGGTCCATAGCACGATCTACAGTGTACATTTACGTCAGACACACGAAACAGAACAACAGGTCTATCACTTTCTTCAGTGGCTTGGGTCTCGTTTGAAAACACTGTACTTGTAATGGGTAAGTCATTAAACATTGTTCGAGGCTATCTTCAGCTTACAGCGTGTGTCTTTACCTCCTTACACATGTACTTACGCCACATATATTTGCAACGTGTACCATTATTCTCGCATATTCTGCAGTTTCAAAGCTATTCTTCATGCCAATCTAATTTAAGTTTCATAATACATTCCCTTTAAAACACAAAACATAGACCTAGAATGGCCGTTGAAATTGGGTCGATCTAGTGACCTTTTCACTCAATGCTATTGCAGCAGTAGGTGACATTTTCACCACGGGAAGAGACTCATAGAGTATGCAAATTAGTTCATTGTTCGTGTCCAACAACAGGCTATGTTGGTAATTACATTATGAACGTATACAACCAATCAGTCACGCAAAAGAATAAACACAAAAACAGCAATCGAAGAAGCAAGGATTGTAAAACCAAAAATATGGCGCGTAATATTTCAATATATTAAACGTTTTGAGGGTCCTCAATTTTGTACACTTTATAAATTTCTCAATCAAGTGATTCAAAATGCAACCAAAATTAAATACCACTACATCAGTCAGAAGGACTGCTTGATCATGACGAGTGGAGACTTTAAACGCGTAACAGAGGGCAGTAAACCACAGTACTAACATCGAATTGCATATTACTGGCTGATCTTTGTAATGAAGGCGGAGTTTTCCGTGAGGTGATAAGTAAAGATTTATTTATATTTTCCGCGAAACCCTATCTTTAAAAGATGAAATATGAATCTTTAGTTCAAATAAACCTGTTGAAAATAAAGGATCAATATTTTTTATACAAAGGACAGCGACGTTTGTGTAATAATGATAATAACAAGAGTAACATAAAGGGCCAATGTTGTAAATTAAAATATATTAGTAGCCAAGGGTGTAATATATGGTCGCCTGGTCACCAGTGGTGACGAAGGAATTGTATGGCGAAAAATTTTTCATTCGTCGCACAGGAGCTGGGTTTGTGGGCACTGACAATCACTCGGCCACTTATAGCACAGAGCGAACTACATTTACGCCTGATTATTTTTTAATTAATTCCATACTTATGCCACTGTAATGCATCGGGTTGCGTGTTTTTGCGACAACAAAAGAACGCCAACAAATAAATCATGCCCGCCTCACTGAGACGAGACTCACAGCAAAGTGTCACAAAACAAGATCCACACTTACCAGACGACAAAAATATTTGTCTGGATATCAGAATCTCAAAAAATTTTCACCTTTTATTCGTAAAACGTGAATGGGCTTGAGCCGTAAAATACTCGGCATTCCGAATCGCGCAATAAAAATTCGCCAGGTGCTAATCCCACTGAAATTATAAGGAGGGGAAATAGCAGAACAAGCAAAAACTAAATGAGCTACAAAGCAAGCAGAAGGTTGTTGAATCTAGAAGACGAAACCAGTTTTGAGCTCTGAGTTGCAGGCCAAGTATTGACTTTAATCAATGGCCCGGATAATGTTTCAGCGTTCTCTGTCCTTGTCTGTTCGTCTCTATCCTGATTGCTCGTTAGCGACAGTCCCACTCGATTCATCTCGACAGAGCACCACAGTTGCTCGTAAAGGCGAGGTAAGTTATGGTTGTCCCCGTGTTTAATCAACCAGCAAGCCATCACGGCATGAAGACGTACTGGGGTGAAGGAATAACTCTACGCATTCTTATGATGAAAACGAGTGGTCATCCTCCTACACCAGTAACGTAACTGCCGGGCAAAAATTCCTGCACCCAATGCATTGGAAGATGGGTGGGTTTTAGAGCCGGTCAAGGTACTATAAGGCAAAGCAGTTCCTATGCAGGCCTGGACAGGCCCTGAGGGCTCCAGGAGGTTGAAGATCTCAGAATTTCTAGACAGTCGATACATGAAGATGGCAAGCTTGTCAGCCCTATGAACCGTCCGCCTTTACCCCCTATAGGTACTCCTGGTACTCATTTCTGTTAAAAGCTGAGTCAACCCCAGAGCCTTAGTGCAACCGAAAGATTAGGTCAATGGAAAAATCTAATGGCCACATCAGGAATCGAACTTGGGGCCTCGACCAATTGCGTCACCTTGTACCCAGTCAGGGTACGAAGAGGATAGAATTTCTTGTTCTTTCGCTAATAGAACCAAGATTCCACTGTCGTCCAACCCGTACGGTGGCCCCAATGCTGATTGCCTGTAAGCATTTCAGAAGTATCGCATGAAAGTGAAGTCTATTAATTCTTAACAATGCTCCAAAATCTAGGCCTCTCTGTGCGGGTCAAGGAGTTGAAATCTGCTCTGTCGTTTATGGCATACAGCACAACAGTTTATTATCGCCTTCACAAGAGCTAGTCATTGACTCTTAATTTGCTACCAGAATGAATCTATCCACACCTCCAAGCAATACTTCTTTAAGATCCGCCAATACTCGACCTACCTGCCCCCAGACACAACTACATCTCAAAAGCGGTGCAGGATTGTAAGGGAGTTCCTTGAAATGTAAATACGACGCAAGCAACTTTTACAAAATGTACAGCCAAAACTGTAAGTTTGGAAAATTATATGTGTAAGTTGTAGCCTACCTGCGGTGGATGTAGTCGTCACCGAATTACTGGCAGTACAACATCATGGTTCCGAACAAGTTCGGTCTAGTGGTATTGCTTCTGACTTGAATTCCGAATCTCGACTGGGAAATAAACTAGCCCGATATTGATATCATTCGTGGTATTCATAAGTACCTACAGACAAATTCGAGGAGTGCTTGCAATTAGGCCACGACAAATTCCAAATTCATTGTTCACTATCGTCCAATCATTCGACGCCATACTGACCGAGCTGGTGTGCATCGTTAAATAAGCCACAAATAAAAATAATTAACATTACTTGCTTTCTGTTCATTTAAAGCTGCCAGTAGCTCAGACTACACAGTATAGAATGGAGGGCCGATACGGGAATAAGGACGTGAATATGAGGAAGGAGGAAATTTGCCTTGACAACACAGCAACAACACAACAAACACCATTCAGTACAGCTGGTCTTGCCAGCACTAATTCTTGAACCCAAAACACCCAGTATACGATGCACGAGTGTTTAGCTGCCCAACCTTGACGTCCGTTAACATCAGCACGAATATAATGTAATATAAACTTAAATAATGTAGAAAAACTCAGTGATTGTAAAATTGTAAAATAAGACTGAATCTCATATACTGAGCTACAGGCTTCTGACGACGGCGCGTGACATTCGAAATCGACTTTTTGGACTTTTTCCATTACAGGTTTACTTATGCGTATTGGACCGTGCATCATCTTGATATTTGAATAAAGGTAGACCAACTTGATGACACTTGCTTTATTATGTCAATTTACTACTCAACATGTTTCGGATGTATTAACATCCGAAACATGTTGAGCAGTAAATTGACATAATAAAGCATGTGTCATCAAGTTGGTCTACCTTTATTCAAAGAGGTTTACTTCTTTGAAACAACTCTCACTATATGATGATTATTTACACCGTAATTAAAAATGGATTAACGTCAAATTAGTACTAACACATATTCTAATAACAGCTCAGAAAATGTAGTTGTGCAAATTTCACTAAACACAAAATACACAAAGTTCAAATTTGATAACTGTAACTACTTCCTCTAATTAAACAGTAGCATTTTGTGGGTGATCCAAGTAGCCGTAACGTGTAAAATATTTCCGTTAAGATTACAGTTTTTTTGTTTACGATTCGACAACCCTACTGGGCATATGCCTCCTCAATGTCGATGTTTTGAGATCACACCATACACACCAGCCTCGGTAGGACTCCTCTGGACGAGTGATCGACCCGTCGCAGACACCTGTACCTGACACCACACACTTACAAGAGATATATTCACGCACCCGGTGAAATTCGAACCCGCAGTCCTTGCAAGCGAGCGGCCGCAGACCCATACCTTAGATCGCACGGCCACTGGGATCGGCAATCTGGCAATACCTACGCAAAATAAAGACGACCTTGTCACATTAATGTTTACACAGCCAGTATCGAACCGCTCCTCTTCCTCGCTTTGTACATCGCGTGACTTCACCTAGTCCTCACGGACTTGCAGACAAAGATCAGCGTCGTGTCGTCGACCAGTTCGTAGTTACAACCTCCTCCTATTTTACAACATTACTCTATAATGTCATTGGCACGAAACATACCACAGCCAGCTGTCATTAGTATTGATTTAACTGCAAGTGTTCACCGGTCATTAGGCTTAACTTGTTTCTTTAATGCCTACTGAACCAGTATGCCTGGTGTTTGTATTCACATTTATTGCCCAATGAACCTGTATACCTGCTAATTTCATTCACTGTTCTGCTGCTTAATCTAAGCCAGCCAGCAATACATATTACAACGGATGAAGGAGCTAATACAGGCCTATGTTCCAAAAATTCTAATTTCCGACGTTCAGAAATACTAGCTCGACTGAAAATTTATCACCTAAGATGTGACGCCCTGTAGTGTGGTAGAGAATTACGAAAGTTTAGGAGGAACCTGCCACCTCCATCTTCAAAGCCGCGTATGGGATAAAGACACTTAAATAAACACTGAGGTTCTGAGCCTAATTTTTCCTTCTATTACGTCACATTTAGGCAGCAGAGTTCTATAGTTTCAGTCAAGAGGTACCTGGTTCGAAACTCAGCCCGGATAAAGGCTTTTCTAACTCACCGTCGTCGCGATTTTTTCCATTTTGTCTAAGAAAATTTTATCACAAATCCTATCCACTTGACATAACTTATCGACCCCTGTGTCTCCTTCAGTATAGGTCACACAAAATTCCACAGCTAAAAGGCGTCGTAAAATAAATTATATTAACATCCAAATTAACAATTTGTTGAAAAATAAAACAGATCAACTAAATGTGCTCCGCCAGTTAGATATTATTTACAGCTAGTGGCGGATGGTCTCACCTGTATAAACATGATGGGGTTGGAAGCTAGGCTCACGATTCAACTCTCCTACCCTGATGAAGAGACTGTATATCCGACGGCAAACCTGGAAAAACCAAGGCAAACCGTTGACCCTGAAGATGGAGACAGAACTCAAAAGCGCTGAGCAGCTTCATGACAGAACTGCTATAGACCCACGCTGAGACTGATTCTTCTTGTCAACGTTATCCAACGTACCGATACGAAGAACACAAAATGTAAATAATGGTAGAGCAGTTCGACACTGCCTAAATAATCTGAAATGTAAATTCGCAGTATGGAAATGTAATAAGGACAGCACTTCATACATGCGGTTCTTTGAAATGTGATATCGAACAGACCACTTTAATACAGGAAGCTTGTATACCATTGTGTTAAAAGACTAATAACACATCAGACGGTAACCATGGAGGCGCCGCGGAAGCCTATGACGCGACGACGACGCTAACCAAATTGCCCTACCAACTTCGCCAGCACGCGTTCACAAGGACAGAGAGAGGAAGAGGATTTCCTGTGACCGAAGTTTATTACAGTAATTCGTCGACAGCTGCTGATACGTTGCGGATTTAAAGTTACCTTAATGAATGTCGTGGGTGAGGCCGTCTGAGCCATATCTGGGAGGGCGACTGGAAATACAAAACTGCTCCAAATACGGCGTCACGACATACAATATAACCTCCTCTCAGTTATAATTACGAAGGTCTATCAACAGCATTGTTATTTATGTGACAGCTGAGATTTTGAAGGCGGTGCGTTTGAAGAGTAGTTTATTATGGGATGTGACACCGCGTAATATGGTAGTAAAGTACAGAGGTTTCGGAGAAACCATGTTTCTATATTCAAGGTATAAAATGAATGCTTGTTCTACCCAAGTACTGGTATTCTTATGACAGATTACACGGTGTCATACCCCATTATTCAGCATCTTCGAAATATGTAATTATAATATATAGGCGGACTGGAATTTAATATTTTGTGTGAATCTATTGTGTTATTTGTCCCGTGGGACAGACACCTTTCTATGACTTTTGTAACGGGATTTTATTTAAACAATAATTTCTCTCAGCCCTGCATTGAACAAACGATTTAGCGAAGCGATTTATGGTTACGTGAGGATAAATTTGTACTCTTGCCCCGTAATATGGAACAGACAAGCAGTTAACGCAGAAAATGAAGCTTGCCTAATAAATCCGAAGTTCTTTGTCACGTGCTTCACTACTTATAAAGGTAAAGTCAATTCGACTGCACAAAGTCGCGTTAACTACACGCTGCAGTCCCAATTCACCAGCTTGTATGACCGTTGTGTGTGTTACCGTTGTGTGTGTTACCGTTGTGTGTGTTACCGTTGTGTGTGTTACCGTTGTGTGTATGACCGTTGTGTGTGTTACCCGCCTTCCGACATTTCGCTTCATGTCTCTGCCCGTTTCACATCAGAGCTGTACTCTCTACCGTTCCTTGGTTGCTGAGCTCACGATTTGCCGTCGACTAGAACGAAATACGAAGAGAACACTTTCAGAAACCATGATTAAATTAATGCCATGAAAGGAAATATGAGAAAGGGGTTCAGGAGAGGAAGTAGAATACTTGTGTAGGAGGGATAGAGAAAACCTCATTCTTCCATTATTGCGTTTTGTGTTTTACGGATGCTTATTACGAGAAAACGTGGCGACAAGATAATGCCTCAGGTTCCCGAAGGCAGGAATAAAGGTAGGTGGGTAGGTGGGTGGGTAGGTAGGTAGGTGGGTGGGTGGGTGGGTAGGTAGGTGGGTAGGTAGGTAGGTAGGTGGGTGGGTGGGTATGTAGGTAGGTAGGTAGGTCATGTTTTAGTATATCAGCTACACGGAGTTTCGTAAAAATATACAATTTGCAGAAGTATCCATACGTTAGGTTCAAAATATTTGTTATAAGGAAGCTCGTACTATATTAACTACATACACCATGAAAACTTCGAATCCTTGTAAATAATTACCTGGCCAAATCTCGGTGGATCACAGATGCCTTCTTGAGAAAAGTGCAGTCGGTTATTTGCCGTTTATGAAAGCCGAAGTTTCATTCTCACGTTCACAACAGACCACCACATGTTCACAACCAAATCAGCCTAACTTTACACAAATTATTCTTTTATCCTTTCACCCAGTCGTCCCCCTAACTTCAGTTATATTTTAGAATTTGTCACCTCTACGTGTTTGTTAAATACGCAGAAGATCTTCGTCGATTTGATGTTATCACCCCAAATAATATACAGTGAAGAAAACCAATGGTCACTCTCATTGCTTTTCTTGTATCAATGTATGATATTAATTGTTGTTCGAACAAGAATTGAATATGTATTTTTTTATGCTTCACCGAGAAGTGCCGGCCTGGGGCACCGCCAGCGTTGCGTCGTGCGCCGCGTCTAGGGAGAGGTAACAGTTGATAAAGGGATTTTGACAATGATTCGCAGTGATAAAAACCTTTAGAAAGTTTAATGAACACTTACCGGATGTACAGCGGATGGTGAAACATTTGCCCTCCGTATCGAATGCACTCAGTATACCTGTGGAACCGATTGTAGTTAACTCTGCAGTTCTTCCCCGGGAATTGTTGAAATCTCGCGACGAATGTCTTTTTTTTTTTTAGTTCTTCCAGAGTGTGTGGATTTCTTTTATACACTTTCTCTTTTACAGTGCCACACAAAAAGGTCAGTTGTTTTAGGCACTCTTGGTTTTAACAACTTTGTAGCCCTCGGTGCAAGTCATTTTCGAAACCCTCATGTCCTGAGTTTGTCCTGTAAGAAATTTTCTTCGTGATGTTCCGCGTCTAGCATCAATAGTGTCTAAGTTCTGTCAGCACAGTTCGTTTCCTCTCTAGCCTATGGTCTATCAGCGATCCTCTTATTTTCCGCTCACTAAACAAGTTGCTTTCCTTTGTTAACTTGGAATTTATTCTTCTGGAAACCTGTACTGAAATTTTCTGCGACATTTTCCAGTAGACTAATATTTGAAATTAGAGCTGTACTTAACTCGCGCTGTGGAATCGTCGACCTGACTCGACGCATATAGTAGCAGCACTGACCGCTTGACCGAACCTGCATTCACAGAAGCAAACGCAATGATTCATGGCACATGAAACTTTTCGCCTACAGCTCATGTTACACTCGCATGTATCGCAGCCCTGCGACAGGCTGTCGATCGACGCGTAATTAGACGTCGTCTTTGGCCTCCACAACTGATATTTGTGGGAAATTTTAAAAGATGAAGTGTATAAAACCAACACCAATCCTCTGGAAAACCTAAAAAAAATAACTTCAATCGCGAAATTTCAACAAGTTCCCGGGAAGAATTCCAGACAGTTAACAACACCCTTGCTCGAACCTTGAAGATGTTACCCGACAGTTTTTAGCGAAACGTCGATATGAAACTACCATTTCACACTGCGTAAAAACCCAAAAGAGTGCAGACCTTAACAACACCCTCTTCCGCAGATATACTAAGGGAATTCGCTCAAAGGGCAAAAATTTCAACATCTGCTGGAACACTGTTGAGTTTTTATTCGACTTTCTAAAGGTTATTATTACAACGACCCTTTGTCTACCTCCCTTCATCGCCTGCTAAGGGACTCGAGACACTGCGTACGACGCAAAATTAGCAGAGGGTGGGGCAGGTGCTTGTCGATGAAGCAGGAGATGGTCCACCCAACTTTTGATATCAAAATAAACTGCTAAGCCTATAGGTTAACTGAAGCTTGGCTGCGATTCCTATATATTTGTTTCGAACTGTGTCACACTTCTTGTATACAGACACCAAATAATTTGACATTCAGAGGAACGTGCTTTTATTATAAAAATACATCAAATAATGAAAAACGCAGTCAAAAGTAGAAAAGTCACACAGACTCGGTCTTCTTAATATGCAAAGAACAAACTAACTTGGTTCAGAACTGGGAAATTTTCTTTCGGATTTGTCTACGATTTCTCCCCCTGAATCGAAGCGACACTTTCGTCGCATGTCCTTGAACATGCACTAAACATTCCTTCCGTAAAGGCTGATAGTCACAGATAATGGAAAACTGATTAACTTATTCGCCACTTGACGCAAGTACATCACAAATATCTCTTCTAGCTGGTCGTTAATGATAAATCAGTCTGTTTAAAACATTTTCTATGATGATGTGCCTTCTGAATTAAAGTTTTCACACAGGCGTTTGTGCACGAGAAAAAAAATACTCTACGTCACGCACGGAACACTTTCTATTTCCCCATTCGCACTCACCACTGACAACAATATTTCAATAAATTAATCGGTATGTAACCTGGGATACATGACTGTGTAGTGTGAGACAAATTTACCACTTTTCGGAGGAAATGATACCTGCATCATCAAGGTTAATTTCTTCTGCTTTCAATACGGATGTGGCATAATCTTCTAATATTCTACAAATACCTACCAGGCTACACTGCATCACACTTCCGAAGAATAATCTTAATAGTCATAGCCGTGAGAACCTCAGAACTAAAAAATATGGAACTTTCAGATAAGGTATATTTTACATATAGTTATATTATTACATAAACGAGTATGTGAAAACACTCCAGGCTGTTCCACGCCATCAGGATGCGGTACTTTGAAAAACGCCGTTCAAAGCAAACTGTGCTACGTTTAACACATTTATTAACGTACAAAGCACAAATAACTACTATCGAGCTAAATTAATCTGCTGCAGAATTAATGCCCTGCAATCCTACAAGAGCACATTTACAACAACAAAAACCATTTTCTTTTGTTTGTGGAACTTTGATCGTCATTCCGGACTACCGCAAGCCCCAATTTAGAAGCGACACGCTAAACTGAATAAACAGCAATTTAATCCAAACACAACGTTCGCCATTTAATCTTCTATTAAATAGCAAATCGGATCAGGGATGTTTAGCGGTTGATCGATTTTTGATCAAATTAATTGGGTTATGTAAAACAATGGAGTGCAACACCAGTAAGTTGTTGGCTTGTCCACTGGTACGTAGAAAGCTTTGATCAGTGTAATGTACTATCGAAACTCTATTATCAGCGCGATCCACAGAACAACATAATATATCAACAAATTCATAAACCAGCTACCACAGGACTATAAACAAAGCGCGAAAATTAACAGTTGCACTGTCTGCCTATCGTTGGCTTTGGATCCCAGCTCTGTGTGTCAGCTTGTCTGATTACTTCATGTTTTACACAACGCTACGATTTAAAACAGAGGAACACAGATGAAGAAAGAAAAAAAAACAGCGTAATCTGAGCTTCTGTCAACCTCGTTAAACAATCTATCAACATGGACTCTGCACTATTAGTTCGTTAGGTTTTCTGATTTCAGAATGCTTGTGGTCGTCGTCAGTCTCGACGTACCTTCTATCCGATACAGAGTATCTGTGGTGTAAGACCGTCCGTTAAGGAATCTTTTGCCAAATGACTTCACTTTTCGAAATTTTCTTGTATTTCTTCAAGAATGTAACATTTGGGGTTTCTTGAACTCAAATCCTCTTTGGTTGTCCAAGCTACAAGTGTCTAGCAATAATTAAAAAAAAACACTTGAATAAATAAATAAACACATTGCACAATTGCACACATATGCACAGAAATACACAATAACGATCATTCGAATGGTACCAACACAGTGCTGTAGGCATCCATTCTTCTTACTCATTCTGTTCACCATTCTGCAGTACAATGTACTGTAAACGCCTTAACAGCTGTCAGGTTCGTCACAAACTGCAATCGTACATTCGAAATCAGATATTTGTTCTGTTCAGTTAACTACTGTATCCAAAACTAAAACACTTCATTCTGTTTCCGCTCTTCTTTAAGAAGTAAAGCTGTTTTTACACTTCCTCAAAAAGATAAGCCTACATACAAAATGGGACACTTAAGAGTCGATTTGAAAAATCTAAATTTGGAGAATTTTTAAAATGCATCTTCAAATAGGGCGCGTCATGGGTTTAAGATTGCTATCTGTGTGTGTGTGTGTGGGGGGGGTGTGGTGTGT
>Ga0123354_10016309_pt1 | contig 11639 bp, 5 predicted proteins | sample TergutLab28metaG_2_FD_97872 | JGI IMG/M metagenome (GOLD analysis project Ga0123354, IMG submission 97872) | Labiotermes labralis P4 segment gut microbial communities from Petit-Saut dam, French Guiana - Lab288 P4 | ecosystem: Host-associated > Arthropoda: Insects > Digestive system > Gut ... | reverse complement strand
TGCCGCGGCGAAGACGAGGGAAGAGGGTAACGAGCGCGGGCGTGCGCGGCGACCACAGAAGAAGAAAGGGCAGGCGGGGGGGGGGGGGGGGGGGGGGAAAAGCTGGTCCGGACGTTTTGAAGAGGATAAAAATCTGGTGACCTGCCGCAATTCGAACCCCGGGTCGTGCAGTCCGCAGTTCTTTACTGACAGTCCGACTACCTAAAAATGTGTTGCTATACAATACAATTACAAACAGCCGTACTACACCAGGCTGTATGCAATACGCACCGGACTGTATCGAGATGTTATTCAAGGAACATAAAGCAGGCGGTGCGCATGGGCGCCAAGTGTCCAATTGTCTGGCCTCCAGCATCGCACTTTACCCGTGTCTCACATCTCATTTGTTCGTTTGTAACAAACTGAAGGAAGGCGCTCTTTCGTTTGGGTGCAGTTCCAAAAGATAAGCCGATATGGAGGTATAGCGATCCCCGCACAGGCCTGTTACAGGCAGGCTCAGAGGTACAGCGATCCCCGCACAGGCCTGTTACACGCAGGCCCAGAGGTGCAGCGATCCCCGCACAGGCCTGTTACAGGCAATCCCAGAGTACAGCGATCCCCGCACAGGCCTGTTACAGGCAGGCCCAGAGTACAGGGATCCCCGCACAGGCCTGTTACAGGCAGGCCCAGGGTACAGCGATCCCGCACAGACCTGTTACAGGCAGGTCCAGAGGTACAGCGATCACCGCACAGGCCTGTTACATGCAGGCCCAGAGACCGGGCGAACCCGCACAGGCCTGTTACAGGCAGGCCCAGAGTACAGTGATCCCAGCACAAGGCTGTTACAGGCAGGCTCAGAGGTACGGCGACCCTCGCACAGGCCTGTTACAGGCAGGCCCAGAGGTACAGCGATCCCCGCACAGGCCTGTTACAGGCAGGCCCAGAGGTACAGCGATCCCCTCACAGGCCTGTTACAGGCAGAAGATTTTCGTGACAATCGGCACATAAATGCGGTAAGATTTTCAGCCTTACGCACCGACCGCCTTTACACCCCAGGAAATATTCCTGGTTGAGTCGACCCCAGGGCCATAGTGCGGCTGGAAGGATCATGTCAATGACACCATAGGTAATCGAAAATACGACTTTCCGGCTTTTTGTGTCTCAACCAACTGCGCCACTAATATCTATCACACGAACCCCACGTGCTGCCATCAATGTCCGGCGCAAGAGTTTTCCCTCCCCCAGTCTGGAGAGCTTTGCAGGGACTGCCTGGTCAGGCGAAACGCCATTTTCTCCTCCTCGTCCTTGCCTTGCAGTCTGCGGACACAGTAACGGCGGTACGTTCCACCGCAGGCCCTTCGAGGTTGTACATTGACGTCACTGCCATTTCCCCTCCCACCCGCACCGAGTCGCCACCACAACGACTCATCACACGCACTTCCTGACAACGGCGGTCCCGTCACTGTCACTAAACTGACACCCACAGTGACAATATCCGATCCCGCAACTCCCATCGCGCCGGCACGCAGCGCAGCGTTCGCCTCTACTCCAGTTTCCCGTGACACAGGGTCCACGCGTTTTAGTTCAACGCATTACAGTCGGACATCAGAATTTTACTCGCGAGATTTGAAAGAGGCGCTGGAAATGTTTTCCTTCCGCTCACAGACATGCGTCGCACGTAACAAACACGTTACATCCTGAGAAAAGCCATGCAACAGTCAGTCACAACAGCCTGTCGCTGAGCCGAGTTGTGGACAGACACCTGCAGCAGCAGCACTGACGATACAAACTGACTCACTTTCGACTTGAACAGTATGAAGCCGGAGATTAATCTAAATAGCACAATTCAGTCCGTACCGCGCAGTAAACACTCTCCGTCTCTGTTATACAAACCAGTCAGTTAATGGTGTATAGGGAAATAATCGCTGTTTGTTCTGAGATCCACACAAAACACATAAATACATTATGTGGGCAGAACGTAGAATTGCTGAATGTTAAACTGGCGGTACATATAGTTACCACTGGGCTTTAAATAGTTAAGTGCTGCAATGTGCACACCCACCCAGCATGTCGCAACGCGCTACAAAAGAGCCACATGATCCACTGCAACTGGAAATTTCACTCTGGTTCAGCATTCCTCGCGGAAAGTAGCAATGCCGAAGGAAGAAGGGGAAGACGAAGAAGTGACAGTTGCCCTTACGTCTTCCGCAGCGAACACAAACGCCAGCTCGAAAGAAAACACCTGGTGTTAGGTTAGTGACTTGAATAACAGCAGAATTGGTGTGCTGGATGATGATAACGAACGGACTAAAAGAAAAAAGCTGTCCGTGTCCAAGCCATGAAGGCATATGAGGGACAGTGGAGGTATTGCGCCACTTATTTTTAAATTCTGCACCTGCTGCAGATGAGTAGTCAGCTTGACGCTCCAGCCGTTCTACCACCTAGGAAAGTTCCTGCAGCCTAGAAGTCCGTCTAGACGCTTTGGAGAAAAACAATCTCTTGCTTCCGCCGGGAATCGAACTACGATTTATCGATCGTGAATCCAGGATAGCTGTCCTAGCAGCAGCAGCAGCAGCAGCAGCAGCTCGATGTACACCTTCGTGCCTCTCGTGCCGGTCCACTGCAACACAAATGTGTCGACCGCTCATGGCCGCTCAAGTCGCTGAGCGCCGCTCTAACATAATGGTGCAGATCACTCTGCGCTCAGTCAAAGTCTTTCATCAATTGAGGTGTACTGGCTTCGTGTTGCATGGAATAGCGCTTTACTCTAACCATTGAACTGTGCTTCTAAAAGTGCTTGAGTTTTACCATAAACACAATTAATGCATCTTAATCTAAGATTCTTTGCATTTGAATTATTTGCATTTAACAAATTTTTGAAAACCGGACAGGCGACTTCGATTGCAGCTGTAATGCGACCTTTGTAACGGTGTGATCGGTCCCAACTGTTCTCGAACATCGAGACAGTACCGTACTACCGAGTGGCAGGCACCTGACGTCAGTCAGAGGAGAAACGCTGACAGGCCCGGCCACAGGCCTGTCGGTCAGTTTCAAACTAGCAGCACTCCACCAGACATGACATCTGGGATGGCAATCCTAACCTCCCCAGTCATTAAATGCCACAACCTAACGATGCTGACAGCAGAACACGCAGTATGTGGCCTTTAACAGCCCAGTTGTCTCCACACGTCACACGGCACGTAACCACCAAACTTCCAACAAAGGTGACTCACGTCTGTGACGCGGAAGATGTTAACCGCCCTAACAAGCGACATGGACCACACAAAGAGATAAGCTATCTGTCACAAGGTCAAACAATTATCATCATCATTAACAATGCTTAAACCTTAAGCCTGGGAAAGAAAGACAACGTCAGGGAACTTTCGTATCCATTGCTCTCTGATAACCGCAAGGGCATCGCTTTGTTTGAAGGTTCGCAGTCATCGCCCGCTTGTACTTCTGATTGCTGCAGTATTAAGATTAAGATGAGCATGGAGTGTTGGTGCAATGACACTGACAGGGAAAAACTGAAGTACTCGGACAGAAACCTGTCCCAGTGCCACTTTGTCCACCACAGACCCAAAACTGACTGACCTGGGATCGAACCAGGATCTCCGCGGTGAGAGGCCGGCGACTAACTGTCTGAGCCACGACAGGGCATCGTTAGCTTGTACAGTTGATACAGCAACACACAGCAGTTCAATAAATACTCCGCCGCCAGGACCACGGACAATCAGCTATCGTTGGGGCTGCGATCGCTGTTTGTTGTCAGAATGGCAAAGAGCACACAGAGAGGACGCACTGAGCGGCAAACACTGCGTCATTTGGTGTTGTTGCAACTGGCTGTACGTATAGCTACCACTAACTGCTCGCTCTGAACAGTATCACAGACTGTCTGTCCAGGCATTCGAACAAGGACGAGGTAACATTAGCCAGGCCAGCTCATGTGGGATTTGTGATGAACAAAGTAACACTACAAGTTTTTCTTCCTATACTGGTACTGAGAAGAGGAAGTAGACGTAAGCAGCTACTGAACGACGTAAAGGAGAGAAGAATATTACGGAAATTGAAAGAGGAAGTACTAGATCGCGCTGTCTGGAGAAGTGGCTGTGGGCCTGACGTAACGCGGACTGCGCGATGCCCGGTTCAGTGTCGTTCCAGCAATGCTGCATGCTCATTCACGTATCGCCAATGGTGTATAAACTTAGCAAATTTCACAGGCGTTCAACAGCACACAACACCTTCCCCTTCCAAAGAACCAATAGAATTCAAGCAATTTCACTTCCGGTTGTGCTTCGCTCCATTCTGTTCGTTAAGTTCGTGAACTTTTGGAAAAAGGTTTTTCCGGAATGAGTGCCAGGATGGGGTAAACCAAGGGCAAGTTCTGCTCCTTCCCCACACTTAAATCCGTTACATTTTTGGCCTTCTTTAGGAAGTTAAAAATGTTTCACGTGGAAACCACGTCCGTCCGTCCGTCCACGGCCCAAAGTCAGCTATTAAACCGTCTGTTGCATTTTTCACGAAATTCGGTAGCGAAGGTCTTAACGAGAAGCCGCTAACAAGCTTGAGTCAATGACTGACAGCGCTAGTTGTTTGTGCAGGCTATTCATGGAACTACACAAATCTGTACACGCACCCTACACATTGCTTTACGGATTTGTGTGAAATCAGATAACAGATTTGCACACAAAACCAGTGATAAATCGTGATTTTAGTGAAAATAGGTGTAATGTGAGGCAAACATAGACGTGGCAATTAAAAGTTTTCCTTATTTTCTATAATTTTTATCCGACTGGACAGAACTGTTTGCAGGAAATGAAGCATTGTGGGTTTCGTTAAAATATTTTATGAAGGCCATGCGATAGCTCATTTAGCGGTGCAAATTAACCTCTCCGTCAAATTTTTGTATCCGGGGGCCATCGAAAGGCCACAGCCAGTGCAACTGAATTCACCGACGCCTAACACACTCACTGCATGTCCGATGAGTCCTGCGGCTGGGGGACTTCCCAGTGACTGGGACGATCCGTGGTCAGACGTGTAACGTTTAGCTTTGCAGCTCAAGCAGGACACTAATCTGCGGGAGGTTACAAGGGACCTGCCATCAGACGCCATTTTGTTTCCTTGTTCTGCGGTGTGGTCTGTCCTCTGCGTCTGTCTGTCATTCTGTATGAGTTTGGCAACTGTCAGCGTCGTTACAACGCAATGAAAGGATCTCGGCAAAAGACATTCATAAATGATGCAGGCATTATATTTTATTAACCCTTTAAAGCCCAATTGTCACTATATGTACCGCACAGTGGTCAGTATATGTACCGCACAGTGGTCACTATATGTACCGCACAGTGGTCACTATATGTACCGCACATTGGTCACTATATGTACCGCACATTGGTCACTATATGTACCGCACAGTGGTCATTATATGTACCGCACAGTGGTCACTATATGTACCGCACAGTGGTCACCATATGTACCGCACATCAGTCACTGTATGTACCAGACAGTGGTCACTATATGTACCGCACATTGGTCACTGTATGTACCGCACATTGGTCACTGTATGTACCGCACATTGGTCACTATATGTACCGCACAGTGCTCACTATATGTACCGCACATTGGTCACTATATGTACCGCACAGTGGTCACTATATGTACCACACATTTGTCACTATATGTACCGCACATTGGTCACTATATGTACCGCACAGTGGTCACTGTATGTACCACACAGTGGTCACTATATGTACCGCACAGCGGCCACTATATGTACCGCACAGTGGTCACTATACGTGCCGCACAATGGTCACTGTATGTACCACACAGTGGTCACTATATGTACCGCACAGCGGTCACTATATGTACCGCACAGTGGTCACTATATGTACCGCACAGCGGCCACTATATGTACCGCACAGTGGTCACTACATGTACCACCAGTTTAACATTCAACAATTCTACGTTCAGCCCACACAGTGTATTTATGTGTTTTGTGTGGATCTCAGAACAAACGGCGATTATTTCCCTATACAGCATTAACTGACTGGTTTTTGTACAGAAGCAACAGGAACTAAGCAATACTTACACAATATTATGCACAACACACGACATAAAATTAATGTGCTACAGCGATACCAACTGTAGAGTGATGATGACGTTTCTGAACAACCGGTAAAGCACAATCGGGCCGCAGCTCACGGATGGAACCGACACACACAGCACAGCGGGTGCGCAAGCAACTTTGAAGATGAGATCGGGGAAATATGTAGCACGCATGGGGAAAAGTAGCTAAGGGGTTTCGGTGGGGCTACCTGGCGGAAAGAGACCAATTACAAGATCTAGACCTAGGTGGAATGATGACAGCAACATGGATCTACAGAAACAAGACAGAAGGTGTGGAGTGAATTCATCTAGCTCACGATATGGACAGTTGGCGCGCTGTTGTGAACGCGACAATGAACCCGCGGATTCCACAAAATGACGGGAATTTTGAATAGCTGAGAAATTATCAGCTTCTAAAGAAGGACTGTGCCCTGTTTGTTGGTGGGTTAGTCAGCAGGACCAGATGTCATTTACTGTCGACACGTTTTGTGTTACAGTGGCACTTGTCACTGAGTGCTGCAAGGAGAAGACGCGGCCCGCCCATCGGCCCTCCGGCACGCCGGCCCACCGGCCCACCGGCCCACCTAGCCTGAGCGCCAGCATTCTGATGCTCTGTGTTACAGCATCACCGACCGTTACGACGTGATCCTGCTCCTCACAATCACCTCAACTCGCAGATCTTTGCAACATTCACGGTTCGTGTAGCTACAAACAAGAAGCTAATTAAAGCCTGAAAAGCTTTCAGTCGGTGTAAAAAGCCACCATAAAACAGGGACTTTCTAGCAGTAACGGCAATACAACTAGGATTGTGGGAACCTAAACTGAAAGTGTTCTAATGGACAGTCTGTGCCTTTTGTATCAATATTCAAGAGAAATTGCTTGTGCACAACATTACAAATATTCAGTATTGTGTTGAGACAGGACGGCATAACCCCTGGCCAGGCCTCGCGTACTCCCAGCAGTCCGTGGACCACACTTTTAAAGCCTCTATTCCCTAGTTAGAACCTCAACTGGAAAATGAATAGTGACTGATGGTGTCGCGGTTTTGCCCAGTCCACCCCAGGCAAATGCTTAGATATATAAACTGAAACCCCAGTCCTGTCCCATTCACCGCTCAACAGGCACCCTCTCAGCAACGCTACTTTATAATCTTATAAAACAGCGGCGTCGTTAAATAAACACAGAGAAGAGGAAGGCAAAGGTTATACACAGGGACGCCTCAGCACTTTCCGCGCAAAGAAAGCGATAGCTCGTTCACAAACACCGTCTGCTAGCCAAGGTGCAGCACGCAGGGAAGTGTCTATGGCAGTGTCATCCGTCTGTGACCTTCGAGTGCAGTCGGATGTGTTCGGTGTCGGAGTATTACTTGCTTCGGTGCCACGAAACAGATAATTAGTTAGTAGCCTAAAATCAGGCTATCTTACAGTAAGCGTTTGTTGCTTTGATGCGTGCGCTGCAAGAACTTGCAGTATGGAACTATCAGCCTCGTCATGTCCGTCCTTCTGTCCGCCTTCACCTAAATATTCGGGAAGTGCCGAACGACAACTTCCAATTTCGCTTACAGTCGCACAAAATATCTTTCATTTTACTTGTCACAAATCGATTGCAACTGTGCAAATATTTATCGACACGAAAAATATTTCGTGTTTGGGCTGCACAGACGGATGAAAACAGATACTGTGTGTACATCACAGTGTTTGGGTTGCACAGACAGAAACAGGCACTGTGTTCATCGCAGTGTTTGAGTTGCACAGACAGATAGAAACAGACACTGTGTGTTCATCGCAATGTTTGGGTTGCACAGACAGATGGATACAGGCACTGTGTGTTCATTGCAATGTTAGGGTTGCACAGACAGATGGAAACAGGCACTGTGTGTTCATCGCAATGTTTGGGTTGCACAGACAAATAGAAATAGGCACTATGTGTTCATCGCATTGTTAGGGTTGCACAGACAGATAGAAACAGGCACTATGTGTTCATCGCATTGTTTGAGTTGCACAGACAGAAACAGACACTATGTATTCATCGCAATGTTAGGTTTGCACAGACAGAAACAGGCACTATGTATTCATCGCAATGTTAGGTTTGCACAGACATAAACAGGCACTGTGTGTTCGTCGCATTGTTTGGGTTGCACAGACAGATAGAAACAGGCACTGTGTGTTCATCACACTGTTTGGGTTGCACAGACAGATAGAAACAGGCACTGCGCATTTATCACAGTGTTTGGGTTGCACAGACGGTATGCGTCACAGCCACACATTAAAATTTCGAATCAGATTCAACACTTCACTCAGAAAAGCACTCAAAAGTCCGTCACAATGAACTAGGCCGCTCACAGCGCAACAGACACTACGGCTGCGGTTCAGGAACCCCACGAAAGAACTGGGCCCACTGTAAGCATTCGAATTTCTAAACCCCCGCAGTAGTCCTTTGTTGAAGTGACCAGTAAAAATAAGTAATGCCCATGCAATGGGACTGTGTTATTGCTGGAGAGTTCTGTTGACGGTCTGTCACCGCGGAGGGCTGGGTTCAGCCTCCGCTCAGTTCATTGAGATTTGTGTTGTGCAAGGTGGCACTGGGACAGGTTTTTCTCCCAGTACTTCAGTCTCCCCTGTCATTAACATTCCACCGGTGCTGTACACTCATCTTCATCTACACGTTGCTCTTACTAGAAGGACACATTGGTGAAGTCTGGGCACCTTCCAAAAAGCAATGCTCTTACGGAAGTCACTGGGCGTTGTAAAGAAAAGTACTTCCACGTTGTTTCAGAACCCAAACAAAGTGGGAAGACCTTGTTTCACTCCTCAAGCCTACTGTGTCAACATCGCTTTTGCTAGCAGCCCATTTCAGCCGCCTGTGCGACCTGTCCCCAGTCCGGTGCAGCAATCGATCTGATTGCACAGGCGACGGTCGGAAAAGCCGAGAAACGCTGCGTCCTTCTTCGTGCGAAATTTTTAAACGTCGGCGAGGTCTGGGTGTAGACGTACTTCCTGCGTCGCCAGTCACACTTCCGGTTCCGCACACTGTGATATGAACAGAGACTGGACTGACAGCGACTCACCAACGCCATTAATGTTACTGCCAGTACTGCTACTCATTATCTTGATGTCAGTTCCCAGGTTTTCATGAAGGATGTTTCTCGAACGACGATCGTCTTTTGGATTTGTTTTGTTCGGTGCGACGACTCGGTGATGGCTTTCATCTTAAAGTGACGGAACTGGCGCAGGCTGATGTGTTCACCTGATCCGATTCATTCAACGAAAAACACGACTGTAATTTTAGAACGCCACATTCCAGAACCCGGTTTGTTTTCGTGGACTGTAATTGAGAGTGGTTATGCACTACATGACTGCCAACTGTCACACACAATAATGACCGCAAATCTCATCGCGTTCTGCCCTTCTCTCACACTTTCAATTCCTTTTGTGTAAATATTTTTTTCCGCATGTAAATATCACGTGCCGGACCGCACGACACAAAATGAAGTTCCGGTACCTATAAGCAGCTGGACAGTAAAAGCTGGAGGTACAACTCCATGTATTAATATTGACATTAAATGTCAGTGAGTGGTCAGACTCACGTTCCGGCCGTTTTATCCTTCAACACAGATCCCCCTCACATTTGCTTCTGCCTGTCCCAACTCCTTCTAGTCAGCACTCGCCGTGTGCGCCACTCAGACCGACGCTGATGCCCAAACAACGTCTTACTGAATGGGTGCAAGATGCTCTTTCCCCACGGGCAATTAGATGGGACCGGCGCGTGAAGACGACCACTCATCTCCACCTAAACAGAAGGCGTGGAGCTGTACCTCTACTCTCCCATACACCGTCATATCATGCACAGAGACAACTTGACCTCATCTGTGTGTGTGTGTGTGTGTGTGTGTGTGTGTGTTTCACCTGGAGAATACAGAAATACAAACTGACTGTCTGTTGACAAATTGGACACACAAGACAGCAGCACCGTACGGACACCGTAGCTGTACAAAGGCCCTGTTTAATTTGTCAAACAGCACAACGAATACTGTCTGTCCCTTTGCAGGATACAGCGCACTGAGTTCTGCTGTCGCCGTGAATCCGAAGAACACCGCAGGGAAGCAGATGACAGCCATCTCTCCAGACTGGCTTACCGACAGGTCAGTTCACGATTTGTACAGTACAGGGGCAAGACTGGCCGGCCTACAGGGGAGGTTCTATTAGCATCCCGTATAGCGAGCAGGTTCACAGTTTGTACTGCTAGATTGACAGAGTGCAGACGAACTGGATCGACGGAATTTGTCAAATGCACAAGGAGACGACAAAGTTTATTATTATTATTATTAGTAGCAGTAGTAGTAGTAGTAGTAGTAGTATGCGGCAGTATTAGTACAGTACACATGTTCGAAAATAGCGTACAGAAAAATAAGAAATAAATTAAATTCAAGACAAATATTAATACCAATTACATTTCAATACCCAGTCCGTACCGCGCAGTAAACACTCTCCGTCTCTGTTATACAAACCAGTCAGTTAATGTTGTATAGGGAAATAATCGCTGTTTGTTCTGAGATCCACACAAAACACATAAATACAGCTGTGTGGGCAGAACGTGGAATTGTTGAATGTTAAACTGGTGGTATATATAGTGACCACTGTGCGGTACATAGAGTGACCAGTGGGCTTTAGAGGGTTAATTGTGAATATGTGCAGTCACTTTAGCCAAGCTGACAGAAGAAGAAAATCCGCCTGTCGTGAACATGCCGGTCGCACCAGGCCCCATCTCGCTGTAAGCCGACTGCAGTGTCACCGAGATGAAGAACTGCCTGTCGGCAGCTTTTGCAGAATGTGATGGCGCAGCGCTGCGTTTGACCTGCTGCACTCTCGCGAAATCTCAGCACATTGTTTACTGCTGCCTCCAGCAAGTAATTGACCTGTTGAAGGTGACGAATGGATGAACCTGTTGAGGCCGTATGTGGCCCTTACGGTTAACAACGGAAACAGAACCACACTAGCAGGATATGACGTACCGCACAACTGCAAACCGCGGACTGCTCTTCGTCCACTGCGTTGATGTGCAACTTGGCCAGCTGCGTTCACTGGGCTGTAAGAACCATTTTAGCCTACGATCTCTGTGTTGTCTGCCTGTGTCATCCCTTTCAAATTCCGAGAAAGCTAAAATGCTGTTACAAAAACTCGTATGAAAATTTTGGTAGTGGAGCCCAACCAAACAACATGTGTTTCAACTTCCCTTTACCGGAAGTAAGAACATGGCGAAAGAGCGACTTGTGAGACGACAGCTGCATTGGCTGTAATGCTGAGCTAGGCCTAACGAAATATGAAAATGGCCTTGCACTAATTAACTAGTCACTTGTGCCTCTGTGGGTCTGTCTTCTATTAACCTGTCTGTTTATCTATCTATTTAACTACCTATCTATATACCTACCTACTCACCTACCCATCCACCTACCTACCTACCCACCCACCCACTTACCTACCCACCCACCTACCTACTACCCACCCACCTACCTACCCACCTACCTACTACCCACCCACCCACCTGCCCACCAACCTACC
>Ga0123354_10016307_pt1 | contig 11640 bp, 9 predicted proteins | sample TergutLab28metaG_2_FD_97872 | JGI IMG/M metagenome (GOLD analysis project Ga0123354, IMG submission 97872) | Labiotermes labralis P4 segment gut microbial communities from Petit-Saut dam, French Guiana - Lab288 P4 | ecosystem: Host-associated > Arthropoda: Insects > Digestive system > Gut ... | reverse complement strand
GTGGGGACTCGTTGCGCTGACCACGTGACACCCCTCTATCCGCATAAGTTGGCACTAACTTCGCCGACCGGCGGCGGCCGCTCTGTCGGTATAGTTCGCGTGCGGACTAAGGCCACGGAGTTTTTTATATATCTTAATCTTTAAATTTTTGGATAGCAACCTGGAAGACAAAAGATTCCTCACCGAATGATAGCGAGCATTTCCTGACCTCAATGTGCTCTTAATTTCTTCCGGAATAGAATTTTGATGTGTTAAAGTTGTTCCCAAATATTTAAACTCTTCCACCCTCTCGAAGGTACTATTATCAATCCTCACACTGTGATTTTGTCCTGCTTTCTGATCTCAAGACATAACCATGTACTGTCCTAATAGCAATATTAATTAAAACAATAACCAATTTTAAAACTCTCATAATTTTACAATCCACATACAATCAAAACGAGGTAAATTTATCCACTGAATGAAAAGCTTGTTGAAACTGAAGGAATTTTAATTAATATGTGAAGTTTTAATGATTTCATACAGTCTGTCATTTTGTTTTACTGGCTGATTCCCATATTTACCGTATCTTAAATTCAGAGCACTGTGATGTTTATTGGACCGTGCATCATTGTGACTGTTGAAGAATAAAAATCCAACTAGATGTCACTTGTTATATTCACTTTCCTTCTTAGATACTCAACATGTTTCGGGGATTAATATGTCCATCTTCAGGAGTTTGTGACTGTGTTGTTGAACTGCCACATAACAAGTTCCATCTAGTTGGATTTTTATTCTTCAACTGTTAGAGGACTGTATTGCAGAATTGTACAGGTATATGGAACTGTTGTAATTATGAATTTGTACATTTTGGTGCTGTGAGTCTTTGTATTATTTAATGTAGGATATCACTTCGAATATAGTTAAGGAAGGCACTGAGGATATTTTAAATTGTAATCCTTAAATATCTGTCTACAGGACGTACATTTATTAATAACATTAATTGTTTGAATGACCTGTAATTGCAGTGTAAATATGTTTGTACCCTCCTCATCCCCACCCCAAAAAATTATGCGTATACACACACACACACACACACACACACATGCACATATATACACATACACACACATTTCATTGTTCCAATACTCATCCACCAATAGGCGAACATGAAACCCGTTAGACAATAAAGGTGCTGAATGTAGCTTAGTCACAAAATGTACTAAACAATAGTATATACAGATTGTATGTTGGAGAGATGATAAAGTAAATATACGGTCTGACATTGCAGATAGAAGATATGAATGTAGCAGTTTAAACAGTAATCAGTATTAAATATCTAAGGAGATAATCAGGAGATAAAAATAAAAAGTGCTAATCATTTGTTAAAAATTCTTCTTTAGAATAGAAGAAATGTGTAAAAGATATTCCCTTATAGCAGACTGGAAAACTCTCTTATCATCTTTTTGTCCTGCGATTTAGTTGGTAATTTTTTTAATATCCTAACAGCAAAATAGTTAGTACCTCTGTATAGCAGCAAGTCTAACTGAAGGTGCGTGTAATTGAGTGTTATATCTTGTGTTTATCTCATGAACAGAGGAGTTAGTCTGAAAGTAATGCAAGTTATCAACTGCGAACAGCATAAAAGAATAAATATACCAGCTCGGTATATTTGAAACCTCCAATTTCTCAAATCAGTGCCTACAGGAACTTGAATTAATTCCCTGCATATTTTGCGATATATTTTTTTAGTTACAAATATCTTGTACATAGAAATTGTTTTGCCCCAAAATATTATTCCATAATCATCCGAAGAGTGCAAAATGCACAAATTAAACATTCCCCACAGTTTGAATGTTACATACATGAGATAATCTTCTCATTTAAAACAAACTGAACTATGCTTATGTAACAGATAATTTGTGTGGGGCTTACGTGAGATTTGAATGTAAAATTGCAGCCCTAAAAATGTTGTGGCTTTGGGCTCAACAGGAAATGGTTTAGCAATGGTCAAATGTAATATACAATATGAAATATTTGCATTATTAATTTTACAATTTGGTCCTTTTCAAATATAATACTAGCTGAAACATTAATTATTATATGTCAGCAGAACTATTTAATAGTGTACAAGGATACATGTTTCGACCTTTTTAAACGGTCATCATCAGGCCTTCTAGCGGATCCAGTTAACAGATGCTGTGTATACGTTGGGATCCCAATGCGTTTACATTGATAAAACACATAAGATCCAGCAAGTCAGTTACATAAGGAGTGATGTGTATTACATAACTATAGTAGTTAAACTGTTAAAAATAATGGTTGGGTGTTACAATTGTAATATCAGGTCCGTTAATAGCTAAGTATTGCTTGGAAGTTGTTGGGGGTTTCTTTAGCGACGTCGAAGTGTGTCCTTTGATTGTAGAGCTCAGGTTGTGCATGTTGTCAAATAGTCTCCGATAGGACGAACGTATCATGTGGAAGTTGAGGAATGGAAGACCAACTTCATGTCACTTGCTATTTTATTTCAGTTCTTATGTGCTCAACATTTTCAGACATTAATATATCCATAATCATGAGCTTGCGACTATTCTGTTCAATTACCACATTGATCGTGTTGCAGGCTTCAGCCTGCTGCATGGATACCACTCCAACCCAACCACACCGAAACTCCAACACACATTGAACCAAGAACAACACGACCTATATGGTAATTCAACAAAATAGTCGCAAGCTCCTGATGATGGATATATTAATGTCCGAAACATGTTGAGCATATAAGAAGTGAAATAAAATAGCAAGTGACATCATGTTGGTCTTTTATTCTTCAACTATCACAATGATGCACAGTCCAATAAACATAAGTATCATGTGGAGTTACAGTGTGTACTGACCGGTGAGGATCGCTTTCTGTTTATCTTACATATGCCATATGGGACATGCTAGCCTTTCGTCCCCCGTAGTCTTTTGTGCTAAGTTGATCGGTTTTTTCTGCCGTTTTAGATTTCTCGCCATTGATCGTAGTCTTAAATATAGATGCCCATTCGTTGCACGCTGAATTGTGTTCACTGTATGGTAGAACGTACTATTTCTGTTCGTTTGTTGTTTTTTCCCTGACTGGAATGGAGCCGGACGACACCTTCAACGTGCTGCTCCTGTGGGTGATTGTTACATTGAGCGTGTTCTTATTGCATATGAGGGTGTTGCCCTAGTGCAGAGGAATCCAATCTTTTAGGCACTACGTATGAAGTGCTTTTATCGGCAAAGCGTTTCCAAGTTTTATTCTTCATGAGGGTAAGAATGACCAATAACGTTGTAACCAAGCGAACAAACGGAACTGCTGTGCACGGAAACTTGATTGTGTTTATTAGTCAGTTTTATGTTGTACAGCTACAATAGGGATTAACCAGTTGGAGATGGCCATTGTTACATATCATGTAATTTCCGACAAAAATACGAGCTTAAATGTGAAGTTTAGCGTGTGGTAACGTCCATATTTTTGTGTTGATGACAGCGTGTTGATTACAGCCGAGTACCCATGACCATTGTAGTTTGTTGTCATGCAGTCTGACAGCCTGCGGTGTGGTAGTTGCATCGTGTGTGTTGGTGCATGCTCTTGTAATGTGTTAATCATTGTGTTGATGGGTGTGAGTTGTGTTTAAGGAAACTTGTGTGCAGCTGAAGACACATGCTGCAGCTGTACACTTGGTATATTGATTGTGTGGTTATTGAAGGTGTGTGCAGATGTTTAGAGTGATTATGATTATGGAGGTTATGAACTGCGATCGCCTGGCATAAGGTGAATGATTTGTGCAAATGTACTGTTGTAGTGTATAAATTGCAAAATATACATGTAATGAAAAGTAGGCAGTAATTGTATTTTTGTGTACGGTGTGGAAATCTTGTGTTGCTTAATGTACGTATAGTTGGTACTTAGTGTTCAGTAAAAACCAGCCAAAGTGCTCTCACATCTTTGCACATTCATTAGTTACACTCAGGTCCCTGTTGGATATGTGTTGGTGTTTTGTTCTGGAGGTGAAATCTGTCAATGCAGTGGGTTTGTCTGCAAGTCCCTTTAGTTTTCCATTGCCAGTCATCATTCCACAGTACTTACGGTCACTGCCTCCTGCAGTATACAGTAATGCACTGTAGGTGAAGTTATTATGTTTTTATTCCCTGTATAGTGTGTCAGAATGTACATATTTCAGTCAGTACTGCGACAATTGAACGAAATGATATGTGATATGCTGGGTTAGGAAAGGGAGTCAAGAGAGGTAACAGATAGCTTCAGGATATTTATTTTTAACTTCTCATACTTTCAGAGTGAATTTAATCCATACTGGAAGGTTTTTCATACATTATGTATTTTGTATATCGAGCATACTAGAATTATTTTTATCACCTTGTTATCACATGCCTTGATACATTAGTTCAAGCTTCTGAATATCTCTTGTGCTGAATCCATCTCTCTGTCCTATTTGTGCACTTGGATCCTGCAGTATTAAGAGACATTTACATTTTAGTTACTGGCTAATGTAGTACATGCAAAGTTAAATGAAAAAAGAAATTTACATATCAGTTATGTGTTACTTCCCTGCAAATGTAATAACAAGATGCACAAGCAAACAAACTGTGTGCTTTATGTGGGATCGCAGTGTGTAATGGCTAAAACTTACAGAAGGAATGAAACTGACATAAGGATATGAAACTTTTGTATTAACCAGGACATACTTTTGTACTGTTGAATTGACAGGCATTGCCAACTGTCTGATAAAATGACTGTGTTTCCTTTAGTTTTGGTACAATGTGCTTGTGATGTTTCAAACTGTTTGGTTTATCATTAGGGGCATTGCTAGGTTTCTGTTGGTTTATATTCATTTGAGATAATACAGTCACCTGAATGAGAAGATAAGGAATTTTCTGGTGATAAAGCAGGTGGTTTGGATCATGTTTGCTTAATGTAAATATTGTGATGGATGCACCATAGTTTACTGACTTAAGAGATGCGTAAATAAGTCTTTGTATGCCATCCATTTACGGTGCCACAATATTTGCACATTGCTTTTAACAAGTTTTGACGCTGTACTTTTTTGTAAGAGTGTGGAATTGAAGTTGATAATGTCACGGATGTGACATGAGATTTGATAGTTAAATATTTACATACAAATTATTCTAAGAAACAGAACACTAAATTTCCACAGTCTATCTTCAAAATCTGCAACCAATTACTTTCTTTGGTTACATTTATAATTTATAGAAGACAGGGAGGTGGAAGATGGATACAAAATTTAGTCAGAAAGCCTCAAGGGAACGTATCAGTTCACAGACATAAACATGGCTGTGATGATAGTATTAAGATTGATCTTAACTCGATTTGACTTGAGACTTAATGTCAAGGTATGTGAATGTGATAGTGAACATTTATTCTATACAAACACAAGGAATTTCTTTACCGTCTGTGTAACTGCCAGATTTTGAGGAGATTATTGCGTCTCATTGAAGTCATTTTTAATATTTCCCCTGTACAAAATCCTATGAACACTTCCCATGTGCTGTGTCCTGCTGTATTGTTCTGTAGTTTTGCTGTGACCTGTGTCAACATTGCTAGTGTGGGTTGTTGCCATTGACAGTATAGGTGGTTACTTGTTGGGGAATATAAGGGAATATGATGGTAGGGGAGGTGTCAGCACTGGGACATGTGTGGGCGTGTTTATAGTTGGGAATGTTGCAGTAACAGAGAACTAACTTTTAAGCGCAAAATTAATTTGAAATCATCACAAGTGTTCATCTCCATTATTGCCACTTACCCTCGAAAGTAACAAAAAGAGTTTATTACGTCACCCAAGGTCCACTGTCTACAAATTGTGTACAATATATATTTAACATTTGAAGCATATATTTTATATTTCATCCTTTGGTTTTGCCATCAACAAATGTGAGTTACCTGTATATGGTGTTCTAAATGTAACAGTACAAAGTTTATACTCAGATCACAGGGAGACACAGCTCTATTTACAGTTGGCCACCAGCAAAAAGTGACAGAATGTACAGCACTTCTTGAAACTTTCATCCACCATGTTTAATGTACACTGAATCATAAATGAAGTTGTGTTTCCATGCAATGTGAGCATAATCTTGATAAAGCAATCTAATGACAAGTTGTATTGTAAGTATCTGACATCTTGACTGTATATATCATATCATGCAGTCACCACAATTGGAAGTTCTGCTATATGAACAATACCGCCACCAGCATCACCATATCCCACCCCTGTCACTCTGTTCCCAAGCTGTAGGTCTACTCTTTTCCCCACCATTCTGTCTCCCCCTAAACTCAAGGGTAACAAATTTTGCCCTGTGAGTCTCCCCACCTGAGACATGGGTTCTTATGACCAGATATGTGGAGGCAAGAAAGATTAACACAGACTGTAGCTACAGGCACTAGAACCAAACCACTAAATTCATTTTATTGAGTTGTGTCATTTGATGTCGCTGTCAGTTTCTGAGATTATTTGTTGTTGGTGACAGATAAGTAAACGAGTGTTGTGCATTGGTAGACTGATACTGGCAACAGATAACTGAAGTACTGAGACAAATCTGTCCCACTGCCACTCAATCACCATAATTACTAGACAGACTGACCTGGGAGTTAACCCAGGTGTCTGCACTGAGAGGCTGTTGCTTGACTTCTTGTCTTTGTTTATTATTTTGTATTTTGATTAATCTTATGGCTTTAAGGAAGAACGACGAATGCTGCCTGAGAACCCACAAGTTAACACCAAAATAAATACAGCAGTTGGCTTACCTTTGGCTCAATTGTTTTCCCTCCATTCCTTGAGAATGCATAAGCACTATAATGCATTACACTAGCATAGTCATACGGCACTCCAAAATTGGTGATTTGGCTTGCTGGGTACATATTAAAATTGTGTTCTCTCCCTGGTGAAGAACAGAGAAGTTACACTGTAAATTTACTGTACTCACTCAGCCACACAATAACACTATATTGTACCGCTGTGCTTGTTGAAAGTTTAATTTTCTTGCTGTGTCACCAGCCAAGATGGCGATCAGATGTGAAGTGCTTAGCAAAAGCAAGGATGTGCTGCCTGGTTAAGCATGATGGCATATCATATGGGGTGGTGATGGATGAGTGTGAAGTAATGGTGAAGTGGGGATGTTAAGGGGGAATTGAAGGAACTTTACAGATATACCTAAACATAAATTGTTACAATACCGTCAAACAGAACAACGTTTAAAATCAGGAATGACCACGTGTCTTCATCTAAAAATATCATCATCAAGCCGTCATTACAAAAATTTATAGTAAGGTATGATGCAGTGCAAATTGTGGTTGTTATGGAGATTCCATACGATTTGCACAGTTTATATAAACCCTTAAAAAACTGTTTGATTTGTAAAGCCTTGGCTTGTGATTGTGTCCAAATGTTGTTTAAAAACGTCAAATACAAATTGTCTTAATGTTTTTATGTGTGTAGAAATTATTGGCTTACAGCTGTAGGCCACGTAATGTGAAATCATTTAAAACCCAACATTGTGATACGCCGAGTTTATAGAAACGCAGTAAATATGACGACACAAATGTCCTGATACATATTCTGTAAATATCACGTATGGGGTTCCAAATTTTGTCAAAAATATTGCCTCCAACACTAGCAAGTTGCTTGAACAGCCATTACTGCTGTACATAATAGTGACAGTGGTGTGGAGTGAATGCAATATCTTTGTGTGTTCTATGTGCACAGGGAACTGGTGCATATTTATTATGTTCGTTACATGTGCAAACACTGACATTACCTTCTTGTATGTTATTCCAGTTGACTTTCACATAGTTGTCTCGGTCTGTTGCACTCTGCATGTGATAAAACCCCAGTGCATGCAGCAGCTCATGTATAATTGTGGCCATTCTCAGACATCCGTTGCGCTGGAGGTTCAGTTGCTGGCGCTGTGAGTGATTGAAAATTTGTGATTAACTGTGTCCAGGCAAGAGAGGCATTTTGTTACTACAAGAAGCCTGATCGTGGCTTGTATCAGTGCTGAAGCTACGACAAGCAGTGAGACCTGGTGAAGTCAATAGAACATGTCAGTCGTTCCTGTCATTTGAGAAAACCAGCAGTGTCAGAATGTGCAGGGTGACGGTCAGCGTCCTGAGTGGGAACGTAATTTTGGAGAGATCGCAGTTGTTCGGTCATACCGTTTGGTGGAAGGGGATTATTGACAAGAATGTAATGGAGGGCAGAGAAAGCAAGAGGTCTTTGCAAGTAATATAATACACCGCACTGATTTTATAGATGGACAGCGAAGTGTTGAAGAAGAATGTATGGCATATCTTTGGACCGACAAATACGTAAATAAATTCGTATTCCGTAGTCACTTTAACCGCGGTACAACCGGCGGTGTAACAGAAACATATTGTTGCACAATGCAATAATCACCTGCCTGTACCAAACACAATTTTGACTACACAGATATTTGCTGGACCAAATATTCAGTTCATCTCTCAGCGTCTCTCGATTGGACGTTGGTGAACTCACAACTGGTTCGTGAGTCACTGCAGTTAGGACAGGAAGGTTCGTGAATTATTCATGGGGTTGGGTGTGACACGAGGTAAAAAGGCCTATGTTTGTGTTTTGGGGGGTGAAGCAGTTAAACCCGAGCTGTGCGGTTCGCAGTGCTGGGCTTTTCCTAACGACGCCCTGTGCTGTTACTCACCCCTCCTCGACGTCCAACGAAGGACCAACAACCGGAATTTTCTCCCGTTATGTGGATGTAGTCGCCCGAGGGCGGTGAATTGTGTCTCACCAATCTGATGGTCGTCCTCGCGTGGTACTCGTTAACGGCCACCATGATCCTGTCTCTCTCAGCAGCAGCTACACAGGAAACGGTTCAGGGTCAGTTCATGTCAGAATGTCCAACGCTCTAAACAGCGAATTTGCCGCTTTCTGGTTTGGGGAACACGAGGCCTGGTCAGAAAGTTCCCTGACTGAGTTCCGAAGGTGCCTTGCGCCGTCACTGCGGTACACAAGGCCGAACTGTAAAACTAGGTAATGCAGTTCGTCAAAACACCAAGAAATGTCAGTCTGTTGCGTGGCAAGTCACGATCGCACCCCTGCACTTGCCACCACTTGTGCAGACAATGTTGCCCTCACACCACGTTCCACAGGTGCGTCAACCACAAAACTCCCCTCACACCGCTCCATGCGAGTTTTTCCTGTTTCCTGCCTTAAGCACACTCTGACAGGTAAAGCGTTTGAAAATGAGGAACGGTCAAAAGTAACGCCACACAGCAACTTACACAGACGCACCGAGCGGACTGCCGGAGGTGCTTCCAGCAGCGGAAGAGCCTCTGGAATAAGCTTATCCAAACAGAAGGGTTCTGGTTCAGAAGGGATCAGTATGTAATGAAGGTAACTTCAGTGCTGTTGGTTCCACAGCATCAGTCCGGGTGCTTTCTGATCAGGCCTGATGATGAACATCTGGATATTTAACCTACATACGGAGGTGCTGTGTTCACCTCATTAACTTCCTTAACCTGCTACCAGTTGGCGAATTCAAGGCGCCGTTGTGTGAGACTGCAGTCCTAGACGGAGAAGCGGGCTTTTCCAATACCAAAAGCACTTGATAACATGTGAGTTGGTCAGCCATTTTGTTTAATTTTCCACATTTTGTGGAAGATTTAAGATCCATTATCGTGTGCCCTCCCACGCTTCCGCACTTGAACTCAATGTGCAACCTCACATGCTGCTGAGTGTCCCGCGCATTTCAGCTCTGTCACATAGGAAGCCTCCATCTGCCGGCCATCCTGTAACAGCCACGCTGCTGCAGACAGCAGTACAAGATTCTGTACTTCCTTGTGGCCGAGTTAACACTTCATTGTGTGTTGTATGGTGGTTGTGCTGTTTTACAGAAAAGTGGAGTGACAGGAAAGCTGCTTGAGCAGCTGACAGTTGCTATGCTGGTTAAATTCCCCACATTCAATTAAAACCTACCGCTCTTTGTCGTGTTTAAAAATATCTAGCAATTTGACGTTGTTGTGATTTGAGGATCGTGGATTTGTTTATATGGCTGGCTTGACATGTGAGTGAGTGTGAGTGTGTGGTTGTGTGCCATTGTATCTTTGATTTTGTTTGAGTGAGAGATTGTGTCCATGAGTGTATGATTGTTTTTAGGGTCAAGGATGGTTGACTATCGCCATTACTTCGTCCACTCAACGTCCAGTGTGTACTGGAGCTAAAGCAGTACACATAATGCATGGATATTTCCCTCCACGCCCCACACATCAGTTTGTAGCTTGGTGCTACAGTACTCACTGAACACAGGGTCTATGTAAAACGGCACCGTTTTTCCCAGCCAGCGACGCGCAGTGTTGATCAATCCGTTCCTCACTTGTTCTTCAGTCAGAACGATGTCCCCTTCGAACTTGCCACTCAGCTCCCACGGGTTCTGCAATTCCCTGATATCTGCAAGCAAACCATAAAGGAAACTTACTGTGTTTAGCGAATGTTTGTAGCAGTTACAAAAACTTGCTTTCTGGCCGTGTGGGACATCTTTAAACTTGATTAATATCCGTTATTTGTACCAACAAATGCACGCACGCACGCCCACACACACCACACCGCACACACCACACACACACACACATATACATTACAGAACCTCCTACATGTTTCGATGCTTGTGCACTGTATTCAGTGATCTTATATGTTTTGACGTTCTGCTGACCGTGCTGCATCTCAGTATATTTATCTCAGTAATTAAGCAACTTGATGCACAAAATGTTTGTTTCACAATAAATTTATTTCATGCCTCTACATGTTTCGAGCACATATGCTCATCATCAGGAGGTCAAAATTGCATTACACAGCCTCTGGTATCATCACACCAGTAGGTGGCCGTCTGGTGCACGAGACTGTTACGTAACACACGACCCACACCACAGCCAGACGCGTTCCCAACACCGTACTCTTACACAACACGATATGCTGCCACAACACCCCGTTAATATAGTGGAATTATTTTGTGAATGTTTTTAAAATGACGTTAACAAGGAACAATGTAGCTCCCTGAGGATCGAAGCATGTCGGAGCAATTTTAAGTGTTTTAATGTGAAATTTTATATAGTGAATTTGTTGGTTAATAATTAAAGTGATTCTACGAAATTCACGGTGCAACAATGAGTATAATTCCGACACGTTTCGGTTTAATTACCGGCATCAGGGAGCGTATTAGCAAGCTCGACTAATAAACTCCCTTGATGACGGTAATTAAACCGAAACGTGTTGGGGCTGTTTTAGTGTAAATGTTAATATTCCTTTTAAAGCAACTCTCTTGTGCATCAGTTGGTAAATAAAGAACTCTTATAGTGTATAGGATCCATGAAGATAGTGCAGAAGAACCTGACTGAGGTTTTTCCGTGCTTTTTCCTCAGGTTTAAGGCAACCAGGCTATAACTCACAAAGACAGGGCACGGCCTGCACTCTTCCCAAATTAATTTTCTTCTATGGAGGCTTATTATTTGTTTGTAAATGTGTACTGTACTATTGGCACCGGGTGTAAATGTGTACTGTACTATTGGCACCGGGTGTAAATGTGTACTGTACTATTGGCACCGGGTGTAAATGTGTACTGTACTATTGGCACCGG
>Ga0123354_10016304_pt1 | contig 11641 bp, 13 predicted proteins | sample TergutLab28metaG_2_FD_97872 | JGI IMG/M metagenome (GOLD analysis project Ga0123354, IMG submission 97872) | Labiotermes labralis P4 segment gut microbial communities from Petit-Saut dam, French Guiana - Lab288 P4 | ecosystem: Host-associated > Arthropoda: Insects > Digestive system > Gut ... | reverse complement strand
TGCAAATCTATACCTACACCTGAACCATTAACATGACCAATTACTGTTAGGTGTGCTTGGGCAAAATGCAAAAACCCATTAAAAACCCTAAGACCACAACCACCCAAACTACCCAACCTAACACTACAACGAACACAAAGTATATGATAGCCTAACCACAAAGATACAAGAGCACAAAATGATACCCACAAACAATCCCTACAACACAAAAACCCCCAACACAGAAATCCTACAAAAAATACCCACAACCACAATAACAAAACAACTACAACAATACCTCAAAAACTACAACAACTGCTTCACACGCTCCCAACAAATAAAATACTTCGAAACATACCAAAAAGGACTACTAAGCAACCTAAACCGCAAAACCATAGAACCCATAGCCCTACACTTCCTAGGAGAAAAACAAGTACGCGGCATGCAACAATTCATAACCCGATCCAAAGGATGGCAACAAAACCTAACCCAACAATACCAAACACAACTAGCCAAACAACTAAACGACATAAACGGCTTCTTAAGCGTAGACGAAAGCGACTTTCCAAAAAAAGGCACACAAACAGCTGGCATAGCCCACCAATACTGCGGCCGACTAGGCAAAACAGAAAACTGCCAAGCAGGAGTCTTTCTAAGCTACGCAACAGAAAAAGGCATAGGACTAATAGACACACAACTATACTTACCCAACGACTGGTTTGGTAATGATTATGCCGAAAAACGCTCCAACTGCCAAATCCCCAAAGATCTAACCTTTAAAACCAAAAACACCATAGCCAAAGAAATGATACAACAGGTACTTGAAAACAAAATATTTGAGGTCCAATGTGTGGGATGTGATTGCGCGTTTGGAAGTGATCATGACTTTTTGGATAGTTTGCCTGAGTTTGTTCATTATTTTGCTGGGGTGCGTGAAACTGAGCATATTTATCGTGCAATGCCAGAGGTGGTGTTGCCAGTGAATAATTCGGCTATGGGTAGGCGGTATAAGCATTTGCGTGCGGTGGAGCGTCCGGTAAGTGTTAAGTCGGTTTTGTCTGATGAGTCGGTTCCTTGGGTTAGGCGGGTTGTTGCGGAGGGTGTTAAGGGGCCTATTGTGGCGGATGTTAAGTGTTTGCGTTGTGTGTCTTGTCGGAGTGTTGGGGAGAATCGTCGTTTGTATGTGCCTAAGTCTTGGGTGTGGGTGTATATTCGCAGGTATGAGGATGGTTCGGTTAAGTATTTTTTGAGTAATATGTCTGAGGGTACAAGTGTGTTTGAGTTGGATAGGTTGGCGTCTGCGCGTTGGTCTATTGAGCAGTGTTTTTTGGAGTGTAAGAGTTATTTGGGTATGGGGCATTATGAGGTTCGGTCGTATGATGGGTGGTATCGTCATATGTTGTTTGTTTTTGTTGCGCAGTTGTTTGTTACGGTTTTGTGGGAGTCTTTTAAAAAAATGTGAGTGTTACGATGTCGTTGGCTTGTTTTATTATTGTTTCGCAGTTGGTTTTGCCTAGGAGTAGGGCGTTTGTTTTGATGGTTGTTTCTTATAGGTTGCGTTGTAATGCTGCGGCTTATTTTTCTCATAGAAAGAGGAAATTGCAGCAGTTGTGTTCGTTGTAGTGTTAGACGCACATGTTCGGTTTAAATTTGCAGTAAATTTGTTGATTATTGTAGGTGTTGTTTTTTTGTCGGTATTGTTAAGCGGTATTTTGGATATGAAAAGGAAGAGGTGTTGTAAATATTTTGTAATTGGTTTTAGAAGTATGGTTATAAGTAACCTTAATACATTGTTTTGTGTATTACAACGAGAAAAGGCGAAAGTTATGGAAAGATATGGATTTCAATCTCAGTTTCCATCTTTACGGGAAATTCCACAGATGCATGTAATGCCTCAAGAGGGGCAGAATCAACAGCAGGCTCAGGGTAATCAAGCGCCTAATGGTATGGCATGGATGCCTGGCGCGACAACTGTTGGTGTTGTTTGTGTTGATGGGTTAGTTTTAGCTTCAGAGAAACGTGTCGCGTATGGTGGGTTTATCATGAGTAAAGGTGGTAAGAAGGTTTTCAAGGTGACAGACCAGATTGGTGTTGCATGCGCTGGGCTTATTGGAGATATGCAGGTTTTATCTAGGGAGATGGAAGCTCAAGCTAAACTTTTTAGTATGGATGTTGGTAGAAAAATTAGTGTAAGAGCAGCTTCTAAACTTATGGCAAATATTCTTTTTAATCGTAGATACGCGCCATTGTTCACTCAGACTATTATTGGAGGTTTAGATGAGGAAGGTGCAGCATTGTTTGTTTTGGATGTTTTAGGTTCACTTATCCCAGACAAGTATGCAGCAGTTGGTTCAGGGACAGAGACCGCTATAAGTGTCATAGAAGAAGCATATAAGGAGTCAATAAATATTGTAGAAGCAAAAGAACTCATACGCAGAGCAATTAAAGCATCAATAAACAGAGATGCAATGAGCGGCGATGGAATTGACTTCCTTATCATAACAAAAGAAGGCGTAACTGAAGAAACAATCAAATTCTAAAACACCTTTTCAACTACATTTTAACTTTTTATTCCTTGTCGCATTTATTTTATTAATTGACCGTGAGGTTTGAATATGCCGTTTGACTTAACTTTGGAAGAAGGAAAATTCTTAATTAAACTTACAAGAAATACTGTTAAAACTTTTCTTAACATAAGACAAACACTAAAACCGCCTAAAGACACTTTACCTAAGCTTTACGAGAAATGTGGTGTTTTTGTAACCATAAACACATTTAACAAGGGGGAGAAAAATTTGCGTGGTTGTATAGGTTATCCTTACCCAACAAGTTCCCTTATAGAAGCTGTAATTGATTCAGCCATAAATGCTGCAACAGAGGATCCACGTTTTCCATCTATGACTTTTGGTGAAGTAGATAATTGTGTTTTTGAAGTTAGTGTTTTAACACCTCCGAAGCTTATACATGTTGATAACCCTAAAAAATACATAGAACAAATTAAAGTGGGACAAGACGGCCTAATTATAGAGAAAGGTTATAGTCGAGGTTTGCTTTTGCCACAGGTGCCTGTTGAGTGGCAATGGAGCGCAGAAGAGTTTCTTTGTCAATGCTGTATAAAAGCAGGATTACCACCTGACAGCTGGTTAACAAAGAGCGTCAAGATTTACAAGTTTACAGCCATAATTTTTGAAGAACAAGCACCAAACGGTGAAATTAAACACTTAAACCTAAACCAGTAAATTTATCCAAGACAAAGAAAACACGTAAAATAACCAAATCTATAGAAAGAAAAACCGCCAAAACGTGAAAAAGTACGTTAAGCATTAACATGAACACCCGCAAAAAGACAACAAGTTCCAAAATACCTAACTGTGCAGTTGTCAAAAATATTTTGTGTTGTTTTGTATTTGCGTAACCTTTTTAATCTACCGCCGGTAGAGGGTTTGTATGCGTAAGTGTACTGTATTATTGTTGGTTGCCTGTTTGAGTGTGTCATGTTTAATGGTGTTTACGGTTGCACCTGTGTCTGCGCAAGCAGGATACAAACCGGCTGTACCACAAATTAGCAGTATAAAACTTGTCGACAGCTCCTACGATGTACCACCTACTAGTACAACTACGGTTGATCAATATACTGGAAAAGAAACAACAACCACCGCTCCAGGTTACCACGTAAACAGCCTGACTATAGAGGTCACGATTAAAAACCAGCCCTTTACACCATACATAGATGAAAACACTAAAGATCCAGCGTACGGTCCAAATGGCAAAGAGTTTAATCTATACTACAGAGTTCAGGCCAAGGGGCATTTTGGTGAGAACTGGAGAGATTTTGGTGAATTATATGTTATTCAATCAAATTCTGGGCATACTGTTGTGTCGAGTGCTATTGTCGGTGAAGATAACATTGTCAATTATGCTGCAGGTTCTCAGTTGGATTTCAGGGTTCAAGCAAGTGTTGGATATAAATATAATGAGCTATCTGGTAGATTGTTTGTGCCTTATCCAGGTCCCGTGTGGGTTGTAGCTCCTGCTGAATATAGTGATTGGAGTAGGGTTCAAACATTTACGATACCTGGTTCCTTGCCATCACAAACAGCAACTCTGCCCACATCACCTATAACATCTGATGGTAACGATCAACCGCAATATCCAGAACAGACTCAACCACCAAATGTTATATTCACACATCCATTCGTTCTGATGGGCGTTGGCACTCTTTTTACAGGTGTTATTGTATTTATAGTGTTAGTGTTTCTTAAGCGTCACCTAAACACTTCAACTTACCTTGATAGTTCAATACAAACTAACACCAACACGAATCTGTCATCAAAATTTTTTGTCCTTCCTCAATACATGTTGGACATATGTGTGAACTATTAGGTTTAGAAAAAAAAGTACGTTTGCATTTGTACGGAGAGATGTGAGTACAATAGTTTCCGTGAGGCTGTGAACGTTAAAAATAGGATTTCGTTATTTTAGGTGGTGACACATAGGTTTTCCTTCGCTATACTACTACAGTCTATTCATCTGCTTCAAACAAATCACCTGGCGACTTTACACAACTATTACCCACAATACAGCCCATTTACCTTTACCCGCCTATTTTGGCGAAGAACCAAATTCAGAACAGTTTTTTGATGATTTCAATGGTTTTATCTAATCCGTTAAGTTTACTAGAGAATTTGTTGAGGTTTAACATGTTCTTTTTGTAAAAGAAGAGGTTTTGTTCCATTTTTTGTATAGCTGATGTGAGTTCTTTTTGATTTTTAGCCTTTATTAAGCACCCTAAGTCTTGCATTTTAGACGCATTTGCATCTTGCTCAGGTTGTGTTGGAATGCATATACTGGGTTTAGCATATTTAATGGTTTCAAAGCAGGTTATGTGTCCACCGCTAAAGATGACATATTTAGTGTTTTTCATAGCCTCTTGGCGTTCAGCTACAGATAGCCAACTGTGAATTTCGCAGTTGCCAATTTTTACTGAGGTTTTTTTTCCAGGCACCCCTAGGCTAATTATTGCTTTGGTGTTAGTTCTTTGAAGAACGGGCAGTATAATGTTTAGTAGTTTTGAGCGCGTGCCTATTGGGCCGCTTATAGGGGCAAAAACGTGTTTATCGGAACCTTGAATATGTGTTGTGTCCATGAAAGCGCCGACATATTCTATTTTGTCTTCTAAACGTGAATTATGTAGGTTGCCGATGTTGTAATCGGATATGGTGTATGGTGGGGGGTTATCGGGTATAATGATTTTTGCAGATTGTTTAACGTATTGCTCTGTTAGGGATTCTCCAAGGTTTAGAAAACGCATAAGTCCATAAGTTGGTCGTAGTACATTTGTGATGTATACTGAGGGAGTTTTTCGTTTAGCTGCAATTCGTAAAGCGGTTATGTCGCCGTCAGCAATTACCACGTCGGGAGCAACATCGTGTAGTTTTGCTCTTAAATCATAAGATCGATGTATAACTTCCAGAGCGCTGGGCTGTTTTATTTCAAATCGGCGATTTTCTGTGTTAAATACGGGTAGAGGAAACATGATATTGATTAGTGATGCGGGCACGACAATGCCAGAGGCGTTTTCATACCATGCAATTGGCGTGCATTTGTACACGTGTCTGAAGTCTCTTGTGAGCAGTTCATATGCTTTACCACCTGAGGCAAAAAATGCTTCACACCCATCTTGTTGTAGCAGTTTACCTAAGGGCATAATTCGTGAAACATGACCTAACCCTAATTCTGAGCAGGTAAACAACAGACGCATACAATCACAGCAACAAGACGCATTTGTTAATTTTGGAATTAAGGGAACAATGGAAGCATTTAAACCTTTGATAAAATAAGTTACAATCATGTTCATGCCTAGAAAACTTGTGGAAGAACAACTCATACAGTTGCTAAAAGATGATGTGGGACAAGGTGATGTTACATCAACGGCAATTATTTCAGCTGGTTTAACTGTAACTGCTGAAGTGATCGCTAAAGAGTCTGGAATAGTTGCAGGTATTAACGAGGCAATTATCTTTGCTCAAGTCATGGATCTAAAAGTTAAAGCCTATGTCGTTGATGGTGATCAAGTAAAAGATACTCAGGTTCTAATGCAAATAATGGGTAATGCTCAAACTATTTTGACCATTGAACGTACTCTGCTTAATTTGTTATCACGCATGTGTGGCATTGCAACAGCTACACGTAAATTTGTTGAAAAACTGAAAACTGTAAATTCTGTTGCAAAAATTGCGGCAACTCGAAAAACTGCACCTGGCTTACTATATTTTGATAAAAAAGCTGTTGCAATTGGCGGTGGCGATCCACATAGATTGCATTTAGATGATATGATTTTAATTAAAGATAACCACATCGCAGTAATTGGAGGTCCTGTTAAAGCAGTAAAGTTAGCAAAAGAAAAAACGTCCTTTAGTAAGAAAATTGAAGTGGAAATAACAAGAGCAACAGATATTATTGAAGTGGCAAAAGCAGGAGCAGACATAATTATGCTAGACAATTTTACACCAGAAGATGTTAACAAGGCAGTACAAATACTCAAAAAAGCAGAGTTGTCTCATAAAGTTTTGCTGGAGGTAAGTGGTGGAATTAATAGTGAAACATTGCTAGAATATGCTCAAACTGAAATTGATATAATTAGCATTGGAGCATTAACACATAGTGTAAAAGCCTTAGACATCAGCTTAGAAATAATTAAAAAATAAGTCAGGTAGTAGGTTATACACCTACGGCTAGTATAAGCCATGCTTCTACTACGGCACCTATTGCAAGTAACACAGCAGTTATACCTATGAACATTGCAGTCCATTTTAAGTAGCTCCAACGTTTTTGAAGTAATCGTCGAAATGTCCAAACACTTTCAGTCATACCCATTGTATACGAGATAAATTCAAGCCAAAAAATAGGCGTAATCATTAACATCAATAAGGCAACACCACCAGACATTCCTTGCACCACTGAAACGGCACCTATACCTATACCTGTCGAAAACAATACAAACAATCCAAATACAGCACCAAACACAGGAATAAACATAGGTAAACAAAGCCTAAAATTGTTAACAAAAATGGCGCCCGATAAAGAAGCCAAACTATCGTTTTCAGCAACTATCTGATTAACGCTATCGGAGAGCACCTTTGCATCGTCATCACTTAACGGCATTAAAGTTCCAGCAAACGTTACTACAACAGACAAAAGGAAAATGAAAAGCAAAGAGTACAATTTTTTCCGCCTAACAGATGCAGACTCCCAAAACGACAAAATATCTCTCAACACAACACATCCATCTTTTAATGATTCAATTTCAAGTTAATTATAAAGATTAAACGCTATCAATTTAACTTTTTCCAAAGGTTACATAGTAACAAACATAAAAAAGAATATGTTCCAACCAAAACTATAGGTTAGCATTTTAGCGCTAATAACGAGGGCAGTTGCAAACAAAAAAGAATAGAGAAAAGTGAAACTTATTCTTCGATTTTAGTTTTTAAACCTAAAGCTAAAAGGTACATTTCAGAGCTTTTTGCTCGGCTAGCAGCTGGTTTAACAAACTTTACTTCAGTAAAGTTTTCTTTAACTGTTTGAACGAACTCATCCATCAGGTCACCTTGGAAGAGTTTTACAAAAAAGTTACCGTTAGGGCGTAAAATTTGTAGTGTAACTTCTAATGCTTTAGTTGCTAGATCAATTTGTCGGGCGTGGTCAACTTCCCATACGCCAGTAATGTTTGGTGCAGCGTCAGAAATTACTGTGTCAGGTTTGCGGGGTAAAAAGGACAATATTTGTTCTGTGATTGTTGGATCTGTTAGGTCTCCAACGATTGTTCGAATGTAGTCTTGGGGAAATGGTTCGATTGGTTTGAGGTCTACACCTAAAACAAAGCCATGCCTACCGGTTATTTTTCGGGCTGCTTGGATCCAGCCTCCTGGTGCGGCGCCTAAGTCCACGACAACGTTACGCAGTCGGATAAAGTTGTATTTTTCATTAGCTTGAACTAGTTTGTATGTGGAACGGCTGCGGTAGTTTTCGGCTTTAGCTTTTTTGTAGTAGAATTCGCTTTTTCTTTCACGTATCCAAGCTTTCGGCAAGGTATTCATCCTCTAAAATATTTGGTTCGCTTGGGGCGGTAAGTATAGTTTGTGCTTGTTTTTCGGTTCCTAATCCTAAAATCCAGTCAGTTAGTTTTTGGCAGGTTTTAGGAGAAATTGTAGTAGTTGGGTCGCATCGTGCATTGTCTGGACATAATAGACAGGGGCAGTCAACAATGGTTTCGATAGATGCAGGAAGTCTTTTTGGGTATAGTCTATAGGTCCATCGGCCGTCTTGTAGTTCTTTTTCTCTTCGTATGAGACCCTTTTCTTCTAGTTTAATGGATACACGTGAACCTTCGCGGCTGCTTGCGCTAAGTTCCCGCCATAAGTCGGATTGAAGTACACCTTGATAACCTGTGTTCACCACATAATGGAGCGCTTTTTGTTCAAGGTCATTACGTTTAGGCATGCTAAGATCAGTTCCAGATAATGCAATAAATTGTTTGTTTCAGATAAAAATATGTATCCCTCTTTGAACCTTCATTCATATGGTTAATGTACAGAAAATATCGTTAATCGATGACGGTTACTGTTTAGGTATAGAGTCTACGGCAGACGATTTTGGTGTAGGTATAGCCAAATTTAATGGGGAAATTCTTGCAAACGCAGTAGATGGTTACATACCAGATGAGGGGGGTATTCATCCAAGGGAAGCGGCACGTCATCATTCTGAAGTTGCAAGTAAAGTTCTTTTGCAAGCATTAACAGATGCAGAGATAAAAGCTAAAGATCTTACATGTATTGCTTTTTCAATGGGTCCGGGCCTTGGTCCTTGTTTGCGTACAGGAGCAACTGTTGCTCGTGCTTTAGCGGCATATTTACAGATACCTCTAGTTGGTGTGAACCATTCTATTGCACATATTGAAATTGGAAAATTAAAAACAGGTGCAATTGATCCTGTTACACTTTATGCCTCAGGAGGAAATACAATGGTTACCGCGTTTGAGTCTAAACGTTATCGAGTTTTTGGCGAGACTTTAGATATCGCGTTAGGTAATTGTCTTGATGTTTTTGCAAGGCAGGCAGGTTTAAAAAATCAGAAAGGTTTACCACTTGGAGCTGCTGTAGAACAGTTGGCACTTAAAAGTAAAAATTTTATCTCACTACCATATGTGGTGAAAGGTATGGATTTATCCTTAAGTGGGCTGTTAACAGCAGCAACTACACAGCTTCACGTTAATAATAGTAATCTGGAAGATGTGTGTTATAGTCTGCAAGAGCACGCTTTTGCTATGGTTGCAGAAGTTACGGAGCGGGCGTTAGCTCACACTGAAAAGAAGGAAGTTTTACTAACGGGTGGGGTGGCAGCCAATAAACGTTTACAGGCAATGCTTAAGGTAATTGCGGAGGAGCATGACGCAAAGTTTAATGTTGTACCACAGAGGTTTGCCACAGATAACGGTGCAATGATTGCATGGACAGGTAGTTTAGCTTACACACACAGCATAGTTACGCCCATAGATGAAAGTTATGTAAAACTACGTTGGCGCGTAGATAGAGTAGATGTACCATGGATGATGAATTAAAACAGTCTGTTTTATTAAAGAAAGGTGCGGAAGCAAGTCTTTACCTGTCCAATTGGTATGGGAAAAAAGCTATAACTAAAGTTCGATTGCCAAAAAAATATCGACCAGAATTCCTTGATATACAAATTCGTAGTTATCGTACAATACATGAGGCTCAATTGTTACATCAAGCCAAAGTTGCAGGAGTTTTAACGCCATTAATTTATATGGTAAATGTGTCAGAAGCTACAATTATAATGGAGTACATAGAGGGCGTTCAAGTAAAGCAATACCTAAACAGTGATGCAAAAGCAGATTGCAGAGAAATTTGTTTAAAAATTGGTGAATTAATTGGAATGCTTCATAAAGAAAACTTGATCCATGGTGATCTTACAACATCAAATATGATACTAGATAGTCAAAGTAAGATTTTTCTGGTAGATTTTGGTTTAGGCGAGAAAAATGTTGAATTAGAAGCAAAAGGTGTTGATTTGCACCTGTTAAAGCGTGCGTTGCAGAGTACACATTTTTCTATTTGGGAAAACTGTTTTAAGGATATTTTGGCAGGTTACCGTTTAGTGCTAGGTGTTGAGTTGACAGAAAAGGTTTGTGAGAAAATTAGTGAAATTGAAAAGCGAGGTCGTTACATTGAAGAACGTAAACAATAATACAACAGAGTTGTTGTTGGGTAAAAATAAAAATGTGTTGTTTGTGACGGGTAATTTTCACAAGTTCAACGAGGTGCGCAGTGTCCTAAGTCTTAGGGGGATAGCTGTTGGCATGTTGCGTATGAAAGGGAAAGAAACTCAAAGTGATAATATAAATGAAATTGCACAAGACAGTGCGATAGATGCATTCAATAAGTGTCATATACCCTTAATTGTTGAAGATGCAGGACTCTTCATTGATGCCCTTGAAGGTTTTCCAGGTCCATACTCAGCGTATGTTTACAAGACAATTCAAAATAGAGGTATTCTAAAATTAATGGAAAACTTACAAAACCGTAAAGCAACATTCTGCTCAGCTATAGTATTCTACAGTCAAAAAACAGGTCCACAGCTTTTTGAGGGCAAAACTGAAGGAGAAATAACACTTACCGAACGCAACGGTGATGGCAACTCTGGCTTTGGGTTTGACCCAATTTTTCAACCAATGGATAGCGAGAAAACGTTTGCGGAAATGCCCTTAGAAGAAAAAAACTATATTTCACATAGAGCTAAAGCAGTTAATAAATTTGCTAAATGGTACAGCAACATATGTGATAACTTGTAGTCTAAAGACTTATCATAGGATAAGTATAATTATCATCTGTAACGTTATACAATTTTAGTTGTTACTGTTAGTGATGGTTGATATGCCTCAAAATAATGGAAGCATTGATATCTTTGGATTATTAGCAGAGGACACTGCGTCTGGTTCTGAGAAGAAAAAAAATCGAGAAGCCCTTTTAGCGCCAACAGGTGTAAAAGATGTTTTTCAAGACGGCAAAATAAGCATCAACAACTACACGTGCCTTGGTGTACAATGTAAAGAATGCATTAAAGTTTGTCCAACAACCGCTCTATATTGGGGTGGAGGTAAAGTTACAATCATAGAGGACTTATGTGTTTACTGTGGTGCATGCATTTTAAACTGCCAAGTTGATGACTGCATAAATTTGGAACGCACTCGAGACAACGGTAAAATTGAAAAATTTAGCAAGTCAAAAGAGGTAGTGTTATTTCAGAAAAAAGCCAACACCAACAAACGAGTCCAACGAGTACAAAGCGTCATCTTAAAACCACAAGACTACTATAAACAATACCCAAAAACTAAACAAAAATAACAACAAATCACAACTACAAAAAATCTGACACATTTCAAACAGTAGCTATTAGCTGAACTGGAAAAAAGAGTTATAGCTATAACTTGTTTATCGCATCAACTGTTTTTTGTGTTAGTTGTTTTCTAAGTATTAACAAAGTTGCTGCAACGGCTATTATGACGGCTATTGTGGTGATTACGATAAGTTCTACCAAGTTAAAACCTGCTTGCTGGTCTGGATCCAAAGGTGTGCCAGGGTTA
>Ga0123354_10016303_pt1 | contig 11641 bp, 4 predicted proteins | sample TergutLab28metaG_2_FD_97872 | JGI IMG/M metagenome (GOLD analysis project Ga0123354, IMG submission 97872) | Labiotermes labralis P4 segment gut microbial communities from Petit-Saut dam, French Guiana - Lab288 P4 | ecosystem: Host-associated > Arthropoda: Insects > Digestive system > Gut ... | reverse complement strand
GCTGTGTAATGCAATTTTGACCTCCTGATGATGAGCACATGTGCTCGAAACATGTAGAGGCATGAAATAAAACTTATTGTGAAACAAATTTTGTGCATCAAGTTGTTTAAATACTGAGATAAATAACTATGTAACAAAATTGCAAAAAATATATAGTCTTTGAGCACGTGAGACAGTGGTCTCCCTGAAGATGGTGTAACAAACACCGAAACACGTACGTGGCAATTAATGATAAATATATGTATTGAACATATTATGTGCATTTAGCTGGGGGGGGGGGGAGAAGTGGCGGACACAAGGATGGACGGAGAGGAAATTTTCAAAATAATTGTTATATCGGGGTTTAACTCTATATGCAGACGTATTTCCCATCGTTTCTGTGTAAAAGAAATACAGAAAGAAAATCTCGAGCATCGAAATTGGATTACATTTTTATTAATCCTCTAAATAAGGCTCAAGGCGAAATGTGAGGTGTCGTAAATCACAAATGTAGACATGAATCTGAAAGTGTGTCTTACTAGCAACAATCCATAAAATTTAAAAACACATACGTTACACGTCTTTCCTTCTAAACGTACAGGCTGTAACACTTATTTTTATTATTTGTTACAACTGTTACATCTTATTTCCCTTTTCGTAGCTACACACGTCGTAAAAGTTCTGTACTTTACAAAGTCTAGAAGCGTCCAACCGTGCCTGCACAAAAGTACACTGACTTTTATGAGCAAAGTTTCTAAAACAATTTTCTAATGCTTGACACCATAAACCACATCACATGTAATCTCAACATGCTTGCGAGACGCGTCTTGAGTGCTTCTAGAATTACCGGAAAGGGAAAGAGAAAAATTGTATGTTGGCCGTGCGGATTATATGAAGCTCTTTGCCAGCTATTATTATGTTGGCCACGGTTTCTGCCAACGTGGGTGCATAGGTATGTGCCCAAGTACCCGAATTTGTAACAAAAAGCCCAGCAAGACATTTCTTATTTATAACAAAAATCTAATGATATTATACTCGCTTTATTATTATATATATCAGCCAAAATAACTCTATAATAAAAGCATAGGTTAAAGCGACATGTTTCGACTTAAAAAGTCATCGTCAGGCTAAGCTTAGCATGTTGATTATTTTTAAGTCGAAACACGTCGCTGTAACCTATGATTTCATTATACATTTGTGGTGACTGAAATATATAAAATAAAATGAATATATAGAATCTATACACAACGGGATGACTTCGTTCAAACTAAAGATATTACTCTACATTTATATCCCATCAGTAACAAACAAAGTAACCTCCTTTAGGCCTCTGTTACGTACAGTGGAACCAATATGTCTTCAGAGAAGTACAGGAAAAGCTGGTTTTACACTCGACATTATGCACGTGCAAGAAAGTTCTGAAGAAACAAACCACACTTTTACTTGAGAATCTAATAGTCACAGATCCTAAGAAATTCGTCGAAGACATCTGCCTTCTGAGATGTGATACCCTGGTCAAGTAGTTACTTAATAATGTATCAGAAGAATCTGCCAGCGCCATCTTCGAGGTATAAAAACCGGAAATACGTTAGTGGTATTTTATAGAATCTAGGAGTTTTTCAACGATACAAACACATATAAGCCCACTAATTACCCTTTTCATAACCTACATTAATCCCATCCACATCAACGCATCTGTTATTGTAAAAATATTTTTAGTATCATGAACTCGGGTTGACTACAGCTTAACCTTCCAAAATATCTCGTAACTTCAACGATTTCTTGACTTCATGTTGGTTAAATTTTATAAGTTTTTTTTTATCGGCTAATTTTTGCCGTCATGACAGGCGAAATATAGCACGCCTGCAGAAAATGCCGTCATATGTCACTGAAGCTCTGGAGCAAAACCAGATGAAATGTATGAAACCTACTAGACGTTTTATTTTGGTACCGCAAAAAAAAATGAACTAACTGTACTCAGAGTATTTTTAAGAATAAGGTCATTCAGCGTTAATGGGCCGTGAAGCATTACTTGTGGTACGATCTCAAGTGAAAACATCTGAAGTAATTCTGAACACCAAAGCAGGAGACTAAACGTAAGGTTCAGTATGTTGTATAATTGTTTCAGAAAAAGTTGTAATTTATGTTTTATTATAGTAAATTTCAATCCTCATGATTGTTTACTCACCAGTACATCTTCTTATATCAATTACACTTCTAACGTATTAAAGACTTTTAGGAACGTCAAAAAATTGCGAAAACCAAATATTATCTGTGTCACTCCTGTCTAACCGCACAGAAAATCTCGGCTCCCATTGGAGGGATTTTCAGAAAATTTTGGTATAGGATTTTTCGAAGATCTGTACAGAAAATTCAAGTTTAATTGAAACAACATTAACGGATATTTACATGAACACCTACTGACATTTATGATAATGTCTCACTCAATTCCTTTCAGTATGAGAAATTTTTCAGACAAAAGTTGTAGAGCAAATAAAAACACAATAATATGTTCAATGATTTTTTTTTACCGAAAATCTTGTCCTTCGTGAGATAACGTAGAAAAACTGGGTACATCCACACAGGCCAAAGATGAAAACAGAATAGTATGACGCAGAAAAGTGCGCGTTATTCATGGCTGATAACTAGAAAAAGAATACAGATACATACTCATAGTACTCAGTGGGCTTATTCTTTGCTTTTACACAGCGACAATGATTATAAGAAAGCACCTAAGTGTTTCTTTATGTGTACATTGCTTGTCTTTTTAATTTTACGTAAAATTACAATGCCAAGGTTTAAACTCCAACGCAAAGTGGCGTAGCACGGATAAAACGGCTGTGCCTTTTAGCGATTGTTTAGAATGTGTCTCGCGAGCGAAACAACCGTGGGTTCTGGCTTTTTCAGAGTCGGCCTTTCGATGCAAAGATCAGTTCTGAACATTTACACCCTTCAACATGACGTTATGACGTTACCTCGAAACGTAAGGCTTCTATTGCTCTTATATTTTCATTGTTACAATTCAGTTTCGTTTCAAATATCTGTTTGTCTGTTTATTATTTTCACACGAAAAAATGTTACTGTGTAAGACAAGCCGTTCAATATTCGAATGTAGGTAGGTCTTCACCATTTTTTTAGGCCACGAAAGCCCTTAGGATGAGTAGAGGATTACTTTTTCTAGGACCTCGGCACTAGATGGGGGTTTGGGGTCAGCCCCGCGCCCCAGCCGCCTCTACCCTCGGGAAAGACCCTGTACCCACTTTACAGGAGACTGGGTGGACTCCAGGGCCGGTCTGGACGGGCGGAAGATCTCGTCCCCAACGGGATTCGATCCCGGACCGTCCAGCCCATAGTCAGTCGATATACCGACTGAGCTACCCGGTCCACATATTTGAACTTTAAAGACTCAAATATCTTACTGAACTTTGAAATTCATTTGACAGTACTTGAAGCAAGTTGCAACTTCTGGGTTCACACAGAGTTACGATCCGAATTTATCACTGTTACATGCAGTTCGAGAGGTTCCAAATTCCTTATCCCTATACGTGCATCTTCAACGGACCACGCCACAATTACATTTCGGGCATCAGATACGAATGTAATTCTCAGTGCTACGAGACAATTATACCTTGCAACTTTCGTCCATGAAGAGCATTCAAAGTCTTCGTCTTCACATTAATTACTTTCTTAAATTAATTAAGTTCCTAATGTGCTCATCAACCAGCAAGATCTTAATTGCTTGCAGTTTCGTATCTGAGACAATAATAACAAATTTTAGGACAGCATGAGTGGGCGTGTCTGGTTCCAAATCGCATCGTTTCTGCATTTGTAAGCAGGCACCCGCATCGTTTTCGTGAGGTGTGAAGCCTTGATGTACTAGAGTGTGGGAAAAACAGTTATATCTTACCGAACAGGTAGACAGCATGAGAACCGCTGGCTAAGAAAGCACAGTATCAGATATTCCAGATCCTGTTATTGAAATCGGCGGACATTGACAAAAACAGCTACTTTCGTCTTCACAATACTCTCAATTTATTCTTTAATAACGAAATATCTCAATTCACTAAAATATGACACTATAATTTGTGAAAGATAAACTATAACAATGGCAGGATACTGAACACTTTGCTTTATAGCGGCTTAAGAACGAAACGTACACTGCTTTACTTAAAAACCCAGCTCGTATCGCCCCGTATACACCCTCCATCTCGGTTATGGAAACCGGCAATTTAAAGTTATGTAGGGAAAAATGAGCTGTTTGTCCAGCGATACGTACAAAGACATAAATGAACTATGCGGACAGAACATCGAACTGTTGAACGTTAAAACTGATGGGTCGTATAGCAATAGTTAGGCTTTAAAACGGTAACATTTAAATCAACCACTAAAAGGAAAGGGGACTTAAGCAGTGCCGCCCTCAATTCTCTCTCAGCAACCGGAGGCGGTTATACATATTAAAATGTCCAACATATTAAGTTCTCACGTTACGGGTATGAATTCTATTCGCACTAAAACCCAATGTAATACATGACGACTTCATTTTGAATACTATGTTACTGCCATTGTTTAGTGTTTCCCACCATCGCACCATATATCACACATTAGTCACCGTTTGTCGTATCATCGAAACTGCTGGCTGACGTGAACAACCCACCACGCAAGAAAAATGTCAGTAGTCGCTGGCTACACCTGCAGGGTGCACGTATATAAACATTAGGTAGTGGTAATACCATGCAAGACTTCCTGACAGACATGTGTATTTGATATATCTTCACGAAAGGCAAGAGGTCATATTGACCTTACTTTAATGAACGAATCTGAAAGCAAGCAAAGCCTTGCATGATTTATAATGCTTGCTTGGGATAGAAAGAGCACAATATCAGGTACCGCGTCAACATGAATTAGCGCAATGAGGCGTTTGATTGAGGTTTTAAAGAACTTTCATTACCGAAAGAAGCAAAGCGATTCGTTTCGAAATAGTTGTGTGTTTATATATATATATATTTGTATAGTCATCAAATATTTCTGCATGATCAAGTAAGGTACACTGCCTTTATTGGGACAGATGTGCATAATATTATCTGTCAGTTATTATAATGAAAGCCAATGAGATGCATTACTTCTCAGATTTATTTGATAAAGTACTCTACATGTTTCGGAGAAGTCCACCGTCCATCATCAGGAACATCTCAACACTGTATACATGCAATAGGTATTTATCATGCTAGTTCTGTTGATTATCTGCTAGCGTGGTCAGAAATTGACCATGCTATCAGACACTCAACAGAACTAGCATGACAAATAACTACTGAATGTATAAAGTGTTGAGATAATCCTGATGATGGACAATGGACTTCTCCGAAACATGTAGAGTACTTTATCAAATAAATTTGAGAAATAGTGCGAGATGAACTATTTCTCAAATTTATTTGATAAAGTACTCTTTCATTATAAGAATACATCACGATGCACGGTCCTCTGAATGTAAAATTAACTGTCAACTCTAAAGGAGAAAGAGACATGTGTAAAGCCGTGGATTAGGTAAGAAAATCACATAAACATATTGATTAGGTTTAAATAAGCATAACATGAGCAGGTGCAGTACATTCAAGTGGCTTAGAATAGGATCTATTGAAAAGACTTACGCCATAATTAATCTTCAAGTTGTCATCTTCTTACATTACACTTGCACGAAAAAGAGAAGGCGATATGTCTGTAAGGAAAAATATACCAGCGAGCGAGGATGGAGGAGACGAGCTGGGATTAGAGAGGAATGGAGACGACTTTGAGGGAGGTCAGGGCCCAGAAAAGGCTGTAGCGCCAGAAGTGATAGATGGAAACAACTCGCAGCATCTTAGATAGAAATGTAACCCATGGACACAAGTCCAAATTTGTCCTTACAGTACATAAGAACGCACTTAAATAATGTCCCTATTTATTTACGCACGTATTCACAGGACCGTAATATTACTACGTACTTCATAAGCACACATCAGCGTTTTTAATCACACTTTCGGTAAAACTGTAAAGTATTGAGTGAATACACTGTAGGATTTTCGTATTGGCTTCGCTGAATGTAGAAGATATGTGGAAAGCGATGCCGTGCTAATGGCTAAATACGTAGATGTACCGTCGGTAAGAAGATCGCAGTACTTTCGTCTTCAGGATTGGGCAGTACAAGAGAGTAATAGACCCTCAAGATTAAGGACCTGCTATTCTTCGTAACGTCTGTTAATGTTTACCGTTTGTCATCACGTAACATCCCCCAAAATTTTATCCTTCATTTATTTCCTGAAGGACGTTTCTTGTAGCCGAGCCCAGGCAGAAACACGCAGTCAGCACAGCGACTATTGGTGGACAGAAGCGACAGTGTTCTAATTTAAGATACCTTCCGCCATGATCGAAGGTGCCGAGCGAAAGCACAACAAAGGTCACAGAAGAGCGGACCTCCGGGCAGAGAGAGTGGAAACTGGAATCTACCACTTAAGGAGCAATCACTATAGAGACTCGACCGCGAAATGCTCCACCTTGTTGTTAAGAATTAACTTTGGATACACGAAACAAACTGCGTCTGCATAACTTGCAGCCTGATAACTTTTATGCAAACAGCTGCTAATAATTTCCGAGAAGTCACATGCAGTCCCTGCTAAAAATGCAAAGAATATTTAATTATTTGGTACAATTCTCTAACCACATTTTTTATCAGACATTATATTAATAGAAATCTTTTATTCCGGACATCAAAATCGAACCCATTACAAGTCAGTAGAGGGCCGAAATATTTCGTTAGATCTTCGTGTGCCTGTGTGTGTGTGTGTGTGTATGTATGTATACATACATACACACACATATACATACATACACACACACACACACACACACACACATACGTATACAAATGCATACATACATACACACACATATATACATACATACACACACACACACATATATACATACATAAACACATACATACATAAATGCATACATACACATACATACACACATACATACAAATAAACATACATAAACACACATACATACATATATACATACATACATAATACACATACATACATACACACACATACATGCACACACATACACATACATACATAAATACACACATACATACGTACGTACATACATACAAACACACACACATACATACATGTATAAATGCACACAAACATACATACATACATACATACATAATACACACACAAGCACATACATACATACGCATACATACACACACACATACATACACACATACATACGTACGTACATACATACATACACACACATACATATATACATGCACACACAAACATAAATTCATTCATTCACTCATACGCTCTGTCTTACGAAAGGGCCGTGGCCGCTTCCAAGGCCAGTTCTCCACACAGTGCGATCTACTGTTTCCTCTTTCTATTTGCCATTACCCTCTCTTTTCCTTAGTGTCATCCCGGAGCTGTTTCCTTCTTCTTCAACGTTTTCCCGCCACTGCTCTCCTTACCTCTATCTTTCCTTCCATAACGTGTTTCAGCAGACAATATCTACGCACGATGTGACCATTCCAATTAGCCTGCCTTGCGTTTTTCTCCTCCTAGACTATTTACAACACTTCTTCCTGTCTCACACGATCGGTCAGACTGATCTCCGTCCTCCAGTACCACATTTCAAAACTTCCAGGTACGTCTGATCTACTTTTCGAAATGCCCAGATTCAATATCTTATAAAGCTACATGCCAAGTGTAGTTCTTCACTAGGTTCTTCCTTCAATTTAAGTCCAATTTTCTGGTGAAAAGAGACTGGTGCTTGTTGAATGCTGCTTTTACCATGTCAATCTTGGATTTCATTTCCCGCATTCATGTTACATCATTTGTTATCATGCTACCCAAATAGCTGAAAGATTCCACATTCTCCGGGCATTTATCTACGTATCACAGTCTTCACCGGGGACCATTGCCTTGAAATTTTAATTACCTTATTTTTTTCCACATTTATTTCCATTCTACATTATATTGCAGCTTCAATTAGTCCTTCAATCATGCCCTGTAGCACCGCTTCTTCCTTTGTGTCTAAGAAGTTTGTAAATATGAATGTAATTTTTTTTCTCGAATTTGCAGGTGTCACTTATTGCGTCATAAATTCCATGTTGGACCGGCAAGTCGAAAGACATAACAGAGTTTAATTCGTTCCGGACAACAGTCGTTGTAAAGCCACACAATCTGCCTAATTGGTCATTAAGACAAAATTACTTTTATGTGCCTCAGGAAGAAGGGAAGCAGAATAAGGTAAATTACAGACGGAAATCTTACTTGTAATGCTATATGCTGGAAATTTTAAGACCCTATTATCAAATTCCTCGATTCGTCGTTCTTGTTCTCTACAACAGATAAATGACTGTAAAATTCGACATTTACCCAAGCGCGATTCTTTTCTCTTGGCAATTACCGCCATCTCTGAATGTACCTCCCTGAGGTCATCCTCTTCTTCTTTGTTTTACCAATGACCTAAATTTTGTTGTGAGGTCGTTGACAGCTGATATGAGAGCCAGCTATTATTCACTGTAGCCGGAAGCGAAGTGATGACGATTACAATTATGACGATGATAATGACAATACACGTTGCGTTCGTGACTTCACACTAGGGTGGAACTCTATATAAAGCTCATCTCTTTTCGGACTGCAGGGCTCATGAATTTTGTGTACAGATATGCCTTACTTTGCGGACAAGAAAATTCTCTACTCTTCTGTTATACTGATAACGTACAACACGTGAGGCTTAGATGGTGTCAGTGCTTGTACAATTTGGCGCCAGCAAGGAATATTGAACAAGAAGCAGCGCCGTGTGTGCGCTACAGACCATCGTTAATAGAACGATAAGCCGAGATAAAGTATTGCTTGCTTAAGAATGTGTGTATACGGTCCAGCCTTTAGAAAATGGCAGTGGGTTAAAGAGAAGGAAGAGAATAATAAATATATATCTCATATAATGCTAACATTTAACTTTGTTCTTCAAGAGAATCCGTGAAAGCTATGTATTATTCGCGACATAGTCCAGACTTCTCCATTTCTTCTTCTTCCTGCATTATTCTCTAATCCTCTTCCTCCTTATCTCCTTTCAAATACTGAAAAATTTGTTAAGATCCTGAGAAAACATTATATATATATATATATTAAAAGGTAAAGTGATCCCGTTACAGGCCCGTTGTGGCCCAGAGGGTGGGTAGAGGTATAGCTCTACTCTTCCATGACCGCTGCACTAGAAGGGGGTGAGTGGTCAGCAGCACGCCTCGGCCGCACTTTACTCCTGGGAAAGACCCGGTACCCAATTTACAGGAGGCTGGGTAGACCCCAGGGCCGGTCTGGACGGGCGGAAAACCTCGTTCCCACCGGGATTCGATCCCTGATTGTCCAGCCCAGCCCGTAGATCAGTCGCTATACCGACTGAGCTACCGGGTCCACATATATATATATATATATATAAACTTATATTTATTCAAGTGAAACAACGTGAAATGGACGACAATTTATGCATGTAGCCAACTATATCAGTATTACACAAACAAATCTGAAATCTATACTGAATATATAGATGGTTACAATATTTTGTACAGTCTGTAGCCGATCTCGGTGGCCGTGCAGAGTCAGATATAGGTCTGCAACCTCTTGACCGCTAGGATCGCCGTTTCGAATCCCACTTAGGGCATGAATGTTCTTCCATTGCAGTGTGTTTTGCAGCTAGATATTTCTGCTGCGAGCTGATTGTGTGATCAGAGGAGTTCTACCGGCTGTGAGTTTAGGTGTGTGATCTAGAAACATCAGCAATGGGGCGACCTAGGCTTGAGGTAGGCTGTTGCGCCATAAGATATGAAATATATATGTACGATATATATAGATATTTCATACCTTATGGATACATAATATATATATATATTTATTTATTTATTTCATAACTTTCGGTGCAACAGTCCAACTCAGGTCTAGGTGCCCATATATATATATATATAAAAGAACTGTTGTCCGGGTAGCTCAGACGGTATCGAGACTGACTACAGGCTGGACGGTCCGGGATCGAATTCCGGTGAGGACGAGATTTTCCGCCCGTCCAGACCGGCCCTGGGGCCCACCCTGCCTCCTGTACAATGGGTACCGGGTTTTTCCCGGGGGTAAGTGCGGCCGGGGCGTGTTGCTGACCATTCACCCCCTTCTAGTGCCGCGGTCATGGGAGAGTAGAGCTATACCTCTACCCACCCTCTGGGCCACATCGGGCCTGTAACGGGATCACTTTACCTTTACCTTTATATGTATATAAGAACTATAACCTGAACTTGAAATTTGAAGAGATAAGATGAAGGAACGAATATATAAATTAAAAAATGGACCCCTTCATTCAAGGTCACGCATTTATTATTTACTTCTACACTCTTGATAACGTGACCGATATGCAGTACCCAAACGTCGTTAACCAATTACTAACTTACGCCTAGCAACATTCCAGAAAAGCAAAAAGGTCCGTGTGACTTCCATTAAAAAACCAAACCTTTAACATAGTTTAGAAAAATATTTGCTGTCGGTACTGAGAATGATATGGCACACATAATAAGGCCTGTGGAAACATTCAGAAATTTCTTGATATTGCAGCAGGTGCTAAGTGTAGTAATTAATGTTTTCTAAAACGTGTTAAACTAAATCCGACAAGTATTATGTAATTCGAAAGATTAAAGGAAGCAGGCAGAGGGAAACAAAAAAAACAATAATTGTGACAACAAGCGTCCCAACATTGTCTAATTACTTGACTAGGAGAATAGATACATGTAGATAATTAAAAATAGTTACCACTTTTTTACAAGGAGTCGGGCCACAAATTATGGGCGGCTGGGGACTTTGTATAGCTAAGAACATGATTCATCTATCATACGAAGATATGGATGTGAGTTTTATGGTTCAGCTCCTCTCCACTAAGTACTCACTTAAAGTCGTAAAAGATGCTAGCTTTATCAGGCTAATGAAACACACAGATCACTCTCACAGCACAAACTGTATTGAAAAAAACCCTACCACTTGCAGCAGGGTTATTTTTTTTTATAAGCCAAGAGCCTCTCAGTTACCGGTAGTCAAAAGCTGTCCGCCTTTTATGAAACCCCAAAATTTCATACGTGGTTTTTCCCAGTCTTGAACCAACAGTAATCAGAGCAATGAACACGTCACTTGTTTCCAGGCAGCATCATAGTGATATACCGTAGGTTACCTTCCGTCCACCGAACGTGCTTGATTGATTGTTGGAGACTTGATCTCCGCCGTTAGGCTCCTTTGCAGCACATTTGATAGTCAGGTTTCAGCTACCGCTGTTGCTGTCGCAGGCTTCTATTCTATTTATTGGTACTCCATAAGTACTGCAATGCCAGTAGTTCCGAAACAACTGTGATGTTACTGCGATCTTCTTTTCTGTGTCACGGTACTCCCTGAAGTACTGCAATGCGAGTAATTTCAAACTTTCTGTGATGTTACTGCGGCCTTTTACTCTATGTATCAGTACTCCTGAAGTACTGCAATGCGAGTAGTTTCAAACTTTCTGTGATGTTACTGCGGCCTTTTACTCTATGTATCAGTACTCCTGAAGTACTGCAATGCGAGTAGTTTCAAACTTTCTG
>Ga0123354_10016302_pt1 | contig 11642 bp, 8 predicted proteins | sample TergutLab28metaG_2_FD_97872 | JGI IMG/M metagenome (GOLD analysis project Ga0123354, IMG submission 97872) | Labiotermes labralis P4 segment gut microbial communities from Petit-Saut dam, French Guiana - Lab288 P4 | ecosystem: Host-associated > Arthropoda: Insects > Digestive system > Gut ... | reverse complement strand
CTCACGAGGCTGAGTGGACCCCGTTCCAGACCCACTACTACTCAGAAAATCTGGTAGCGCCGGGGATCGAACCCGGGACCTCTGTATCTATAGCCAGAAACTCTGATCACTAGACCACAGAGGTGGTCATGTACGGATGAAATTGCACCAAAATGCAGAATTTATGTGGCGGCTCACTTCACCCCTCAAAGGAAAATTATGCTCATCAGATTTTTCCCAGTATGACATAAGTTGTGTTGGCTTTAGTTCCCGGTCATATGAAATTAAGTCCCTGCACGCAGACTTTGCGCCTACCCATGCCGTTTATTTGCTCCACTCCAACCTTTGCAAGGCAGAAGTCACATTAAATAGTCAGTGGATATAGTAGTCTGTGTACATTATATTATTTAGACCTACTCTTCAAAATACACGTATTTGAATATATACAAAAAAAGAGGACGGGAAACAAAATCAAAGAATAAATTTATCCTTTTTTAGGCCAGTTCACAAAATTGCGAAAGCGGCTATTAGCCTCGTCATATCTGCCCATCCATCCGTCAGCATAGAAAAACTTCGCTCCCACTGCACGGATTTTCATGAAATTTGATATTTGAATATTTCATGAAGAACCGTTCAGAAAATTCAAGTTTCAATAAAATGTGATATGAATAACGGGGGGGGGGGGCGCTTTAGATGAAAACCAATAAAAGTTTATGTTCGTATCTTGCTCATTTCTCCTTGGCATGAAAATTTTTTCGGACAAGAATTTTGGAGAAAATCGAAACGCACATTTTAAACCCAATAACTTTTTTTCGAAAAATGTGCCGTCTATGAGATAATGTGGAGAAATACTGTCGAGTCGGACAGGCCACAGATGACAACACAACGCGATGCATGCGCATTGTGTGCTGCATAACTTAGGCTATAAACACACCCAGAAGAGATTATACTTACTTCTCTTCACGGCAACAATGGTTGCACGAACGCGTCTCATTGTTATGTTGTACTTACGTTAATTTTTCTTTTTACGAATGGACCAGACTCTTACTTGACACCTGGTGATAGTAATGAAAATGACAGTCAATTCACCATCATAATCATTACTGATTCTCATAGAGAAATGTATATAATTACTATTTATATTTCACCGTCGGAGTTAGGGTCCATTTACATCAAAATACGGTAATAAGGTTTTGTAAATAAAACATGCCTGAACCGAAACTGTCGCTCTACATTGCATGTTCAATAGAGACATTATTGACAAGTCCGTGTAGCTTTGCTATGCAAACACAAAGAGGAATGGATATATTGATATTTGGTGGCGTGTCCAGTGCGGTGTTAAAAATGTAATTAGCAAGTCGGCTTTCAAGAGCTCAGTTCGTCTGTCATTTATTCTCCCCAGTTACGGTCGTGTTATTAAAGTTCAATAGAGGATATTCTGTTTTGGTCACTCTCAAAGTATAGGCATGAGCGGGCAAAATGTTTCAAGAGTATCGCGTATGAGAGATTCCTTTTCATGTTGCACTTCTAAATGAAATGCTGTAATGCTCATGTCATCATAGTTATTGCTGCCATTATGTTACAAAAGGATACAATGAAAATAGAAGGATACATGTAGAGGAAACTTTAACCTTTTGACGCCTAATGTCGACTATAGTGGTCGTACCGCGCCGCTAACCCCTAAAGTTTCATTTTATATATTTATTCAACAAATAAAGGTACTGAATATTTTAAACACGGTATATATTCTCCGTACTTTTCTCTTCAAAATGCAGTTTGTTTCATAATTCTAACATGTTTGGTTCCTGTATTATTCACATTTTATATACAGGATGTGCTAAAATTTAAAAAATTATTCCGGCGCCAAAAGGTTAAACTCCAAAATTTTTTGTCAATAGGTGGAATAAATTGAAACGTGGATTCATAACCTTCAGAATTTTTGAAGACGTATAGCAATTACCTTGGTGTTAATTGTTACTAAATTTGTCAGTGTAAAGTTTCGATTTGTCAGGCTCTGGTATTGATTCTAGCGGGTGCTTGGAAGACTTCTGTGTTTTCATAATAGGGTATAGTTTCAAGACATTATAGATCCAGTGGTATTCGTCTCATATTACTACAACCGTGCTTAATATTTTAGGGATATGAGGCCATGTAGTAGAGTGGGTGAGATCCAAAATCGCGCTGTTGTCCGTTGCCTCCATTTGTAGCACAGATCTTGTACTTTTTAGATGAAAAATGAATGTTCCTCCGAAACTTACGTAAATATCTACAAACCTACACGTCGTCACATCCCAAAGGACGTATTTCTTACTATGTACCGCCTTGTAAAAGTGTAATCTCACATAACAACTACGGATTTGGGCATATATTTTCATCTGAAATGAATTGAGCTTCGAAAAACTGTGCCTCCAGCAGCCATCCCTGCTGCAGAATATCTTTTCGTTTTAAACACCCTGTAGAATCGCAATGTCTTGCTTTGAGGTTGCCGTTGGAAAGTCACGAATGTCGCTTTGACATGTTGGAAGTCTGATGTAAAAAAGTAATTTTCAATGATTAGCATAGAGAAATGTTTCTTAAAGAATTGGGCGGGCTGCACTCGTACTCACGAGTTACGGAATAGCTGCAGTAAAGAAATTTAATACCACAAATGCTAATACCTTAAAAGTTTTGGTTCATTATGTCATTTCGTTTTCTTGCTTGCTCGTGTGTTTTTCAACTTGGATGCTTAGCTTGTGCTTAACGAGATTCTTACTAATTATATCAGTTAAATCAGGCTGTGGTGTTCAGGCTTTCGCTTGTGTTTGTTCACGGGGCGTGGGATGAGTGGAACAAAAATCGACGTGACATTGAGATGAAGTTCTGACAGCCGTAGCTGTAAGTTTTTTGGCTTCCAAAACAAGACGCCTTCTATTATAGTGTTCACGTACCATCGTTTCGGAGCAACCTGAAGATCAAGGAACACGTCTATCTGATACGCCGGTGCATTATCACTGTACCAAACTACACGTCCATCTGATACGCCGCTGCGTTACCTCTAGACCAAACTACACGTCCATCTGATATGCTGCTGCAGTTCATCTAGACCAAACTATACGTCCATCTGACACGCCGGTGCATTATTCCTATACCAAACTACACGTCCGTCTGATACGCCACTGCATTTCCTCTAGACCAAACTACACGTCCATATGATACGCTGCTGCAGTTCTTCTAGACCAAACTATGCGTCCATCCGATACGCCGGTGCATTATTCCTATACCAAACTACACGTCCATCTGATACGCCGCTGCAGTTCCTCTAGACCAAACTACACGTCCATCTGATACGCCGCTGCATTTCCTCTAGACCAAACTACACGTCCATCTGATACGCCGCTGCATTTCCTCTAGACCAAATTACACGTCCATCTGATATGCCGCTGCAGTTTCTCTATACCAAATTACACGTCCATCTGATACGCCGGTTTCTTTACCTCCAGACCAAACTACAATTCCATCTGGTATGCCGGTGGAGCTAACCAAACTACACGTCATCACAACGAAGAAGACATTAACCTTCAGCTCCTTTTTAGATTTTAGAGCCTACTCCTTCTTTTACGTGCTTTTTAATTACCCTTTCATTAACCTCAATTACGTCTTGTTCATAGTGATATGATCTCCATTTTCATTAGTTCTTGGTTTTCGGAATGAAAGAATTTTTGAAGGCCTTTGTCTTCTCTGACGTAACGCCGTACAGTGGGTAGTTGTGTATAGACCTTTCGAAGAATTCTGCTTCTTTCTTCGTCTGTCTTGAAGAAGGTGGCAGTTTAATGCTTTTAAAAATCAGGAAACTCTTCCAGACTACAGGGTGTTACGTCTTCATAAACCACCTGGCCAGACCGTGATTCAGGCTGTTAGTCCTCGTTCTCTTACAGCGTAGGCACGGGTTCGATACCACATCAGTCTGTATGGGATTTTCATTGGACAGTGATAATGGTGTAAGCCCTATCAAAGTACTCTTGCTCCGTCATTTTAGTAACAATTCTACTAATACTTCTTACCCATGTATTCATATATTACTGACACCATAGGAAATTAGTAATAGACTATGTCGTTAAATAACAGTGATTCAGTATTGAACGCGCGAACCTCAAGTTTCGCGGAGATATTCTTAGCACACACTGTGTGAGAAGTTTACCATCAGTCTCCCTATGGGTGCGAGAGGAAATCTGTTTGACTCGTCAGCCTCAAACCGAAATTCGATCCAGGTGCCTTCAGAACGTGTGTAATACACATGACGACGTGCTCACATCTCCGTCGTACGTACCTGCCCTACATAAGTAAGGATGTGGTGGTTTTGTGAGAAAGCTTTCCGGGTGCCAGAGAGAGGCTGTAACTTGCGCCAGTGTATGTGGCGAACAGCGCAGTGTGTTTTTGGAAGCTGCACGATTCCCATTTATTGAATGACCCGTATGAAGTCCGAAGCTCTTACGGTGGTTAAGTTTATTTTCTACTGGGTTGAGACACCATCTTCAGTGTTCTGCGCTCGATAAGATGGCATTAATATTCTCCTGAATTTTGGTGCATACTTGCAAGAATGAAAAGTTAAACAACTTGAAGAAAACTGGCGTTTCAAGGCTGCTCATTAGACAACGGAAAATATGACATTTTACTTGGTCTGTTACACAACTGGACGCCAAAAACACTTGAAGGGTGATTTCTAAACCTCAGTTTTATTTAGCGAATGTAAATTTAACTTGAAGTACTGAAGTGTCCGGGAAGTCGAAAGAAATCTGCGCCTTGCTAATGTCTGACAGCACTATGTGCAGATCTCCTATTCCAAATCTCATCCAAAATGGACCAAAAATTGTGGTATGCATTTGATATAAATTCTTATACTTTTCAAAATATGACTTCCACTGCGAAAATTTTAGTAAACTTGCAGTTTCTCAGTGCATATTTGTGGGTATATTCGGTGTTTGATTTTATATAATCGGAGGGGAAAAATTTTACTTAGTCCCTCAATGAATGTATGGCCCTTGCTTGGCCAATTCGCAGGAAACTCTGTACTGTTACATTGAGACCTTATGTAAATAATTTTATCCGCATAACTCATGAACTGTGTTAAGCGAGGGTATAAATTAATTTATGCTGTTACATGAAGTATAACTACCACCGAGCCAACTAACACGAAACTTGTTCATGCTTACTCTTTCTGGACAAATTTCCAAGGAAATCCTCTATCAAACTTTACGAAAACCCTACAAAGATCTATTCGCCGATCCTGCGTCAATAAACAGACGGAGGCATGGGCGTGGTCTTCATATAAGGCGTGATTCTCGCTTCGTAAAGGACGTCTGAAAAACAATTTGCATTATAGCTGTGGTCATGGAAGTTCACTTCACTCTGAAATATTTATAAAGCCGGGTGTGTCACGTACTGCGTGCACACACATCCCCTGTGTTTAATTACAATTCGTTATCCCGTTAAGGACGCGTAGAATGTCACTTTGAACTGGTTTGTGTGCCTGCTTCTTATTCGCGGAGTCTTTGGTTCAAATACCAGAGCGGAGGCCTGAATGAATGTTCTTATAAATTTCCTCTGTTCTTTTAAAGAAAATCCGCAACCACTTACTATACGCCCTTTACAATTTATTAGTCTCTTATAATCCTACCATTGCCGGGACAGCGTAGTCACTATAGCTACTTGCTACGGGCTGAGCAGTCTGGAGATCTTATCCTGGTGTGGGCGAAATTTTCCGCATTCTTCCAGACCGGCTCTGGGCCCACCCATCCTCCTGTACAATGGGTACTGGGTCTCTTCCCGGAGGTAAAACGGCAGGGGCGTAGCACTAACCACACCCCTTCATCTAGCACCTAAGTTAAAGCAAGCGTATAGCTATATTTCTATTCCCTCTCTGGGTGTTTATGGACTGTTTTGGGGCGAACTTAACTTATACTATTCCTACCATTGGATATTATGTAATATATGTGGGTACCACAGTAGCACAGTGGTTAAGGTGCTGTGCTACAAATCGGAAGGTCGCTGGTTCGATTCCAGCTGGTGTCAATGGATTTTTCATTGACATAAAATCCTTCCGATCGCACTATGGTCCTGGGGTCGACTCAGCCTCTAACAGAAATGAGTACCAGGAGTATTTCTTGGGGGTAAAGGCGGCCGGTGCGTAAGGCTGACAACCTATCACAATCCTGTGCCGTTGTCACGAAATTTGGGAAACTTAACTTCCTGGAACCCTCTGGGCCCCTCCGGGTCAGTAACGGGACTACTATATATATATATATATATATATATATATATATATGTGTGTGTGTGTGTGTGTGTTACCAACGTCATCATTAATTTGACCATAAATAATAAATAAATGGTTTTGGCACTCTTACAATGCACTCTGTGTCGTGTTTGTATCATAGAAGGGAAACTGTGTTTGTCACCACTTCCGATTCATTTTGACGTGTTCTGCATACCCAGTGATGTGGCGGGTAGTTGGCCATTCACACTCTGGTGGAAGACCAAGTTCTGTTCTTCTTCAGTAACTGATACTGCTCGTCATACTGTGGAAAGGTTGTGGGTTGCCGCAAATCAGTTCTTTGAGTAACGTAGCTATACGAACGATGACGTCGAGACAGGAACTACTACCGTAACTCCGATATTGAATGTCACTGCGCGTTGGCTGAAAAGCAGTTGAAGGGCTATAGGCCCTTTGCTTTTCCGCTCTGCATGTTTTGCCTGCGTTGCTCCTCTGCCACTGGCTCGAATCAAGCCCTCAGACTCATAACTCGGGCAAAAGTTTTAACATTTCTGTCAAGCCGAGAAACTGTTAAGTTAATGGAAGTTTCTATTGTTGAGCTTTGTTTTCTTTGTGATCCCGTAGCAGGTGATGTCTCCTTCGTCACGATACCGAGCTTCACTTTGCTTCCTCTCTTCCCTCCGTTCCTCACTAAATCCGCCCTCTCACCATCGCATATTCACATCGCAGACTCTCTGTTACAGCTCCGTACTAAACCGAATCTGTCCCTCTCTTTGATGTACATACCATCACTTCGTCGATTATTCTTCGCCCCCTTTCATCACCCCGTCTGCCATCACATCCTGCCCTCTTCCTGCTCCTCTGCAGGAGACAGCTCTCTCTTTTCTCAGCATTTCTTAACCCTCCTCCACAAAGAAACACGCCCTTTAAACTTGCTAAATACGATATAAATTTCTGCAAACGTTTCTCATTATACCAGTGCCTTACCTACAAAATGTATAAATTGTGTGACGTATCGTCTACATTAGACAGTCTTTGTGAATGTCTGCTTTTCCATCTGGTTTTCATCCTTTCACTTATCTCTTTTCATAGTCACAAATCCATGTAACGGAGTCCTACGCAACGTAAGAGACGTACGGCGTCTACTGTATTGAAGAGAAATGTTGTGTAGCCAGAAATGTACAGACACTTCTCACTGACATTCTGCTTCCCTCTTCAGGATATAATGTTCATTCCTTTCAAAGATGAAAGCAGAAAACTTCTTCGAAACCTATGAAAAATTCTAACAGTTTACGAAGTATCACCCAATATACGACCATCTTAATGACTGCCGAACGTCTCATTGTTATCAATAATCCTTTCTGCCAACGTAAGTGCCTATCCTTAACATTTCAACGTCAATTTCTGTACTTTTAAAAAATAGATTCACACAATTGTCGTTAGATTCACAAAAAACATTTTTAGAAACAATGATTTTTTAGAATATAGAAATTGAATTATAATGTACCGAATGGAAAATGTAGAATTCTTTGAAAGTCTGTGTACCACCAAGTAACGATTTAAATCCAAACGAACACAACACTCGAACTTACAGCCTTCATTTATTTACTTTACTACAACATGTTTCGGTCGTTCCATTCCATCATCGTCAGGTAGAAATCGCAAGTATGTAGGAACCTCTTTTATCCTCAACTCTAAAACATTTTTGGGTTTTAGTTGGAAATTTCGAGGAATATTTTGTGTTTCTTATTAATTTATTGGGAATAACAGCATATATTTGTATTTTGGCGGACTAATTGTGAAAGAGATTCTATTACATTACATACTTTGCTATTTATGTACTTGAGTCTTCTACTTGATGATCGTCGAATGGAACGGTCGAAACATATTGTAGGAAAGTAAATAAATAAAGATACGGAGTTCGAGGGTTGTGTTGGTCCGGATATAAATCACTACTAACTAGCACAACAGGATGATGATGTCTATATTTGTACCACCAGGTACTTCATCAAGAAACAGCCACGAACTGTGACTCTGTGCTGTGTATGGTTCTTACAACAAATACATACACTTCTCTGAGCTTTGTTTACTGACTAGTCTTTGTACTTCTTAGAGAATTTGTTGATCGTGAGATAGGAATATAAAGTTTATTATAATTTAGAATAATATCGGAATTAACGAAGACAGGGTACGATTTTTTATGTAAACGTCGAATTCTACCAAATTTAGTCTAGCCCTTCGCGAAAGGAAAGTCAGTTTTGTCAAAAGTTCCAAAATTATCTCGGCGTTAAGCAAGTGAAGGTTTTAATTCAAGACAACTATAAAAACAACAAATGACAAATCTCTCAGGACTTATCTTTTGCTTTCCAAGAGCAAACAACTCTTTAATATAACTAAACTTTATTTCTACAAGGCTATTATCCGGTCAGTCACACCTTAAGGCTGTAAATGGCCCTCAGTTCCCCTCAGAACGTTTAGATATTACAGCACATAGTTCTGCGAAAAAACAAGGAACTTGCCGCACGGAAATTCAGCAAGAGACCGCCTCTATTTCAAAATGTTGGCAGTGGGAGTATTAATATAAAATATGGAGGCAAAATGGGAAAAACTTAACTGCAACCATGACGGTGATCTGGTGCTTTCAGTTGGATAAATGGAAGCGCGAAGCGGAAAGTGTGGCAGGCAGCATCTCTCATAATGCTTTACTGTTGGTGAGTACTGCTGGTGAGTACACCACAACATAACGCAGCAGTATGCTATTATGCGCCCATAATTTTCGCATGAAAACCTGTGCACATCGCCGCATATTTTACCTTATAAACTCCCGCATTGTTTAGGAGTGTGTGCACTGTGAAAAAGACAAGTCATTTTCACAGCAGAATGCTATAAAGCACATAGACTGCTGCCAAGAGTGCTTGGTTATATCTAATGTTATGGCTGATGTCCTGACACATTGATGGGCGGAGCCCAAAGCTAATACTCGGTGCTGATGGTGCTCTCAGTGTCAACTTTCAAAGGGCTAATCGGGCAGCTTCTGTATATACTGTCTAACATAGACTTAGTCGTAACAAAAACGGCTCCGATCAACAACCACCCTGAACTTCAACCAATTCCTTAGCCTTCTTTCTCTTTAAAAACAAATTGACTAATACAGTCAGCACAACAAATGTATATTAGACTATGTAGGCTACATGTTTCGACCTGTTAACAGTTCTTCATCAGGCCTTCAGCAAAGTAAGTCTCAGGTGCTGTTTTGGGTATTGGGATCCCAATATTTACATTTGTGGATGTACATAAAATATGATTTGGAATCATATTTTATGTACATTCACAAATGCATGCCGGTCTACGACATGCTGCCACATCGCCTATTTTATATAACGACGTAATTTTACTAAGTGTTTTAACATAAATATAACTTTAGTTAGGTACAGTCAAAGCTCCCTGATGATGGTCATTAAAGACCGAAACATGTAGGAGCGATAATATTGTGTATTTTAATGTAAATTTAAAACTTTTAACCAAGTTAATAAATAGTGCATTTGTTGGTGTGTGAACTGCGTAGATTTCAAAATGCGCGGTGCAACGATAAAAATTACACTAGCTAGAATCTTCGTTATTTCACTGTTCAGATGATGTAATGTTGAATCATGCCTGGCTGCTTTGTAGTACAAGCAGTATGTGATAACAGTGTCCATTCTGTAAGTTCCGCTGAAATGCTTTATATTGATGGATGTTTCTTTACACGTTTAGCAGACATGTTGCCTGAAGTAGTGAACAAGTCACGGCACTATTTATTTGTCGTGATATTGTTTCGATATTGGTTACAAAATGCCCTTCGGCCATTTGAACAGATTCAGCCGTACGTAAGTGCAACTGACAAGAATGGAGAGACGTGAGATCTAATCCAGAAATTAGATAATCTGAGAATCTCCGCAGGCTTTTGGTACGTAGCTAATTGATGTAGGGATGTTCATATCCAGGATAACTTGAGGCAACTTCTGTATAAGCACAAGAGATGCCATGTGACGTCATATGAACAGTAAAGTCAAGGATCATAAATTAACTAGTATATTTACATCCGTGATCAGTGAATGACTCGTATTACTGCCTTCAGAAACAACCTTGTTTTGAATGTGCTTATAAATTTTAAGATTCACGATGACTGAGTGGTCATTATGGTGCTACCTTCAGCTACTATCTTCGTACAGAATTGGGCTTTATTGTCAGCAGTTGGAGAAACAACCTGCCTCAATCTTCGAAGTCGACAAGCTGAAGATATATTCGTGTTCATGTAACGAAGGTCCATGATTAGAGGGGCCCTGTCCTCACAGCATGCGGATTAGAGGGGCCCTGTTGTTATGGCATGCAATTGTCCTCAGTTTGCGGATGGAATAAGGGCTGCAAATATATTTAATAAGCAGTCGCGAGCAGCCGACAAAGGGTGGTTCTCCAGCTTGGGGTTTGGGCGAGGTACTAACAATTCCTGAACGTAGAAACTTAAATAGTTACGTAACTATTCGCAAGGCCTCTACCTTGGAGTGAGTGAGATAGTTAGTTAGATCTTTAGTTGGCTGGTTATTTGGTTGTTTGGTTGGTTGGTTGGTAGGTAGGTAGGTACTAAAATTAGCCTGTTCGTCAGACGCAATCGAGGGAGAGAAGGGATAATGCATGATCAGGTGTCATAGAAACGGCGAAGAGGGAATTGTGAAATGGCTGGTTTCTTGGTGCTGGTGTGAATCTAAATGTCGTTTTTTGGTTCTTTGTTGACCATAAAAATTTTTTACGCTTATTTCTTAAAACTTTGTCAGCCCAGAATGCACTCTGGTCTCCCTCCCACTGTTTGTTAGGGATCTCCTAATGGCACGAATCTTTACCTTTTCATTCTGCAGCTTCGCATCCGAATGTTTTAAAATCTTCCACGGTCTTTCCAAATACAGGTCTTTCAGTTTCGTTAATAACGTATGGAATTTGTGAATTTCTGTGTGGTAATTGAGTAAAACAAAGTTTTTATGCCGTATTTTGTGTCCGAGCTTGACTTCTGAAACTAGAATTTTAAGCGGAGACAATACGTTGCCTTAAAAAAGAGACAGCTGCAAGTTATAGCCGCACACATCTCGCCCCAGCGGAGAAAGGATAATATTTTTCCCGAGACGCGCGACTCTCGCAATAAGATCTTTTATAGCCGTGTCTGAAGTGGACAAAGCCGGCCCCGCTGGAATCAACATGTCACGAAATATACAGGATGCTCCATGACTTTACATCAGTACGTAAGAATCGCATTACTGTAATCATTCCGTTTTACAAGAAACCAATTCTAAAAAATTAAGAAAAAATATAGTCTTTATTGAAGCCTGAACTTATGAAAATGATTATTATATAACTCTACACTTTGGCACTAGATGGCACTAGATGG
>Ga0123354_10016299_pt1 | contig 11642 bp, 9 predicted proteins | sample TergutLab28metaG_2_FD_97872 | JGI IMG/M metagenome (GOLD analysis project Ga0123354, IMG submission 97872) | Labiotermes labralis P4 segment gut microbial communities from Petit-Saut dam, French Guiana - Lab288 P4 | ecosystem: Host-associated > Arthropoda: Insects > Digestive system > Gut ... | reverse complement strand
AGGCTGAGTGGACCCCGTTCCAGACCCACTACTACTCAGAAAATCTGGTAGCGCCGGGGATCGAACCCGGGACCTCTGTATCTGTAGCCAGAAACTCTGACCACTAGTCCACAGAGGCGGTCATAAGGGAGAGTAAGCCAGAGAAAATTATTTCTTTGTTTCAACCCTTTAAGATAAAAATATATTGGTATGAACATAATTTGCCTCAGTTTGGGTAGGTACATTTCCAGTTTATTGTGTTACTTTTATATACGTGTTGGGAGCATAATTGTGTCCATTACTGCTGACATACGCAGTGCCGTTTTCATGAATGAAGTTAGTCAGCGTATGACGGGACGAGAGTGGTGTGTTTCGTTTACAGCGTACTGCTTTGCCATGTTGTCAGTGCAATTATCAGAAGTGTGCTGATTGACGTCACTGTCACTTGCACTGTTTTAATCAATCAGTTCGGTATGCTTTTGGAGCACAAAGACTGCACTTCACAACACTCCTCTGCCTCCGCGCAGTGCTCTCGGTTTGCAGATGACCCGAACACCATCTGTAAACATCAAACTGACTGAACCCATAGCTATGTTTATTGTTATTTTTATTTCCTCTAAAAATATTCATAGAAGCACGACCTTAAATCTCATCATGACGTACAAAGAGGTCGTTTCTTGTCATATAATTGCAGTGGCATATCGCAGTTATGTTCCAAAGTACCTAAACGTTTTGTAACAAGTTTTGACTCGCTGAAAATACCAAAGTCAATAATGTATGCGTATGTATTATCCCTTTACTCTTTACCTGTAGTTCTTTCTTTTATCTCCTTTCCATCGTTCTCCCGTACATGGATTTTGTTTGTCCTGTCATTCGTCTCCCCTTCCACTTTTCCTAGTCCTGTACGTTGCTGCATTGTGTGACAGCACTGCGCCGGTACAGACATTCCTCGACTGGCGCAATTTTAACGTTCCGGGAGGTCCGCAACCAAGTCGTAAAGTGAGTATACATATATGGTATTGTGCGCTGCATGTGTGTTGGCTGTACAAGAGGGTGAAAGTTGAAATCCAAGACCCAACACGCTGGAACTTGACCGGCCGCAGCATGACCGCCCTGCAGCCTGCGTTATCTGCTGCCACTATCGGCTCAATGTGCTTTCATTCCCGCCAGCAAGAATGCCGTACGCGTTTCAAAACATGCTGTTATTTCATTATTATTATTATTATTATTTTTTTAATTTGTTCGTGTCTGAAATTGCATAAGTCGGGGAGTGTCTGTGCATTAGAACAACACTGCTAGGATATTCCTGCGCCTTCCGTGACGTCGTTGTCAGGTTCGCGCGCGCATTTGGACCAATAGAATGTGTCTTTCTGTGTAACTGGAAGAGTCACTGGGGCGTAGCCACTGAAGTTTGAACTTCAGACCGACAAGTACATGTGCTTGTATTAGTAATTACTGTGCTATAGTCTCTTTAGGTGATAGTAGGTGTTTGGTGTTTGAACACTTTGTTGCAGGTAACATCAGTATTACGTGTGACTAATTCTACTACAGTCTGAATTCTACATATCATCAAGTTTTGTCGTACACAGACGAATGTTAGAATAGTAAATGTAATGTCATTAAATTGCAAACTGAAAAGTAGATCCTTTGGATAAGTACTGTACAAATGTGTGTTCATTGCCAAGTGAAAATGGGGGCGGTACATTCCTCCAAAATGTTTGTTGCAACGTACGATGAACGTACCCAGAAGAACGCCATATGAATTGTTCCGAAATATTATCACGAAAAAGGAAAGTTGAATTTCATCAGGATGCTGTAGTTCCGTGACGATATTCACATTTGTTGGAGTAACAAAAAGTGCTTGAAACCCAGTATTATTAGGCGTTTATTACGGGGAGGGGGAGGGGGAGGGGGGAAGAATATTGTACGTGGAAACTACGTCCTCCCGTCCGTGGCGTAGTATCGACGTATAAACCGGTTGTCGTATTTTCATGAAATTTGGCGTAGGAGTTTTTTTTTTACGGAAAGTTCTCAAGCAAGCATAAATTTTATAAACATCGTCTCATTGACGTTCTTTACGTAAGGGCTTTTGTACCTATACTTTCCATATTTCTTGACCCATTTGGGCGCAATTTGATATAGGAGATGTCCCCATGTTACTGCTGAGTAGCTGTGGAGAAATTAATGCGTTCGATAAAAATAGATTCAGTGAAAGCCATACTTTGTTGTTAGAATTTTCCTCGTACTGCCGATTTTTTTTGGTCCTATTTGGATACCATTCTGGTCATGAGCTGTCCACAAAAATTTACTGAGCAGTTCTGTGAAATTCTGCCCAGTAAAAGCCATACTTTGGGGCGTGAATTGATTTCTTTCCAGGTTTTCCACATTTGCTGTCCGATTTGGGCGAAATTTTGTATAAGAGACCTGAACATAGTCCTGGTGACCATTTGTGAGTTTGGTGAAAATTGGCGCATGGAAGCCGCAAATTGAATTACATTTACGCATCTATTGTGAAACCGTATGACATTTTGAAAATAAAGACCTCTGTGTTAGAGTCTGTGGACTCTGTCGCAGGATACGTCATTCTCAGTATTGTTTTGTCTGGAATTCTAAAAATTGCCTACTGCAATTACCTTCCGTTGGTGGCATTTATATGTTCATTTCCCGATCTTGCGGTTTGTGACAGCCAGATTGACCAAATACCTGGCAGCTTGCCTGTATAACTGGACCGCATTCTATTCTGTATTGACGTTGACCTTGCAGCTTGGTATGTACCTACCAGACATGTCACAACCCGTAAGGCCACAATCTGAACAGTTCTTGCCGTGAAAGCCTGAAGACTTAAATAACATTGATATATTTGTTGGATTTCAGAAATGGGGTGACTGTGGAAGGAGCAACACACAAGCAAGTGGTGGATCTGATCAAGTCAGGGGGTGATGTACTGACCCTCACTGTCATATCAGTTACTCAGCAAGTAAGTTTGAACTACCACATTGACTGAGTTGTGCTTCAGCCGGCAGCCCGGATACCATCCTAGCCGAACCGCACCCTAACTCCAACACACACCAATCCAAGAACAATACAGCCAGTGTTGTAGTTCAACAACACAGTCGCAAACTCCTGAAGATGGACATATTAATGCCTGAAACATGCTGAGTATCTAAGAAGTAAAGTAAATATAACAAGTGACATCTAGTTGGTTTTTTTTATTCTACAGCTATCACAATGGTGCACGGTCCAATAAACAGCATGAACATCACATTTTCATCTGCTGTTTAGAATACAGCAGTACCAGCATGCGTCATTGGTATGGTCGTGGGGATGGGCATAAGTGAATCGGTATTCGTTTTTAGAGAAGCTGTACAGAGTATAGTAATCTAATAAATGTGAACAAAGAACACAGTTTGGTGTTTCAGTATACTACTATTATGTTCTTGGGGAACACAGTAGCACAGTGGTTAAGGTTCTTTGCCACAAATTGGAAGGTCGCTGGTTCGATTCCAGATAGTGTCATTGGAGTTTTTCATTGACATAATCCTTCTGATCGCACTGTGGCCCTGGGGTTGACTCAGCCTCTAACAGAAATGAGTACCAAGAGTATTTCCTGGGGTAAAAGTGGCTGGAGCATAAGGTTGACAACCTTACCACCATTCTGGGCCATTGTCATGTAATCTGGAAACCTTAACTTCCTGGAACCCTCTGGGCACCTCAGGCCTGTAAGGGGACTGCGTTACCTTTACTATTATGTTCTTAAAAGCTTTGTGTGGCACTTCATCAAATCACACTTGTCTGGTTGGCCTGTATTTAAAAATTTTGGACACCACTGCTTTTGACAAAGACCCAGGTACATGCTGTTCTGCATGAACCTGGAGAGTAACTTGTGCATGACTTAGTAAACATTTATTGTCAAGAAATGTGCCAGTATTGAGGTTTTTGTGGCAGCATAGTTTATGACTGTGTTCGTCCAGGATATGACACCACATTACTGGGCATGTTCCTCTAAAATGTCAGGAACTGTTTACCAAGTGATATGATGTGATGACCCAGAAGCATGGAGTCCTCAGAGTGAAACACATTTCAAGTAAAGTTGCAGAGAAAAACAGCAAATTCCCTTTTCCAAAATTACACTTTCAACATAATCAAATAAAGTGGAGCAAGACCTGGCTTGTTTATGTATTGAATTATGGAGTGTCTTGTGAAGAAGTTCCATTAAATATTGACATCAAACTTACTGTCATTGTTCATGTGAACAGAGTTTGTGCGTTGTATGTTGCCAATTCTGATTCAACTAGGTAAAATAGGATAAAAGTAGACAGAAGCTTCCCCCAGCATGTAACACACATCATTTAATGTCAATAGTGAGATACCATTACTCCACATGAATGCGTGGAGAAGTATGGGGCCTGGTCAGGAGGTACTGAGACTGTATATGTAGAAAGGAAGACACTGTAATTACTCTCCAGCTTCTAAGTACAGAGTGAACCCAGCCTTGTCAGTGTATAATGGGGACAAAGTGGTAGTGGGGCAAGGTTTACTGCAAGCATGTGGGTTTCGCCATTCATTTATAATTTTGAAAGTGCTCTGTACTCATTTTGATTCATACCTGCTACAGTAGGCCCTTCAAAGGCTGTAGTACCCAAGGAATGAAATCTTACCCTGCTAATTATTAAAGTACCTTTTCAAATCAGGCTTGTTATTAGTAGCCACACTCACATACAGTGTACATTTATTTTAGTATTCAAAGGGTTAAGGGAAGAAAAAGGCTGACTTTTTTTTTCAAGAAAGGGTGCCAAAGAAGATATTTGGGCCAAAGAGGAAGGATTTAACAGGAAGATGGAGAAACTTGTGGGGGAGGGGGGGGGAGGCTTTCTAATTTGTGTTCCTCAACCAAACAGTGTTAGGTTCATCAAATAAAGTAGAGTGAGTTGGGCAGAACTTGTGGCACACATGAGGAAGAAGAGAAGTACATGCAGGGATTTGGGGGTGAAACCTGAATGAAAGAGAATGCTTGGAAGATATATGCATAAATTGGAGAACAGTATTAAGAGTGCGATAAAGAAGTAGAAGGAAGGGCATGAAATGGACTTGTCTGGCTCAGGATAGGGACAAGTAGTGGGCTTTTGTAAACACTGTAATGAGTAACTTTTAAGTGAGCCATCCCCATTGTGCTGCATACAATCATAAAGATAGGTAGAGTAAAGTCAAACTACAACTGTGAATATATTATAGCTAAGGAGCTTTAGACACAGAGCGTTTCTTAGGAACAACTACATGTTTCGGCCTGTTTTGAGGCCATCGTCAGGTTGATCGTATATTCTACTCGTGGCAACTATACAACGCAATATTAAGTCTTTAGTATGTAACGAGATGTCGTTTTCATCAATAAAATGAATGGTCAGGTTGCATGAAATGTGGGGAATTTATTGACTGGCTGAGGAATTGTTATCTTTTCAGGAGGGACTGCACTGCATGGGGCTAGGTAGTTACTCACAGATGGACAGACAGACAGAGTCAGTTATTTTGTTGGTTAGCTACTAACTATGGAAGCCATATAAAACGAGACCAGTAGGGAGACCCAGGTTAAGGTGGATGGACCAGGTGGAAGAAGATCTAAGGAGGATGAAAATTACTGGCTGGAGGGTGAAGATTGAGGCTAGACAAGTGTGGAATAGAATTGTCGAACAGACCAAGACCCACCCAGGGTTGTAGAGTCAATAGAAGAAGAAGAAGAAGAAGAAGAAGACATTACTAACTACAGTACACACCATCATGAATATATCTAAGCACATAAATAACACAGGTGTTTGTTAACAGAACCCAGCCACACCTGACATTAATATGTGCAAGAAACCTAATTACAAGAGAAAAAGATTATTTTATATTAAAGCATATTTCTACTTCATTTAAATTTATCTACTTTGAAATTTTTTAAGTAGTGCTGTTATGGAACCAACTTATTTTGGGTTGGCCAGACTTGAGAGAGCTTTAAACTCTGTGCTGGCATTCACCTGTGTAAAAATAAATCCACGTTCTTGGTAATAAATAAAAGTGTCTCATAAATGAAAAAAATAACTGATTCTGTGCGAATATTTATCCAGATTCGTAAAACACATTGGGCATACTTGACTTTGACTGTCAAATAGAATAGATTGTTTATGCTTTTGTTATTTTTCTTGCAGGAGGCAGAAAGGCTAGAGCCAACGGAGGATCCAACGGGTTATACATATATTGACTACAGTGAAAAACGATCTCTCCCAATTTCTGTTCCAGACTACCATTACTCAGAGAAAGCAGGCGAACGATATGTGGTAATTCGGAGTATATATGTTATGCATTTTTTCTTCTTTTAAAATTTTACTTGTTGATTTAACAACACTGTCAGTAGCACAGACTGTATAGTGTCCAGTGGTTGGATGATTAGTGGAAGGATGTAGAAGGATGCATTTGAAGCAAAGTGGTGGTACTCTACTGCTTGAAAGGACATGAGATAACCATGACACACCTCAATTTCTTAGCTGATATTTGAACAGTGGATACCCTAAATCTGCAGAGGAGTTCCGTCCACTGTATTGTAAAATTCGGTTACTGAATTTCCATAGGAATGTGATTCCAGTTTGGCTTATCATCTGAGACAGCATTTATTTTGCAGTGATAACTATGTGACTTATGACATGATGTCTGAAAAATACCAGCTCTTGGAATGTAGATGTTCTTCCTGTGCTCAGACATGAGGCTGTGACATGAGTGACCTGCTTCATATATTGGTTGCCTTTACTCCAAATGAAATGCCCCTTGTACCCACTGAACATGTCAGTTCTACATCTTGAATTAAATGTTCCATGGGCTAAAGTAGTTTGGATGTCATGTAAAGAAAACATTTCCCACCACTGCCATTGTGGATCAGAGGGTATCTTATTTCAGACCATTCATTGTACTGAGCACATGGAAAGAAATCCTTTGAATGGTTGGTGGCATTCTCATCTCTACCTACTGTTATATTCCTTTCCAGCCTCCTCTGGTGTATGTTGCTCAGCCCAAAGCACTTGTTGCTAGCTAAGATTATTGCATGGTTATCAACACCAACATTCATTTGAATAGAATGGCTAGGTGACTGGAGGAGGGGTACACTGTACATTGGAAGGGGAATTGTGACAGCAGTCATGGGATTTCTTGCTGTGGCTGTAGTATAGTGAAGTACAGAGCAAACACTTGGACCTTTGCTTTTTAAGCTGCTTGCTTAAGCTGCTTGCTTAAGCTGCTTTAATCCTTTTTATCTGTATTGAATTCTGACAATTCTGATTCAGACACTTGACAGAATGTGATAGCATTCTGTAATCACAGTGTGATAATATTGAAATGGTATTTAGGTTTGTGAGAGAATGCTGATAGACTGTTCTGAAAGGGGGTTCAGGCCAAAGTGTAATACACATATCCATTTGATTGTATATTATCATTAACACATTGCATGAGTTACTGAAATCATTTACACTGGTGGCACTGTTTTCATTTTTGAGATGGCCTGAAGACTGACCATTGTGATTGATATGCTCTTGGTTTTCCTCAGTCTCTGCTGACATACCAGGCTTCCACTCAAAATTGGGCCATGACTGTTCTTGTTTTGGTGCTCCCCAACTTACAAACATGATGTGCTGAATATGTGGTCTGTTGTAAGTCAGTTTGGTCGTAGGTTGCAAATATGAAACGAGGTGGAATATACTCCCTCCAGCATGCTGACAGGGATTCAGCTAAGTAGTGTTTCTGTTGCAGAACAATAGTAACAGAGTTTCTTCAGTGAAATATAGAATTGTTGTTTGAAATGATATTGTAATTACATATTTATAGTAGTTTGAATTGAAATTTTGTTAAGGAAATTTTGCTTGTAAATTCTGTCAGATGTAAGTGGGATGGTCATAAATTGGGGAGTGGCTGTAATCCAGTTTATTAGTCAATGTCATTATATGATTTTACACCTAAACATTAGTTCACTTGTGAAGATGAAGGAAAACATTCAAGTTAATGTTCGGGGCACATATTATCACCTCATACTGTGTCCATGCCACAGTATCACTCCAGTCATTCCAAAGTTATGATACCAAAGCTTGAACAGGAATCTGTGAACACTGTATGTTTCAGTAAATACTATGAGGATAGACTGAAAAATTTCACAAGTCCTATTAATTTAGATTTGGAACTTGATGAAATTTCCTATGCTGTCGGTATATGTATATACAGGTGGACCACTGTATCCGCAGTTTCAGTTATCTGCAGTTTACCGCAGCCTGAAAAAAATTTGGAAAATCAAAGAAATAAACAGTTTATAGATTTCAAAATGCATGCCAAACAAGAAGGGGCCATAATGTGGTGAAATCCAGCAGCCCAAAAACACCCAGTGCTGAATCGTCTTCCTTTGTCCCAGTACCCACGCTTCCCTGCAAACTGGCCACCATTCTGCTTCTAGCGTTCTTGCTGTTCGAATTAGTTGCCACATTATTGCAGTGTTTGTGTTCAGAAAGCCATTGTTTACCATAATAATGGCCCCAAAGAGTATGAGTAGTGATGCTGGTAGTGCTTCTAAGCCTAAGAGAAGCCATGATGTCCTTTCCATTGGTGAGGAAGTGAAAATTCTGAATATGATTGAAATAAAAAAAAATCATATGTGGAGATTGCCAAGTTGTAGGGCAAGAACGAATCTTCCATTCGTAAAGTGAAGAAGAACAAAGAAAAAATATGTGCTAGTTTTTCTGTTGCGCCGCTTACTGCAAAACGTTACTGCTACGGCACATGATAAAGTGTTAATGAAGGTGGCAAAAGCCTTAAATTTCTGGGTGGAAGATGTGAATAGAAAGAGGGTATGCCTCCGTATTACACTTTATTATTACTTTATTTAATGTTGGTGCATACTTTGTCAATTAAACTTTACCGTACATATGTATGTTACTTGAATATCACGTTATATATAGCGTTTGGTATTATCTGCTGTTTCATGTAACCGCGGTAGGTCTTGGAACGTATTATCCGCGGATACGGGGGTCAGCCTATATATATATATATATATATATGACATAAAGCTCTATTGTTTGCAGTTGTGTTGTTTGAGGCATATGTGCAAAAGGAGTACATCTGTGGCAGTTATAGCATGGTGACTGGGTTCACTGAGAAGTCTGAGAAGTTACCCGCTTTTTGTTGGCGTGGGAAGTGTCCTTGTATTCTTAGCAATGATATTATTCTCCCCCATCACAATGCCTGACTGCACACTGCACAGCAGATGTGGAACTTGATTCAAAAGTTCAGTTGGTAAACGTTGGACTGTCCCTTTTCTATTCAGCTTTGGCACCCAGCAATTTTCATCTGTTGTTTATCTCAAAGGCCCACTTGTCAGTACGTCTTTTCACCTGTGATGTAGATGTCAAATGTGCTGCTGTCATGTGGCGGACACAACAAGGACATACTTTCTATGCATCTGGGTTGGACAAACTTGTCACATGCTGTGATATGTGCCTCATTCATTAAGGGGACTATGTAGAAAAATAGTGTGTCAGTGATGTGTCCACTGTGTACTGTCAGTTTCCTCTATTAACATTGTGTCTTTGGATTATGGGTACAGTAAACTTACTTCCTTATCCAGTTTTCTAATGAAGGAAAAATATAACTAAACATAGTGTACAGAAAAAAATTAACTTTATGCAATACCACCAACAATTTCTCTGTTATCTTAGACCTCCACACCAAGCTAGCTGGCTTAGGCTGCAACTCAATGACTTGTAGTCAGCAGGTTTCCAGCTGAAATTTTGAGCGGGACCCAATTATCCTAAGGTTTTTTTTTTTGTGGTTTTTCCTTCGTCCCTGAGGCAAATGTTGGGATAGCATGTTATTTAGTCACCACCCACTTTTCATCCATACAATTTCTAGTTCATTACTATCATGCATCATTACATGCTGTTTAATTGTAGTTGATTACAGTGTTGTTCAGTAAACCATTAGCATACTACACACAAGGACTGTTGGATTAATTTTATGCATAGAAATGTATAGTTTTTTAAAATGTAAATATGTTTTGTGCCTTTGAAAGGCTAATGAAACAACAAAAACTTGTTACCTGAATATTCGTTGTTTGCTTTCAGGTCTTCAACATTTACATGGCTGGTCGCCATCTCTGTTCACGGCGTTATAGTGAATTTTCAAATCTGCATCTTAACTTAAAGAAGGAATTCATTGGATTTAATTTTCCTAAACTGCCTGGAAAATGGCCCTTCACGTAAGTTCCGTCCATTGTGTTATATCTGTACAATTCAAAGGTAAGCTAGGAACTTAATAGCGATTTCATTATAAGTTTTTACATAATAATTATGCCGTACTTACACGGATCTTATTTGTCTATGTAATTTCCCTCAATCCAAATTATAATCAGTGGTCAATCAGAATGTGTATCACCAGCAGTTCACATTTGACCTCCACTCACATGTGATCTTTCTTCTGACCTCTGACATGTGCAGTTATTGCCATATAGAATTGCCATTCTTCTTTGAATTTCATTAGTTTTCTTTGACTACAGAAAACTGATTATGCAACATTGTTCTTCTTCGATGCGGTCTGTCAGTGAATGAGCCATGTTGACATGCCACATTATTATCATTACTCAAGACAGGATAAATCAGCTGGAAGAAAATGAGAGAAGATTTGAAGGTCTCATGCCAATGAATATTGAAGAGTATGGTTTTCTGAGATATGATTATATATATATAGAATTTGATGGATTAGGTACAGAAGTTTCAGAAGAACCCAAAGCCATCAACTGAAGATAGAGGAATTATGTTTCTTGTTACACTGGCATAAAACATGTTGAAATTTTGTTGTGAAATTGGTGCTGTTATCCACTTTAATGCTGAATGTGAAGCATAAAATCTGTTATGAACACAGTTTCTGTGCACATACCAAGCCTTTTGCTTATATGAAGAAACTTTGTCAAAATTTTCAGACCACAGTAACATGTAAAATTCTGGAAAGACAGCTTCTGAGCTAAGAAGACAAAAGACTTTATAGAATAATAGTGTCTTGTAAGTGGTGTTGTTATGTGAAGGGCACCATGAACGGTATTAAGCAACAGTGGACACTGCAGTAATGACTTCAAACATACGTTTTGCCACCCCACTGTTACCTATTACTGCCACCTACTGCTCCTGTTAACCAATACTACCAGCTGGCTGCTAACATACATATCAATAGAGTAACGTGTTGTCTTTCATATAGGGGTACATTTATTTAATACACTGGTATATTTGAACCTGCTGGAAGAAAATAAGCCTATGATATTTCCATGCTGCCTGTTTGTATATTTTTATCCCATTTCAAATTTTGAATCACATGATCAGTTTGCACGAAACATAATGTGAATGTTAAATGATCAGAAACCACCACCAATGCCATGCTTCAGAACTTCTTACAGTCAGTAACAAAAACAAGGAGGACACAGACAATTTGAGATGGGAGCAACACTAGCATCAGAGTTTTGAAATTATGTGCAGTAATGAATCTTTAACCTTTAGATGCCTAACGTCAACTATAGTTGACGTACCGCACCGCTAACCTCTAAAGTTGCATTTTATATATTTATTCAACAAATATAGGTACTGAATATTTTAAACATGGTATATACTCTCCGT
>Ga0123354_10016296_pt1 | contig 11645 bp, 8 predicted proteins | sample TergutLab28metaG_2_FD_97872 | JGI IMG/M metagenome (GOLD analysis project Ga0123354, IMG submission 97872) | Labiotermes labralis P4 segment gut microbial communities from Petit-Saut dam, French Guiana - Lab288 P4 | ecosystem: Host-associated > Arthropoda: Insects > Digestive system > Gut ... | reverse complement strand
TGATATGATATGATATCTCGCTGTGAATTCAAATATTTCCGTATGCGGATTGCGTCAGATGATGCGTTATTTTATCTTCATTTGAACAGGTGATGTAATGTGACGTTGAGTGGCCACAGTTTGTCGAATGCGACGTGTTTCGTCATACGTTTGCAGCTTATTACGAAACTCGGAACATTTCATGTTTATCGGTCGGTAATTGCACTCCCAAGTTCGTACCGCGCCAGACAAATGTCGCTTTTGTATGAGGATGACAAAAGAGAAATTCCGCGGAAGTTTCAACAGTTTTCTCTCTCTATGAATGCAATCAATAACTGTTTGTTTTCACCGTCTGGTAGCAGTTTTGCTCTATTGTGAATGTTACTTTGACAGCACTCTTTGCTGCGTCGTTGAATTATTCTTGCTGGAAGTAAATTGATTGCTGTGTTTATAGCGCTTCGTCTTGTCATTTCGGTTCTGGCTGCAACTGCATGACCGGATGCCAGTGCAGTTTGATAGCTGACCGATGTCCGGTGCATTTCTCATTCTGGTTGCAGTGCAGTGGGAGACCGGTGCAGGGTCGCTGTTCTGCACCGTGTTGTTTAGCAACGCCGTCGGGTGCTAAGATTACATATTGTCCATGATGAATGGTTGTGGAGCGTTGGTGGAATGAAAGTGACGGGTAACACCCCAGTACTCATAGAAGACCCTGCCCCACTGCCACTGTCCACCACCACAAACCCAGCATGGACTGGTCTGGAATCGAACCCGGCCTCTGTGGTGAATGGTCGGTGACTAACAGCCCGAACCATGACCAGGCCCCCTATGCGTCATTACGTCCGTTGCACAAACCCCTGATATTTCTGTAGCTGCAGTTTGCTTCCAACCTGCCCCTATAATTTTTCTGACTCCCTCCACGGGAATGCCGACCGGCGGTTGCCACTTGTTCACTGACCATCGTTGTCGCTAGTTTTGCTGCAGCGTTACGTAAATGGCCTATTGATGACGTTTTTGTAAAGACCGAAGTTGGAGTGTTGCGTGTCACGTAGGGTAGCTCGTGAGATACAGATCTTTGTCGCGGGCTAGAGGAGTACGAGCATAGAGCTACACGTGGCAGTGGAGGGAGTTGGACAGACGGACAGACAGCTACACTTGGCACTGGAGGGAGTCGGACGGATGGAGAGACGTACATAGAGATTCACATGGCAGTGGAGGGAGTTGGACAACCACACATCAGGGGAGGGGGTTGGAAAACGGACAGACAAACATGGCAGTGGAGGTAGTTTGACGGACGGACACCTGTGCATGGCACTGAAGGGAGTCGGACGGACGGTTACAGTACACTTCGTAGTGGAAGGAGGTGAAGGAACAGACGTTCGCAACGTCATTTCGTTTATTGTTACGGTGGGGTGAGGGTGTTTCTTGGAATTGCGGCTTGCATGGGACCCACTGTACCCCCACCCCAACCACCCTGGATGATGGTGAGTGTATGTGGAAGTTGGAGGGGTAATTGAGACGGAAGTGTTGGAAGTGCCCGCAGAGTCGTGATCCGTCCAGTGCCGAAGTACGCGCAGAGTCATGATCAGTCCAGGGCCTCGGCCATCGGCAGTCCGCTAATTACGCCCTTAGCCCACATCCCCAAACAGACTTCTGTTCTTCAACACAAAGTTAGAAAGCGCAGCTTCTGCGGCTAGTTGTGAATGCCAGCTGGTTTACGTAAACGCCAACCAATTGGCAAATTTAAATTAAATGCTGAACTTGAATGTACTCGTAATACCGTGCTCTTGGTGAGCAGTATAAAATCAACACCACCACCACCAAAGCACGATGGGCCTATACAATACATTGACATTCTCCACTCTGACGTGTTTGTGGTGATCACTTCATTATTTCTGCCTCCCACATCACAGTGAAGTGATGAACCGACGGATGTGAGGGTGGTGAATAAACAGGCGCAGTGTGCTGTGGTGGCGCTCGGTTGCCTATCGGAGCAGCAGTGGAGTGCTGATGGTTGTTCTTGTGTTGCTGTTACTCCGTTCGGAGACACGCAGCAGTGGAGGGCTGATTGGTTTTTCTTGTGTCGTTATTCCGTTCGGAGACACGCAGCAGTGGAGTGCTGATTGGTTGCTCTTGTGTTGCTGTTATTCCGTTCGGATACGCGCAGCAGTGGAGTGCTGATTGGTTGCTCTTGTGTTGCTGTTATTCCGTTCGGATACGCGCAGCAGTGGTATGCTGATTGGTTCTTGTGTTGCTGTTATTCTGTTCGGAGACACGCAGCAGTGGAGTGCTGATTGGTTCTTGTGTTGCTGTTATTCCGTTCGGAGACACGCAGCAGTGGAGTGCTGATTGCTTCGTGTGTTGCTGTTATTCCGTTCGGATACGCGCAGCAGTGGAGTGCTGATTGGTTCTTATGTTGCTGTCATTCCGTTCGGAGACACGCAGCAGTGGAGTGCTGATTGCTTCGTGTGTTGCTGTTACTCCGGAGACACGCATCAGTGGAGTGCTGAGCGCTTCCTGTGTTGCTGTTTTCGGAGACCCCTGTTACCTGCGTCGTCTCGCACCACCAACCAACACCTCATTTCCCCTGACCTGTTTGTATAAATATTTTGACTCCTCGTCACCGTCAGTTTCTTGTCTGGCCTGATGACCAATTTTGGCTGCAGTTGGTTGTTACCTCCCTGTGGACAGGCCATGCTGTCTGTGTGTGCGTCACAATTACCGTGGTTTGACGAAATTTAGTATCAGCGTTATGTCTTTGGGGTCATTCCGAATCCCGTACTTGTGAGTTGTGTGGCAGTCGGTGATAACGGGGTTTGTTTGGGGGGGGGAGTTAGGTGGGAGTGACGTAGCTGCATTTAGCAGTTGGTGTGACGGACCGTAGGTTTGTTCGGTCCATTTTGTTGTAGAATTTTGAGAGAATAACGAATTATGTTGGCAGTGGGCAGTTACGACGGCGGTGAGGCAGTTGCAGGTTAGTGCGATAGACGGAGGGCAACGCCGCATGCGTTGTGGGCCGGAGAGGGACGTTGGGCAGACAGATGTATAATGCAGTATTATATTACATTACAACATAACATAACACAATAAAATATATGCTATCGGTTCTTGTCTGTTTACATGGTGACTTAACGGCCAATATACGTTATGTAATAAACTTGCTGTGTGTGAGTCACGCATCAGTTTCCATGGTTACGACAGGGCATAGTTTCTGAGTGACATCACAGCCGAACATAAGTATCAGAATATTGATATAAAGCATCCGTGTATATAGCCCATGTGTAAATAATACGACATTCCATTCGCATGCTTGTGACCTCTTTTTCGCGATATTACATGCATTTGAGAAACTGAGCCTTATTGAAAGTATTAGTAGCTGTGGTAACAGGTTGACAGTTTCCGATGCGATTCTCTGTCCGTGTTTTGTATTCACAATATACCGAGTTCGTATCTTTATGTTCTGTTCAGTCGGGCTGTTTGTGACTTTGGTATTTCTAACGAACTTTCATTTTATGTGCAAAAGATGTCAGACATGCAGAGAAATTGTTAGTTCATACAGTTTGTGCACCAAATGCAGCAGTAAATTTTGTAATTGCAAGAAATTTGAGCGGGCTTTTCGATGGTGGTGGTGGTGATAGTAGTAGTAGTAGTAGTAGTAGTAGTAGTGGTAGTGGTAGTAAATGGATATATAAATAATAGCTCCAATGTCACATATTGGTGTCCCTTTTATGGAGTCCCAAAGCACTCCAGCAGACGCCAGATTCTGCACGCTTCATGTGCAGCACAGCTGCAGTTGCTGTTGCAATTCCCTGCTCGTCAGCTCAGCTAAACTGCACATTTCTGGGGCCCTGTAAATTTCGAACTTCTTAAATATTTTTAGAGCGGCGCATTGTGTTGAGCTGTGTGGCTTGTGGCCGGGAGTGAGCGTTTGTCTGCGTGCTGTGAAGTGAAGTTCTGAATGTGAGTGAGTGAGTGATTGAGTGTAGACCTGTCTGTCTCACGTGTCTTCATTTCTGTTCCATCATTTCATCCATTTCACTTTCCTGCGAATCGTGAATGCATTAGACGCGGGCAGTGTGTTAATTTCATTGTGAGGTCCATAAGTTGTGTTCGCAGGGCTCGGACCGAGCAGGTTAATGTAGGGTTAAAGCCCAGCGGTCACTATACGTACCGCCAGTTTAATATTTAACAACTCAACGTTCTGCCCACACAGCTGTATTTGTGTGTTTTGTGTGGATCTCAGAACAAACAGCGATTATTTCGCTATACAGCATTAACTGACTGGTTTGTATAACCGAGAGGAAGAGTTTACTGCTCGGTAAGGACTGGGTGTATAATGAATTCAGGCTCATCTTGCTCTTTATGTGGCTCATCACGTACCATTTGGTTACAGAATAGCGACTCTTACTTGCCATTTGTCGCTTAAATTGTGCCATTCCCACGCCGCGCTTCATACGCATGCAGCGACAACTTCCTACGTGATTGGTTGTTATGGTTGAGCAGAATTTCAACATGCTTTTGCGACCAGCAGTATATATATATATTTTGCTACTGCAGGTCTGTTTCAGTTTGCAAACAAAGCACGTGTTAATAATGTCGAATGATATTAATGTCATGCGAAGCAATTACAGTATGATTCATATCACCGTGGCTGTAACGACCGACAGAATGCAGACAGTGTCGCCAGTGCTTGCACTGTAGCGCGAGCGGACTTCAGTGTTGGCAGCAGTGGGCCGGCCACGTGCTCAGAAATCCGGGAGGGTGCCGGTTGCTTGAATGCTTCCACGGATAACAGCGGAGAAGAATAGCATTTTGTGACATTGCAGCGGGGGCGCCCAACGTACGGAATACCTGAACGTATTGTGGGTTCCGTGCGACGGAATTGCGATATGTCTGCGAGTAACTTGGCCAGTAATTGTATTTGGGGCCCAGTTGTGGAGTTGTGCTGGCCCCCTGGCTGGTTGTCTACATTTCTGGGTAGGAGGGATACAAAAACTGTCCAGAAGACTGTTTTACCCTATGGTCAATCTATGTACCACCAGGTTTAACATTCACAAATCCTACGTTCTGCCCACGCAGTGCATTTATGTGTTTTGTGTGGATCTCAGAACAAACAGCGATTATTTCCCCATACAGCATTAACTGACTGGTTTTTATAACCGAAAAGAAATGTGTTTGCTGCGCGGTACGGACTGGATCTTTGAATGTAATTCAGACCGGTTCTCTTGTGTTGGTCGTGCAATCGCTCAAGCGGTTGGTTGCCGGCCTGTCACCGCGGAGGCCCGGTTTCGATCCCAGGACAGTCCCATGTCAGACTGTGATGGACCATGTGGCACTGCGACATGTTTCTCTCCCAGCACTGCAGTTTCCCCTGTCAGTATCATTTCACCAGTGCTCTTTACTCGTGTTCAGGAGCACGTTGCTTTTACCAGAAGGGCAAACGGGCGAAGTCTGGAAACCGTCCAAAAAGGATTCTCTTTTCGAATTATGCAACTTTGGTTAGAAAAGTACTTTCCCTTTTTCCGTGCATAGTTACGCGTATGCGCTGTGCTGCTGCAGTCAGAACACCAGTAGGGACACACTGGCCGACTGGCTCACGTGCACAAGATAACTAGGTCTCTGTCTCCTTCTGTCTATCTCTTTCTTTCTAAAAATCTCCGGCGAGTGTAACCGCGGAGTCACGGGGGCTGCATTTTGCACGCCTTGGGACCAAAAATGTGCAGGGCGTGTGAATAGACGTTTATTTATTTATTTCTTTTTTTCTTATGATGAAAGTTGAAAATCGTTGGATTCGTCTTCGCCATCCGCTGAGTGAGCCGTGTGGCGTAAAATTAATCAAAATTAGTCCTGAAGCAGGAAGTCTGATTTGGAGCGAAGAGGAACAAAATTTGCGGACCCCTGAAGCTGCAAGAACAGGTAACTGAGCGAGGCGCTCTTACGTCACAGCTGGTTACAACGTCAGTTGTTACGACTACTTGTAAATATTGTTGCGAGGTAGAGAGGTCGTGAGCTGTAGGCGGGCGTGGCTGACGGTACTGTGTGGACTGGCCGGTGAGGGGCGCGCACTCTAGACACGCCTGCCCTGGGAAGTGTAGTTACACTTGTTAGGCTGACGGAAGGAGTAATGTAGGTGCAGATGCGAACTGTGGGAACTTGTGGTTAGGCATGCGCAGATGTGCAGTAGTGGAACGCAGATTTTATGCGGGGCGAGTGATCAGCTTCACGCCACGGCCGGGTTTTCGACTACAACGGTCTTATGCGTGTCCTGTAGTAAGTGATGTGGAGTGATTGTGAGGAGAATCGCATTCCACCTGCCAGAGATCGATCGCAGTCCGTCAATTTCGTATCCACGTCGTCTGAACACTGCAGTGGTACTGCGAATTGGCGTATTGTTAAGACGATTTGTGTAGGGTTTGAAGGGACGGAGTAGAGGCACACGTTATGTGCGTATTTAAAGGGACAGCTTAGGCAGATGTGTGCGTATTTAAAGGGGCAGAGTACTGGCAGATGTGTGCGTATTTAAAGGGAAAGAGTGCAGGCAGATGTGTGGGTATTTAAAGGGACAGAGTACTGGCAGATGTGTGCGTATTTAAAGGGACAGAGTGTAGGCAGATATGTGCGTATTTAAAGGGACAACGTGTAGGCAGATTTGTGCGTATTTAAATGGACAGAGTGGATGCAGATGTGTGTGTATTTAAAGGGGCAGAGTACTGGCAGATGTGTGCGTATTTAAAGGGACAGAGTGTAGGCAGATGTGCGTATTTAAAGGGGCAGCGTGCATGCAGATTTGTGCGTATTTAAACGGACAGAGTGCAGGCAGATGTGTGCGTATTTAAAGGGACAGAGTGCGGGCAGATGTGTGCGTATTTAAAGGGACAATGCAGGCAGATGTGTGCGTATTTAAAGGGACAGAGTGCAGGCAGATGTGCGTATTTAAAGGGACAGCGTACAGGCAGATGTGTGCGTATTTAAAGGGACAGCGTGCAGGCAGATGTGTGCGTATTTAAAGGGACAGAGTGCAGGCAGATGTGTGCGTATTTAAAGGGACAGAGTACAACCAAATGTTTTAACAAAATGTGATTTAGGCAAGAATCCGATGTTCACACAAAGACGCATGCAGCACGACGACGTGTTTTCCTGATTTTTGTTCCCTTGTTTGCTTGTTCGTTTACTGTTAACTTAATGATGGATACGCTTGTTTTGTGATATAATTATTTTTACTGTCCTTGCTTAGTGGATTTTCTGTTTAGATATATACAGTATATATTGACAATAGTTTATGTTAAACATTTGGTATTCGAAAATCGTTGTGAGATAGGGACGATGTATGCCTGTTGATAGTCTACGCGTGAATTTGTTTGAGGGGTGAACAGTTGCCGTTAATGGACCATACTCGTCACACAGTCTGCGCTTACAAGAAGCAAGCCAGACCAATTGCTGGTCTCAAGGAACATGGACAGGGTATTAGATCTGTAGATGGTCGTCTTAATGTTGCATGTGGGCCCTGTGATTGGTCTGAGTATTGATGTTAGAACGCTGGTACAAATGGCCATCAAAGCAGCTTGCGTTTTGCTCACTTCCTGTTTTTCTCATGTCAGCAATTGTCAGTAAACACGTGGCACAAATCAGCTGATTTGCAAGGCTGTTTGTGATTTGCTGTTCCGATCAGTTTCGTTGAAAACCAATGGCTGGAGACCTTATGGACGTATTTTGCAGGAACCATCAGCCATCATGCAACAGTATGACGTAATGTAAACAAGTCGCACTGTGTCTGTTCCCGGGAATCGTCAGAGTTGGCTAGAAGTAATCCCCGGGCTTAATCGGGCACAACGCCATGAAAGCGTATCGTTGAGTAGGGACATAGCTCGTTGGTGGTGCTTTGGCACTGGGTGAGGCGACACTTGAGGTGTTTGTATGTCAACACGTTGCATGCAGACACACGGCCACACTGTAATGTGGCACAGACTACGGTCACTGATGTCACAGCGACGCCATACTGTGAGGAGTTGCCAACCACACCAAACATCTGGGCCATAAAGACAGTAACACATTTTGTGTCCTGTTGTACCTCCACGGTGTGTTACTGCAACTGTCACCCCCCCCCCGCCCCACCAACAGCACTACTACTGACACGAATGGAACTGTTAACGATAGTAAGACGTCACGCACTGCTCATTGCGAGGGCTGTGGGTATGAACAGCCTGGGTGTGGCGCATAGTGTCTGCTTGTGAAGTGATATGAACAGCCTGAATGTGATGCATAGTGCTATGACCAGCCTGACCTTATGAGTGTTACCCTTCAGCTGTGCTAGACGTAACTACATATTTTCTAAATGCCACTGTACGTACAGCCGGTCCACACGCTTCGTACTGTGCGACATAGCGAGACCATTTTCAGATTGTGCTGCATTTCATGGGCACGAAGCCCGTTGCTGTGAGGCATATGGAGGCCAGTGGGTGCGTGTCGCCGTCAGTGCTCAGCAGTATGCCTTCTGCAGACAGACACAGCTGGCTCACCGTCGCACCTCCCATAGGCCTCTCTCATGAAACCATTCTTACAGGTTCATAACCCTTTTTTCACTTAAGGGCCTGGGTGTTCAGTAAGTGTTCAGATTAGTCGAAGTGACGCTGGTATTATTTTGTCAGAGAGTAGACCCACTTCGATTTTCCCCTGTTCGCAGCCACGCTTTTCGGTACTCCTTACACATGTGTCCCAGTACACTGACTCAGACTCACGCCATTCCTGTATTGCTATTTGTGTAGGCTTCATAACTGACATTTGTGTGTGATGTTAAGCCAGCACGTAAGTAAATAAACGCTGAAATCATTTAAACTGTAGAATGAGGCTGTTCAGCCAGTAAGTACATAATTATGTTACCTTTTGTTTGTTAGGTAACGTAATGTACTGTGTTCTGTATTTTTTCTCGCCTTTTGTTCCTGTACGTATGTTGCATATGTGTATTGGCGCTGATTTGTGATTAGCCATTGGGCTGTTGAGGCAGCACGTTGATACCCAAGAATTGTTTTGAATTTCGTTAAGTTTCAGTTCAATTAACGGTAGACATGTGTGTAGGACCATTGAGCCAGGAGATACGTGGGATCAGTGAGGGAGCGGAGAGTGGCACCATTGAGTCAGCAGGTCCGTCGGATCAGTCAGTAGATATTTAGCAGAGTCAGCAGATAGCCTAGGACCAGTGGGTCAGCACAGAATAGGAACAGTGAGTCAGCGGATAATAGGACGATTAAGTCAGCAGATAATAGGACCAATGAGTCAGCAGATAGGACTAGTGAGTCAGCACATAATAGGAACAGTGAGTCAGCGGATAGTACCATTGAGTCAGCAGGTAATAGGACCAGTGAGTCAGCAGATAGGACCATTGAGTCTGCACATAATAGGAACAATTAGCGGATAGTAGGACCATTGAGTCAGCAGATAATAGAACCAGTGAGTCATCACATAATAGGAACAGTGAGTCAGCGGATAATAGGACCATTGAGTCAGCAGATTGGATCAGTGAGTCAGCGGATAGTAGGACCATTGAGTCATCAGATAATAGGATCAGTGAGTCAGCAGATAGGACCAGTGAGTCAGCACATAATAGCGGTGAGTCAGCGGATAATAGGACCAGTGAGTCAACAGATAGGACCAGTGAGTTAGCACATAATAAGAACAGTTAATCAGCGGATAGTAGGACTATTGAGTCAGCAGATAATAGGACGAGTGAGTCAGCAGATAGGACCAGTGAGTTAGCAGATAGGACCAGTGAGTCAGCACATAATAGGAACAGTGAATCAGCGGATAATAGGACCAGTGAGTCAGCAGATAATAGGACCAGGGAGTCATCAGATAGGTGGCTTCAGGCACAATGTGTCGTCGTGTCCACTCCACTGCGACGATTTGCCGACGATCTGTCGGGCTGTGTTTTTGTTCGCCCTGTAGCAGTATAGTCGGTTTACCAGATTACTGTTCGTGCCGAATCCTAACTTTTCATTTCACAGCCTTATGTAAATGTTAAAAGCAACAGACCAGCAAATATATGCTTATTATGAACATTCATTATCATACTCCGTGCTGGACCCAGAGATTTGTACAAATCGGATGTTTACACATGCAGTGTAAATAAATACGGAGAAAGTGGAAAAAACCGTGAATAAAAGCGGTCGTGACTGTAGAATGGCTGGGCGCAGCCGGCCAATTGCTGCAGGATTTGTTGTACCTTGCACTTTTGAGATTATCTGGTGCCCCATTCCTGTTACCTCATTTGCAGCCCTTTTGAGGGTCGGCTGTCTTGTTCGCTTTCAAGGGGCCTCAGCAATTTGAAGGCGAAGACAGGGACGGGAAATGGGAGAAGCGATAAGCCGTAGGTTTATTGCTACTGCTGCTACTACTACTACTACTACTGCTACTACTAGTACTCCTACTACTACTGCTGCTGCTGCTGCTACTACTACTACTATTACACGGGAAAGCGGAAAATGTACTGCTGTGCAGGTTCAAGGCTGGCGGAAAGGTCAGACTGTGATGTGAAGACGATGCGGTGATTAGTGACGTGTCAAAGTACAAAGTTACGTTGCGGCTGACCGTTGATCAGCCGGTCCCGGTCCCTATCGATCAGCCGGTCCCTGTCCCTGTCGATTCCCTTGTGTGGCTCGTTACCAGATTTTATTTGAAGTCAGAGATCTACCCGTGTAAAGGTTTCTTCGCGTACTGCGCAGTAAACGCACCCCAACTCGATTTAAAAAACCGGTCATTAATACGGCAGGGAGATCGGTTGCAATCCGAACGCAGACACACGGCCTTACATTTCCTGTTATAATATTTATGGCGTGTGATGTAACTTGTCGCGTGTTGAAGGAGTATTGGAAGTGACCTTGTGCACCATGACACATGTTTGACCTCTCGTGAGCACATTATTATATATTGTTCGAAGTTGCTGTCAAGAAATTGCCGATACTACGCGACATGTTTAAGGGCAGATGAATGACACGCAGACCTCCAGTATTATCGTCGCGCGTAGAGTTACATTGAATCATCTAGCATATTAAATCACGCAGTCCAGTTTAATGTGGTGTGTGTAACGTGTGTGGAGCAGAGTGTAACGTAAAGTTGTTTTGTTGGGTATGTGGCAACCTGTGCGTGGTGTTGGGCATAGTGTGCGAAACGTCGGGGTGTTACTGTTGTGAGTCTTTTCGAGTTTCATTGCTGTATCGACATTTGCCCCATTATCGACCATTACGCCGCTACTATTGTCTGGGCGTTCGTACGTGATTGTCACCGAAACGTTGACAATACTTGCTTTGTCACACTGCGGAAATGGAAATCTACGCGAAAGTTAGGAGAGCAAAGGAAAGCTGTGAATTAAGTCCGTACCATACGGTACATCTGTCCGGTAACAGCGCCAACCAAGCCAGCAGTTCACTCCGTACCGTACGGTACATCTGTCCGGTAACAGCACCAACCAAGCCAGCAGTTCAGTCCGTACCGTACGGTACATCTGTCCGGTAACAGCGCCAACCAAGCCAGCAATTCACTCCGTACCGTACGGTACATCTGTCCGGTAACAGCGCCAACCAAGCCAGCAGTTCACTCCGTACCGTACGGTACATCTGTCCGGTAACAGCACCAACCAAGCCAGCAGTTCAGTCCGTACCGTAGGTACATCTGTCCGG
>Ga0123354_10016295_pt1 | contig 11645 bp, 4 predicted proteins | sample TergutLab28metaG_2_FD_97872 | JGI IMG/M metagenome (GOLD analysis project Ga0123354, IMG submission 97872) | Labiotermes labralis P4 segment gut microbial communities from Petit-Saut dam, French Guiana - Lab288 P4 | ecosystem: Host-associated > Arthropoda: Insects > Digestive system > Gut ... | reverse complement strand
CAGCTCACGCATACCGGCCAGCAGCATCTTCACAAATCTCGCTAAAGTGATTATTTATGTTGTCGGTGTGGCACTCATTTTAAGCCGTGTAGGAGTATCGCTCACGCCGATCATCACCACGCTTGGTATCGGAGGTGTGGCTATCGGCCTGGCGCTCCAGCCAACGCTTGGCAACCTCTTCGCGGGCATCCAGATCGTGAGCTCGCACCAGATCGAGCCGGGTGACTTTGTGCGCCTGGCCTCAGGCGATGAGGGTACGGTCGAGGATGTGACCTGGTCGAACACGACCATCCGCAAGGTCACGAGCGAGTTGATCGTGGTGCCGAACTCGGTCCTGGGGCAAGAGCCGGTCATCAACTTCAGCCGCAACAACCACCAGCACACGCTGGTCGTGCCGGGCATGGTCACCGCCAACACTGACGCGCTGCGCCTGGAGCGGATCGTGCGCGAGGTCGCCAATGAGGTCATGCTCAACTCGCACTACACCTACAAGGCAGCTACACCGAACTTCCGCCTGACCGCCACGACGGCCGGGGGCATCAGCTTCAACACGATCCTGCCGATCATCAGTTATCGCAGCGAACCGGTTGTCCGGTCAGAGTTCCTTGAGCTTTTAGTCGAGCGCTTTGCGGCAGAAGGCATCGAGTTGGCGCGTCCGCTGATCCCGATGCCGCAGACATTGCCCGCGTCATCCACGACGCCCCCGCCGACGTCGAACGGATCAACGCTCCCTTAAATTTGTCGTTCCGGCCTCCGAGCCGGAATCTTAGCAGCCGAGATCCCGGGTCAAGCCCGGGATGACGAGAGTGAGAGAGATCCCGGGCTTATACCTCAAGGGCTTCTATGCGGGCGAAGACCTGGTCGGTGCGGCCCAAAAATGCCCAGGGGTCGCATATCTTTGCCAGCTCTTCAACGCTCAGCGGGCAGCGCTCATCAGCGGCCAGGCGCTGCGGGAAGCTCGCGCCCTCGCGCGCCTGCTGGATGTCGGCCCAGACGGCCATGGCGTTGTCCTGCACGATCGTGTAGGCGTCCTCGCGCAGCATGCCCGTGTCGACCAGCGCCAGCAGCACGCGTGACGAATAGATAAGCCCGCGCGTGCGGTTCAGGTTGGCCAGCATGCTCTCCGGATACAGCACCAGCCCGTCCAGGATCCACAAAAGCTTGTCAAGCATGTAGTCAAGCGCCGTGGTGGAATCCGCCAGCACCACGCGCTCGGCGCCGGAGTGCGAGATGTCGCGCTCATGCCAGAGCGCCACGTCGTCGAAGCCGACCTGCGCGTTGGCCTTGACCACGCGCGCCAGCCCGCAGACGCGCTCGCTTGTGATGGGGTTGCGCTTGTGCGGCATTGCGCTGCTGCCCTTCTGGCCGGCGGTAAACGGCTCCTCGGCCTCCAGCGTGTCAGTCTTTTGCAGGGCGCGGACCTCGGTGGCGATCTCCTCGGCGGTAGCGGCGATGGTGGCCAGCGTGGCCAGGTAGAAGGCGTGGCGGTCGCGGGCGATGACCTGGGTGGAGAGTGGGTCAGGCGTAAGGCCCAGCGCGGCGCAGACGTGCGCCTCGACACTCGGGTCGATGTTGCTGTAGGTGCCCACCGCGCCTGAGATCGCGCCCACGGCGCACTGCTTGCGCACGAGCGCCAGGCGCTCACGTCCGCGGGTCAGCGCAAAGGCCCAGCGTCCGAACTTCATGCCAAAGAGCATCGGCTCGGCGTGAATGCCGTGGGTGCGGCCCACGCAGAGCATGTCGCGCGTCTCAAGCGCGCGACGCTTGCAGACCTCGATCAGCGCGCGCAGGTCGGCGTCGATCTGGTCGGCGGCCTGCGTCATCTGCAGACAGAGCGCCGTGTCGCCCAGGTCACTCGACGTCATGCCGTAATGGACCCACTTGCTGGGGTCGCCGATGTGCTCGGCCATGTTGGTCAGAAACGCGATGACGTCGTGGTTCAGCGTGGCCTCAAGCTCGTCGACCCGCGCATCTTCAAACCCTGCCTTCTCGCGGATCTGCGCGGCTTCCTCAGCGGTGATGCCAACCTCTTGCAGCTCGACCTGCGCCTCGCAGGCCAGCACCTCGATCTCTTTCCAGATGTCGTACTTGTTGTGCAAAGTCCAGATGGCGCCCATCTCAGGACGGGTATATCTCTCGATCATCTCTCCGGTCTCCTTTCGTGAGCCCCGTTCGCTTTACTGTTCACTCTCATTATCGTCGCGATGACCGCGCAGGCCGGGCAGATTGAGGTCCGGCATCTTGATGTCGGGGAGTTTAAGGTCCGGCAGGCGGACGTCTCCCAGGCGGTTGAGCATCGAAGACCCGCCGCCCCGCAGAGGCGCGATCGGGTCGACTGTTTCATAGACCAGCCCGATGGCAGGCCCCACGTGCGCGCCCACGACCGGGCTGACCTGGATAAGCGGCACGGTCATCTTGACCAGTGGCTCGATGAGGTTCTTGCAGAAGGCTCGCGCCTGCTCGCTGTCAACGATGAAGTGCACGCAGACGTTCTTGAGCCCGCCGCTGTTTTTGACGTCAGAGGCCATCTTGTCGCGGATGGCAAGCAGCGCCTTGGGGTAGGTGCGCACCTTGGTGTAGGCCGATGCCGCCGCTTCTTCGATGGTAAGTATCGGGACCAGCCTGAGCAGCCCGCCCAGCAGCGCCGAGGCGCGCCCGATGCGTCCGCCGCGCTCCAGGTAGTCCAGCGAGCGGGGCGCGAAGATGAAGCGCGTGCGCTGCTTGGTCGCCTCCACGGCCGCGGCGCACTCCTCCAGGCTGCCGCCTTCCCACGCGCATTTGGCGCCCGCCAGCACGGCATAGCCTTCCTGCATGCAGGGGGCCTCCCCGTCGATCAGGCGCATGCGATCGCGCAGCTCGGGCTGCTCACTGGCGATCTGCTCCATGATAAGCGCCATGCTGTCGATGGTGCTTGAAAGGGTCGTCGGCAGGAGCACCGCCAGCACATCGTCGCCCGCGTCAAGGATCGCCCTGACCTCGTCGCGCATCCGCTCAGAAGAGGGCTGCGAGGTCGTGGGCAGGTAGTCGACCTGCGCCAGGTGCGCGTAGAATTCGTCGTAGTCGATGGTGTCTTCGGAAAGCGAGCGCTCCCCGTCGATCAGGATCATGGGGATGATGGAGATACGGTACGTATCGATATCTTCTTGAGGGATACTTGAAGCGGAGTCGGTCATCAGGCGTACAGCCACAGGTCCTCCTTTTACAGAGACGGGATCGTCTTTGGGAACAGTTCTTGTCTTGCCATTACAGCATACTATACTCGCCGCGCGCCACGACGAAAACCATGCACTTATCGCACGCGTCAGCGCACAACAGTTGTTACATGAGAGTGGGCGGCCCCTGAGGCTCGCTACACTGATAACACAACTTATCGTTACCACCCGTTCTTCATGTTTGGAGGAATACGCATGGCGCATGTCCGCTCATTATTCTTTACCGGAGCCGCTTCAGAGAGTGAGGCTAAGGCTCAGGCCGCGAAAAAGGCAGGTCACCCCTCAAGCCTGATTTGGAATATCACCAATCGTTGCAACCTGAAGTGCAGCCACTGCTACATGGCGGCCGACGCGCACGTCCTGCCGGACCAGCTCAGCGATGAGGAGACTATCGAGCTGGTCGACCGCATGCACGCGGCGGGCTGCCCGGTCGTCTTTCTTTCGGGTGGCGAGCCGATGCTGCGCAAGAACTTCTGGGAGATCCTGGAGCGCGTCCATCAGTGCGGCATCCACCCGACGATCTCGACCAACTGCACACTGGTCAACGAGGATAACGCGCTGCGACTCAAAGAGAACGGCGTGAAGTGGATCGCAACGTCGCTGTACGGTACGCGCGAGTACCACGACAAGCTGACCCAGGTGCCGGGCACCTATGACAAGGTCATGAACGCCGTGCGCATCCTGCGCGCCAATGACATCGGCGTGGTGCTCAAGACGGCCATCACGGTCGACAACTGGGATTCTGTCTTCGACATGATCCAGATCGCCAAGGAACTGGACTGTGGCATCTTCTACATCTGCGACCTGATCACAAGCGGGCGCAGCGAAGGCGAGGAGGCGCTGCGCATCAGCAAAGAGCAGTGGCGCCAGCTTTGCGACTTCATCGTTGACGACATGCTTGATCCGGAGAGCCACCTGGAATACGACATCGGCGCGATACCCTCGACGATCCCCTATATCGCCGAGAAGTTCATCGAGCGCGGCGTGGACGTGAGCAAAGGGCTCCAGCGCCTGTCGCTTTTCTCCGCGTGCCCGGTGGGGCAGGGTCACATGGCCATCAACAGCGAGGGCAACATCATGCCTTGCCAGTTCAGCCAGGAGTGGACCGTCGGCAACATCCGCGATATGAGCATCGAGGACGCGACGGCGCTGCTGCGCACGTTTAACGAGCAGCCGAGCGAAGGCCAGTGCGCGCCGGAGAACTGCGCCTACACGCACATCTGCCGTGGCTGCCGGGTCAAGGCCTGGATGCGCACGGGAGCCGAACAAGGCGGCAACTCGCGCGCCGAGGACTTCAGCTGCATCCTGAACAAAGCAGCCGGCGAGCGCGACGTCGACCTGGCCGCGAAGAACGTAGGAGCTGCCGCTCCCTGCCAGGGCAGCTGCAGTCACTAGACAACGGCCGCCAAAACAGGTAGTATCATAAGTCCGCTGCATACGTATGCAGTGTCCGCGTACGCGGGGGTATAGCTCAGCTGGTTAGAGCGCTGGCCTGTCAAGCCAGAGGTCGCGAGTTCAAGTCTCGTTACTCCCGCCACTCAATGCGCTCTTTAATCACATAACCGTACATTTTGGTTTCATTTCTGTGCAATTCTTGTAAGCTGTTATAAAATTCCATGCTGGAAGATAGAGTGTAAAATCCTCATAATTATTCTTGAGTGAAGGGGTAACGTTTTAGGTGGCTTGATCGCCTAATGTATATAGGAGAACAAGAATCTAGAGGGGGTATGGGCAAGCTTACCACACATAATGAGTCACTAACTTGCAGAGATCAAGGGTTATCTGACGCTCAGTTAGTGGAGCAAGCGCGCGCTGGTTCACAGGATGCGTTCGCCCAACTGTATCAAACCTACCTACCCCAACTGTACTATTTGATCCATAAACATACGCATTTTGATCGTGACACCGCTGATCTGGTACAGGAGACGTTCACCTACGCTCTTGTCAAGCTGGATGATCTGAAAGACCCCGCGGCGTTCAGGCCCTGGCTGTTTCGTATCGCGCTTTCGAAGGCGACTGATGCTTCACGCTCCACGAGCCGCCATATTCAGGATGTTGCCCTGGATGCTTTGAGTCCTGATGAAAACGCTACTTTCGAATCGTTGCCTGCTTTGACGGTGGAACTTACACCTGAGGTAGTCCATGAGCAACATGAGACTCACTCGGCATTACTTCATTACATTGATCAACTTACCTCCGCGCAGAAAGACGTTGTGATCCTTCACTATTACGTGGGGTTCAGCGCGGCTACGGTAGCCGAGCTCTTGGGGCTTTCCCCGGAGGCGGTACGCAAGCGCCTTCATGACGCGCTGGTAGCGCTTCGCTCATTGACGGCGCGCATGTCGTCTGAAGACGTCCTCGCGGTCTTTTCAGGATCATGCGCAGGCGATGAAAAGAGCGAGAAGGCTGCGATCACCAGTGAAAACAGTCATGTACTCATCAAGCGCTTGCTCGCTGAGGACAGGCAGGCGTGCGTATCTGATGCTGAGAAGGAAGTAACACCGCAGTTATCCGTCGCGTTATCGGCCTTGGTCGCTACTGGCGGTTTGAATGCGGCCACCGTAAATCGAGTGCAGGCCTTTCTTGTTGGTTTGAACAAGGGCGCAGCGCCTGTCACGCCAGCGTCTACGCATCCTGCCCCTGCGCATCATGCGGCGTGGGGCAAGGGTGTTGCGGTCATGGCTGGCTGCGCGCTGGCTGTTGCCGTCCTCGGCTCAGGAGCCTATGTTCTCTGGCATACGAACCAGGGTGCTGGTCCCGCGATAACACATACGCATAAGACCACTCAGGAAGCTGTCCAAGCCAAGGTCGCTGCACCTGCGGAGACCTCACAGACTGAGGCTACTGATACTCAAGAGGCCGCGGGAACAGGATCCTCTAACCAAAGCGCGGGGGCTGGTGGCGCCAACGCCGCCCAGCCGCAGGCGCAGCGCGTTGTTGCAGAGGCGCCCGCGACCCCGTCGCAACAATCCGTCCCAAGCCAGGGAAGCGGAAAGACAGCTGCTCCTTCTGCAACGTCTGGATCGGGGTCAAGCACAGTGCCGGCCCCTCTGATCAGTGTTGCTTCAACGACACTTTCGTACCCACTGGGGACGAGCGTGACAGAAGCCCAACTACTTGCGGATGCGCAGGCAAGCGCCCAGACAGCAGCAGGAGCGAGCGTGCCGGTCACGGTAGCGGGTCTTTCTAATATCAATGTCGATCATGCCGGAACTTATCTGGTGTTTTTGAATGCCCGGGACGACTCGGGCCAGACTGCCTTGCCGCAGGTCCTCTCTGTGGTGATCGAGTAGCCTTTAGAAAAAAATTTGTTGGGGAATAAGAGGGATATTGCTTCGCAAGAAGCGGGGGAAAAGGGAGAAAAGTAATGTCTCAGGTAGTGATCAAAAAGGGAGAGATGTGGCGGCGGATCATTTCGCTTACCGCCGCGGCCGCGCTTCTTATGTCAACGGTGAGTATGTCCACTCCGGCCCAAGCAGCGCCGACTCCGGTGGCTTTCACCAAGGGTCAGGCGCTTATCTTTGTGGCGCAAACGGGTTCTGCGACAGGAAACAACGGAACCCAGCTCTACACTGCCGTCCAAGGGACAGGGGACAATACTGCATCTTTGGAGAAACAAGGCGCGGTCGATCCTACGAATACAAACGCCATAGGGTTCGACCTGAATGACATGTATATCTATGGGATTCAGGTCAATACTAACAAGATAATCCAAATGGGACAAAACGGTGTGCAGGTCGTATTGGGTACAGTCAGCGGCCTTCCTGCTTATGGTACTGCCAATTGCCCCAGTGGATATAATACGGGGACCATGGGCGAGGGCGCCTATTCTGACACCTTGTTTGTAAGAGGGGGCTCAAACTCTGCAGGGCTGAAGATGATGTGGGCTATCGATAATGTGTCGGTGCACGCAGCGCAAGGCACAACCTTCACCGCACGAGTGATAAACCTGAGCATGAACGTACCAAATTGCGCGGATTTTGTAGCTGCTGATAACTATCTCTGGGCCTTCTATGGAAATGACACAGGGCTGAGCCCGACAGGCGGACCTTGTGTTTACCGCATCGACCCGGCAACAGGCACGACTGCGGTGTTCCCACTCAATGACGCCTCAGGCAATCCCATCGGCGTAGCTACCGATTCTTATGGAGCCCAGTGGGTTTACGGTAATGGCTGGTTTGGTATCCTGGGCAATACATTGGGCAATCTCTATCAGATCGCCCTCAATGGTGACCCCGCAGGAACGCCGACATTTACGCTCATCAACACCTTGAGCGGACCTCCGACTTCTGGCAATGACGGCACTTCGTACCCAGGCGAGCCTATCGACCTGAGTTTGACTAAAACGGTTGCTCCCACCTATGTTCCCGGCAATCCGGTCACCTTTACGATGACCGTAAAGAACGAAGATGAGAATTATGACTCCACAGGCTTTGTCGTGACCGACATGTTGCCTGCTGGCCTGCTCAATCCTACGAGTTCGACCCCAGGGGTCATGATCATTCCGCTTGCTCCTGGCATGAATATGCTTACTTATTCTGGCGGTGAGTTAGGGCCGCAGCAGACTGACACCATTGAAGTTACGGGGGATACCGATCCGTCTGCGATGCCCCCGTCCCCGATCGTCAACACGGCGACCGTGACGGGCAACGAAGCGGATTCAAACCCGGATAACAATTCGGACACCGCTACCACTACGGCGGTCCTTAATCCAGCCACCTCCGTGGTTAAGAGTGTCCAAAATCTGACGCCTCATGCGGATGGTAAGAACTATGTCGGAGACACGCTTGAGTATACGATCAACGTCGCCAACGACGCACCGGGCACTTCGTTGTGGCCTAACGTAGTGGCGACCGATGCTGTCCCCGCAGGACTTGTCATCGATGCCAGCTCGCTTATGCTTGATAGCGCCCCTACAGGAACAGTAACAGGCCAAGACATTACCGTTCCCTTAGGGGATTTAGCTAACGGGGATTCACATACGATCACCTTCAAGGCCACTATCGGTCCTGCTTTATCAGGAGTTACTATTAAAAACGTCGCTGTAGCTGATGGCATATCGTCTCCTCCGGCCATAACTCCCGTAGAACCAGCCCCAGCTAACAACAAGACCGTGAAAAACCTCACTCATCCAGGGGCTGCCCAGGCATCAGTAGGCGACATCCTGCAATATACCATCACGGCAACAAATACCAATGCGGCAGGAGGGACAGCATCAGTGTGGCCTGATGTCATGATCACTGATGCGGTACCAGCAGGACTTGCCATCGACGCCAGTTCACTGACGCTTAATGGTTCCCAGGTCACAACACCGGGCGCGGTTCTCGAACAAAACATCACTGTGAACGCCGGAAACATCTATGGTGGTGATACCAAGACGGTCACCTTCCAGGCTACGGTAGGTCCAGAGCTTGCCGGCACCACTATTGATAACGTGGCTGTTGTCGGTGGAACGGATACCCCTCATACCATAACCCCGGTAGCACCATCCACCAAGAGCATCAAGACGGTGACAAACCTCACCCATCCAGGCGCTGCTCAGGCATCGGTAGGCGACGTTCTGCAATATACCATCACGGCTACTAATACCAACTCAGCGGCGCCTGAGTCGGTATGGCCTGATGTCGTGATCACCGATGCGGTACCAGCAGGGCTTGCCATCGATGCAAGCTCTCTGATGCTTAATAACTCCCAAGTCACAACACCAGGCGCGGTTATCGGACAAAACATCACTGTCGACGCAGGAAACATCTATGGTAGTACGCCTAAGGTCGTTACCTTTAATGTCACGGTAGGTCCAGAGCTTGCTGGCACCAGCGTTACGAATGTGGCCGTTGTCGACGGGACCGAAACGCTTCCGGTCGTGACTCCGATCGAGCCTGCCAAGGCGATCGTGAAAGCAGTAATTGACCTGACGCCTCACTCAGACGGTAAGACTTATGCGGGCGATACCTTAAAGTATACGATCACTGCGACTAACACCAATTCAGCGAACCCTGACTCGATCTGGCCTGCGGTCACCATCACGGATGCTGTGCCAGTGGGGTTGACGGTTGTTCCAGGTACGCTCATGCTTGACGACACCATTGCGGGTGCCATCTCAGATCAGAACGTCATCACGGTGGACGCCGGGGACATTGCTGGCGGGCATACCGCGACAGTGACCTTTAACGTTACGGTCGGAGATGAGCTTGCTGGAACGAGCATCACGAATGTCGCGGTGGCAGATGGAGTACAGACCCTGCCCGTTGTGACTCCGGTCGAGCCTGCGACCGCAAACAATAAGACCGTAAGAAATCTCACCCATCCAGGGGCTGCCCAAGCATCAGTGGGAGACGTCCTGCAATACATCATTACCGCGACTAATACCAATTCGGCGAATTTTGACTCAGTATGGCCTGATGTTTCTATCACTGACGCGGTACCAGCCGGACTTACCATCGATGCCAGTTCTCTGATGCTTAATAACTCCCAAGTCACAACACCAGGCGCGGTCGTCGAACAAAACGTCACTGTCGACGCAGGAAACATCAATGGTGGTGTTACTAAGACTTTAACCTTCAATGTTACTGTTGGCGCGGTTCTTGCTGGAACAAGTGTTACGAACGTCGCAGTGGTGGACGGCGTGCAGACTCCACCCGCTGTGACCCCGGTCAAGCCTGCGACTGCGAACAACAAGACCGTGGTCGACATGACTCCGCACGGGGACGGCAAGATATATGTAGGGGATACCCTGCAATATGTCATTACCGCGACTAACACCAATTCGGCGGATCCTGACTCGATCTGGCCTGCGGTCACCATCACGGATGCTGTGCCAGCAGGGTTGGCGATCGACGCGACCTCGTTGAAGCTTGATGGCTCCCAGGTCACAACACCTGGCGCGGTCCTTGAACAAAACATCACTGTCAACACAGGAGATATCAGGGGCGGCGTTACTCAGACGGTGACCTTCAATGTTACTGTTGGTCCTGAACTTGCTGGAATGAACGTTACTAATGTCGCAGTCGTCGATGGCACGGACACTCCTGCTGTCGTGGTTCCCATAGAACCAACCGGTGCGCGTAACAAGACAGTAAAAGACCTAACACCCCATCCTGACGGTAAAGTCTATGCGGGCGATATGTTGGAATACACCATTACGGCGACTAACACTAATGCAGCAGGAGGAACGGCATCGGTGTGGCCTGATGTTGTCTTTACTGACGCTGTACCTGTGGGTCTGACGATCATCCCTGGTTCTCTCATGTTAGATGATGTGCCTACGGGTTCGATCTCGGACCAGAATTCCATCTTTGTGGACGCGGGAGACATCGCTGGCGGAGAGACCAGGACAGTCACCTTTGAAGTTATTGCAGGGGATGTGCTTGCTGGAACGACTTTCACTAATATCGCAGTAGTTGGCGGCACCCAGACACCTCCGGTTATGACTCCGGAAGAGCCTCTGACCGCGAACAACAAGATTGTAAATAATCTCACTCATCCAAAGGCTGCTCAGGCCTCGGTAGGAGATGTCCTGCAATACGTCATCACGGCAACTAATACCAACTCAGAGAATCCCGACTCGGTTTGGCCTGACGTCTCTATCACTGATGCGGTGCCAGCAGGGCTGACGATCGACGCGAGCTCCTTGAGGCTTGATGGCTCCCAGGTCACCACACCTGGTGCGGTCTCCGGACAAAACGTCAGTGTCAATGCCGGAGACATCTATGGTGGTATCACTAAAACAGTTATTTTTAATGTCACAGTAGACCCAGAGCTTGCTGGTACCAGCGTCACAAATGTGGCGTCTGTTAACGGAACCAGCACCCCCCAAGTAGTCACCCCGGTAGAGCCCGCCAAGGATCTGGAGAAGGCGGTCACTAACTTGACGCCGCATGCAGATGGCAAGACTTATGCGGGAGATACCCTTCGGTATACCATCACAGCCACTAACACAAACTCAGATAATCCTGAGTCACTGTGGCCTGCCGTTGTCATCAATGATACCGTTCCGGCTGGGCTTACGATCGTTCCTGGCACTCTCGAGCTAAACGGAGCAGCTGTTGGTACCTTCACAGGACAGAATATCTCGGTTGCTGCTGGAGATATCTATGGTGGCGATCATCAAACTGTCACCTTTGAGGTCACGGTAGGCCCAGAACTTGCCGGGAAAACCATCACTAATGTCGCGACGACTTCTGATGATGCAACGGCTCCTCCTGTCGTCACCCCGGTAGATCCTGCCACCGATAACAACAAGACCGTAGAAAACATCACCCATCCAGGGGCTGCTGTCGCATCGGTAGGCGATGTCTTGCAATACACCAGCACCGCCACTAACACTAACTCAGCGGCATCTGACTCAGTGTGGCCTGATGTCACGATCTCTGATGATGTCCCAGCCGGATTAAGTATCATTGACGGCTCCCTAAAACTTGATGGCTCTTTAGT
>Ga0123354_10016294_pt1 | contig 11645 bp, 8 predicted proteins | sample TergutLab28metaG_2_FD_97872 | JGI IMG/M metagenome (GOLD analysis project Ga0123354, IMG submission 97872) | Labiotermes labralis P4 segment gut microbial communities from Petit-Saut dam, French Guiana - Lab288 P4 | ecosystem: Host-associated > Arthropoda: Insects > Digestive system > Gut ... | reverse complement strand
TGTTTCATGTGAAGGTATGTTTGCCTTCGACACGTAAAGCTTATCCTGAAATGTGCTCTATTAACGGGCCCAAATGTCTGAAGCAACAGCACTGTAGAGGAGCTGGAAGAAGACACCGACTGCGATTGGAGTGTCTGTAAGTAAACTTTATGTTACTTCCTTTCTGTGGTGCTGCAGCGAAACTGAGGTCTAGGGTGACTGTTTATTGAGGATCCTAGGTCACACATAGAAAGAGACACGCGTGTTCACACACACACACACACACACACACACACACATATATATATATATATATACATATATATATATATATATATAAAATATCTGCGTGTTTGCAGGCCACACTGAGAAATAAATTCATTTCAAATATAAAATATAATAAAAACTTTGGGTCCATTATTTAATGAGACTAGAAGTTAAATTATTTTTCCAATTACGTCATTTAACCAAACCGGTTTGCTGATGAATGTCGCAAAATTCTACAACACACCACATAATTACGAAATTTAAACACCGTTTAAAATGACGTAAAATAAACAAAACTTTTCCCCACGCAAAACCAAAATGCAAAATCCCACAAAGGCACGTATTGTATTTATAACGTAACATTGAGGAGCGTTCGAGTGTTTGTTCTTCCTTAAAAAATGGATTAAACACTGCGTTTTATCAGTTTGTGGCTGCAGCTTTGTTTTTCCTTATGGAATTACCATGATACGTGTAAATTGAAGACTCTCTCCTCTGGGGAGCTACAAATTCTTACTTAATTTCTTATTGCAGGTACCGGTTTCAGAAAACGTTTTGGAACGTAAGATATATGTTATGTGCTTTTCAATAAGTTTTTCAATAAACGTTCTTGTTTTAAATATAATTGATATATTATCGTAAATGTACACAGCTTAAATTCCCTAAGAGTAAGTTTAATGCAAACCCTCTCGTTGGCAGACGAATTGATTCTTTACGTCACAAAAATGGACGGATAGACAGACATAGAGACACACATACAGATATAACCTGGTTAATATTCCATTTTTGAAATTTGTTTTCAAATGATATTGAAGAATGGATTTTCTAGAGAAATTTTCTAAATCTCCTTAAACACTTTAGGATAAATTTTTCTCTGCGGAATAACAGTTAGATAGGGGGACGGACGTGATGTATATAAGAGAGAAATTTCGCAATTTTGTTATGCCATTACAATTTCTTTTCAAATGTACAGAAATTCAGCTAAAAGCCAGTCCAATTTCAAACAGAGTAGCCGATACCACATTACTATCAGCCAGTTCAACTCAGCTACACACGCGTTCCATTGACTGACACAAAGGTTTTGAATTCGATGAGTCCCGTTTTCATTTCCCACGATGACAGTCATTCATTCAGAATTTATTGCAGCATCGTTAGAAAATACTCACTCTTACGTCACTACAGCTGCCGTCATGACACTTCCTATTTATTACAAGCCACAGAATGAACAGTGAATTTAAGAACTAGAGTGTCCACAAAATTTTCAATTTTCTTCTTAAAATATGAAATACTTGTAACAGTGAAATCATACAGAGCAGACTGAAGTTTGATGCTGAACCACATTTCCTTACAAATCAGAACAGTTCATTTTCGTGCAGATTGTGTAATGTCTGTAACACTGCAGAAGAATATTTGTATACGAATTTTAAGTCATGAAAGAAGAAATGAGGTGGTAAATTTTAAGGAATTTAGTCTGAAACGTATTATGAAATAGTGTCTGTGCACTTGCTTGAAACGTTCTGTCCTGCCAGTAATTTGGACACGAAATTTTGCACAAATGAAGGGAAAAAATTTTTAGTGATTTGAAATAAACGTCTAGAATTCTCCCGGTTTTAGGGAATGAAAGCTGAGGTAGAACCGCGAATTTATCCTAACGGTCTGTAACTGTGTTCACTGTGCGAAACCGAAAGAAGGAGCACAACAATTTAGGTATTACTACTATCCAAAAATTACAGGAATTAAAACCAGCAGGCTGCTGATTATAGTTTTGGGTCTAATCGCCTAGGTAGCTTTTGTTTGCGGCGACTGCGACGTAGGAACTCTGAAACTGAATGATTTTGATTTGAGTAAGGTGAGTGTTAGCGTATGCACCTAAAATCATTGATCCTCTTAACTTTCTCTCACTTTGTGTCCTTCATATGTTCAAGAGATTATTTCTGGAAATTGTCCACCAGATGCCGAAAGTGAATTTTCCTCAAAAACCCAAGCTACAGGAAGTCATGCTATAGCCTGCAGCCCGGACACTAGTCCACCCGCACCTAACTTCCAACCTACAGTAAACCAAGAAAGAAACAACCAATGCGATAATCAACATTAGAGGCGTGAGCTCTGTTGAAGGGCATAGTAGTGATCGAAACATATTGAGACTATAAGTTGTAAAATAAAATATTAAGTAGCATCTAGTTTGTCCTTATCCTTCAGTTGGTTATGTTTGTTTAAAGGTAGTGAAGTAACTGCAAGCGATGTTTCGGAAGGGCAGAAAGTGTTATAATTTCTGATGGCTGGGAAAAAAATTAAAGGTAGGAACAGAAAAAGTACGACTGGGATTTATTTAACAGAAATGTTCATGGAAATATATAATTACGTGTGTCTGTACGTTAGATGAATTCGCTCCGTTGTCTTTAAATAAAACAGTGCAGATCAAGCTGGTTTCGAATACAAAATATAATTCTTAAGTCGAATATTTAATGAACTAAGAAATGATATTACTCTTCACAATAAGTCATGCAAATAAACAAGTTTACTGTTGCATATCACAATATTCTTCAACACGTCATATAATTAAAAACGTTAATCTACTTTTAAAATGACTTAATATTAAGCACAAGGATTCACCACCTCAAATAAAACGCTAAACCCCAAACAACACAGTCAATTTACAATAACATAATATTGAGAACCGTTCGAGTAATTACGGTTTCCGTAGACAGTATGAAATATTTCGTATTCTGAGTGTATGCCTCTTGTTTTGTTTTGCAGCATATAATGCACATGCGCCCTCTTACTTTGCTGTCTCCGGCCTCTCTGAGTGTACCGTAATCTTATTGCTGTCTCTGGCCGCATTGGGTGTAACGTAGGTTTCCAATGTGTTTTATCAATGGCACGATTTTCATAACAAAGATATATTGTTTTATTTATACTGTCGAATTTGAAATGTAAAACAAAATGTTGATAAATTCCTATCAGAAATGTCGACATTCATCTCTGCCTATAGGCACATATTGGTTCAACAGTACCTAAAATTACTGTAAGTAGATCAACACACAGGCATTTCATTACATTTCTCAAAATATTGGAACTTTTCTATATATAAAACAATAAAGGGAATTTTATATATACATATATGAACGTCGATTTGGCACGTAATACGAAATCCATCCTTCAAAAAGGGTTAATTATCAGCTTTGTAGAGCGATTAAACCAAAGGGGAGAATTGTTTAACAGAGTTGGGCTATATATACAATTTAACTTCAAATAAGTTGCGGCTAGTTGTTACGTTCTTGTGTTGGAGAAGGAAAATTTTCGCTTTACATTCAATGGCTATGCAATAGACTGGAACAACACCTGGTTATTTCGAAATTTATGACACAAAACGTACGTATAGGATGAAGTGTTTGACAGAAAGAGTCATGCTATCTTGTGAACAGCGTGACGATTGGTAGATCACTTCTCATTTTGCAGAGATTTGATAAATTTGTGGTGCGTAATGAAATATGTTTAGAATTTCATTGGTCAATGAAAATCAGATTAAATAACATTTCCCTAAACTATTCCATATTAAACATATCTTTCATTTTATTGTACAATTTACACAATCCATATAAAGCTAAGAATACTGTGTGGACGACCAACGAATCGGATTTCGAACTTGCGACGTGGGTAGAATATTTCTTATCTCTCATTTCTCCGTAATATTTAGTGGAAATAATTAAGATGTGGGATATAGCGATTTTGTGTAAAAAGCAGGAGAGAGAGACTCAAAGTGCCTGGAAAATTGTTTGTGCGCAACATAAAACTACTTATTTTATAGACAAGAAAGCGCAAGAAAAGATATATTTAAATATATGTAGCATAAAGTAATATTTTGTGCATGGGATTTTTATGGCACCGAAAATTAACAATTTGGGTACTTTTAATTTGTCTTTCTTCTGTCTTAATTTTAATAATTTTTAAGTAATGATTTTGTGATACGTTTTGGTAGTATTATTATCAGTGTATTAAATGTGTTTTGCTCCCTTCTCCACTGATGTGCTACACTAAACAAGTAACAACTAAATGTATTTTATAATAAAGGGTAAATGCAAAATACCGCATTGGAAAATTTTAAAATTTACAAAAATATTACCTCTAACATATTCCGATTTTGCTAAGTCATCACCATAAAAACCAGATTTCTATTAAATATGTAAATAATTTGAAGTTAAACTGAGTTTATTTTAAAAATGTTCCAGTAAAGTCAAGTAAATTTTAGTGGTTTAGTCTCATGCAATATCATTAAAAAGTGACATCCTTTTATTCTAATGTACGCTGCTCAAGACATCAAGATCCACTACAGCATTTTAGTATGGTATCAATTTAAAATGTTTTTTTTCGTACGTTAAATACACTTAAAGTTTGCACTTGTCTCTGTCGATGACACATTAACAGTCGAATCACTTTGTATATTTTATATTTTAAATATTTACTTACGTTAATATATTATGAATTTCGTTGTTTATTGTAAAATAAATTATTGATTAGTGCAGGATTTGAAATATAATACGCATAATAAACACATAAGTGTATCCTCAAAATCTTCCTCTGTATGTTTCAGGTTCAAATCTCGACTGAAACACTCATTAAAATAACTTTCCTTAGGTCTTTTAAAACACGCAACCATCTTTTCTCAAATAAATTCTTAATGAGAAATTAGCCTTATTATTATATTATTCAAAACATCACTCTTAAGACCGATTTGGTGCCTTTAAGTAAAACAAAATCTCTCCCCGCCTTACAGTAACCTTCACATATGTCACTCTTTTGTCACTGTGGAAAGGGAGACACTACGTCATAGCAACTGACTACGATATTTATTTCATTAGAGCTCTATAATCTGAAGATTGTGTCGTTTACGAGGTAATGTGAAAAAGTGTGTTAGAGCAAGACTGGCCACTTACGAAAATATAGCGGCGCATCGGCATTGCATGCTGAATAACAAGGTTACAAAAACACCTTCTTATTATTTCATACATATTGCTTTCCCACTGCAACAATGGTTATGTGAACGCGCTACAGTGTCATGCATGTTGAAAATGGCTATCCGTTTTTAGAATTAATTGTGCAAATTTTACTCCATGATGTATATTAACAATCACATTTCCAAACACAATGCAGAAATTCGCTTATTTTTTAGAGAATAATTTAATGGAAAACCTCTTCATCACCAACAATACTCCACAGCAAACAAACCAGTAACGTTAACATCAACCATTCTGCTGTCTGATATATTCCCCTCCACTCCCCTTCACCTATATCAACCAGTTCCTACCGCCTGTCACAACCGAACGCTATGTACTGCCACAGCGTATCATTGTTGTGAACATGTGAATCGGAGTATATTGTAGTGTATTGATGGGGTTAGAGCTGGAGGGAAATGTGAGGGGTATTGTAACATGACAAACTTTCTTAATAACATTTAATTCAATTACATATTTGTTGTGTTATTTCATGCAAAATTCGCTAATTTTCTTGAAATGTTTATTTAATTCTAGTTTCGGTATAACTGCCCTGAAGAAGCAATAAGAAAAGAGGTGATAAACGATTTGCAAGACTAGAACATAGATGTCAGACATTTGGTGGTTTTCAGGTCAGATCACTGTCAGCAGGCACGATAGTCAATAACAGTAGGAAGTTCCGCACAGAGACACATACCAGGAAATGGAAGGCACTTTTCTTTCTTGAATTCGCTCATTTTTTTCCAAATTACTGGGCAATTGAATATTGTCCATGTATGCAATATGATACATAATATGTGTAGGTGCATAAGAAGTGGATTTTATTTTACATAGTCTCAAAAATGAAACCTTCCCTTTCCTTTTCCTCTCTTCTAGCCCACTACTAATGTTGCTCTTACTAGAAGACCAAACCGGTGAATCATGGAATCCTTCTAAGAAAAATACACTCCGGTATCATGGTGCATTGGAAACAAACGTATTGTAATTCACTGTTATTGGGTTCTATACGCGGTCACAAGAATAATAATGTACGATAATTAACATATAATATCTGCTGCGAGGCTTTTATTGAACAACCCCGCACCATCCGTTATGCTATTATTGATTTGGAAAAACTATCGAGGTGTTAAATGAATCCAGAAATATATATGGTGTTGAAGTTTGGGACCGAGAAGGGAGATGAAAAAACTGACGGAACCAATGGAATGGGTTGTAAGGAAATAAAAAATTCAAAGAATTTGTGCAAGAAAGTTGAGGGAATGGGAATTTTAACGCAACAGTAAGGAAAAGTGTTGTTAGGGACAGTGAGGTGTTTGTTCTGTTTGTTACACAAGATGCTGAAATTACTGCAAGAAATATTTTGGAATGCAATAAAATGAATCATACTTTGATAGCTGGAAAGGAAGAAGACAAGGAAGAACAGAACCATACTATTAACACTTAGTTAGATGAACATTACTCAGAAATAGATAAATTGCTTATATTTGAATTACAGGTATATTCCCTTCAGAGTATTTTCATAAAAGAGTGCAAATTTATTCTGAATTCATATCCAAATATGTATACATGTCTTGCAGCAAAATTCTTAATGAATACAGAAGTTAGATTACGTTCACTTTTCGTCATGTTACTAAACAAATTTACATAAACATATTAAAATAATTTTCTACATATGACGTAGTTACGAAAAAGATACAGTGCTAAAATGACGTAATATTATTGTTTTAGGGAGGAAGTAAATACAAGTTATTTTGAATATGTTTTGTAACTTTATTTATCCTGCATGCAACGTCCAGTAGTCGTGTTATAATAACATCATTTCGTTGTCTGCATCTACGAAAACTTCCACATTAGCTATTCAGCGTCACGATTCTCCCAAATAGGATATTGAACGAAAAGAATATTTTTATTTTCTCCAAAAATTTTGTTTCATAGATTAACTGATCGAAATATTATCCTAATTGTACATAGGTCTTCAAATCAAAGTACAGTTAGCTTTAACGAAAATCTATTTTCTTGGAAATATGTTGGAAAATCACTCCAATGCCAAAAAATGTAGAAAATTATTCCCGTGGAAGGAAGATGTTCCATTCGAATGGAAAAATTTTTGGATTATTGGAAAGACACGAACAAAGCAATTGTTGCTTTTCGCAACTTTGCCACCGCGTTTAAATCTATTATACTTTTTGTAAAAACAAAAAAAATCACTTTTCTTAGCGACGAATTGGAATGTTCAATACGTAGCTGAATATGAAGTCTTACTGAGTCTATATGCACAAATTACGATTCAAAATTCGTTCTTCACGGTCTCAGTAAGGCCACTCTCTAACTTATGTTCTTTTAGTACAATGAAAGAGGAAATTTGCAAATTACATAAGGGTGATTTACGTCCTGATATTTGGCATTCTGTGCACTACTCAAATTGTTATACACTTTAATGCACTCTGCCAAACTATGTTGCTCACAGCTGTGATCATGCTACCTTTAATGTAGACTTTTGTTATGAAATTTTGCAGCACTTACTAATTACGTGTATGCTCACAAAGATATATGATAAATTTCAAGTCACGCATTACCCAAATCGTCAAATATTTAAAGTAATTTAAAATTGCTAACACACACAAAAAAGCATGTCTTTTGTGTCGTTCTGTAAGGCTGTTGTGTTCTGGGTTGAAGGACAGTGGTAATGTAACGACGAGGGTATGCTGCCACTGTCTCGTTAATTTAGGGTGGCGTGTAAAGGGATCAGGTCACGTGATAGCAACCTAAATAGTGGAATTGGGGAAGGGTAGGAGATGCTTTTCCTGGCTTGGTTAGCAGATTGGAATAGATGGACCTTAGGGTTTTTGCCAGAATATAGAAAATAAAATTTCAGGTACAAAATTAAATTACAGTCATCAATTTGTTACCAAATTGTTCTTCGTGCAGTTTACTTAATGTCCTTATCACAAACCCAGAACAAATATCAAGGGACGTTAGGATAATAAATGGAAAACGAAGCGCCGATGTAATCAGAATTTTTCTTAACATAATGTAAAATACTTACGGGGAAATTATTTGGAAATTTGGCATATGAAAAAGTGATGAATTGCTTCAAAACGACGATCATGCGTCTCTTGTCCTTAGCGAATTAGATTGTGGAAGAACAGCCGATGTGTCATAACTGTGCGTCACTTTGACCACTGTGCGAAGGGAAAGAAGGGGCAAAGACAATTTAAATATATTCATGAATTGCAGGAATTAAAAACATATTGCGGCTGAGTATCTACTTACATTTAGAAATTCAACAAAATTACTGAACAATTTGTCTGATTAAAATCGAGTGCTGTTTCAAAGGAGCAGCTTAATATTTTGATGAATAGTGAAAAAATGCTTGGTGTTACCAAATAACTTTAGCATTTGTCCAGCTGACGCCTAAACTGATGCAAATGGAATTTTGTTCAAATATATTTATTACCCAGCAAAACCTCACATTTATTATGATCTGCCAGCTAAAGATGAAAAATATAGCTTGGAGTGTGCATGAAATATAAACTGTTGCTAGCAGCAATGCAAATTAAGTAATATATGTGCATTTAATTTTGTTTGTATTTTTTTATATTTGGATTTGTTATTACGGCCGCGTAAATGTGAAATTATCAGAATGGAAGAACACGCTCAATACAACAGAATGTTGTAACACTTGCGTTCTGGTGACTTGTATTAGAAATATGCATTTATAGAACGCTAATAATGCTACCAACCAATGGGAAATCGCGCAGTTCATCAGGTTCTCTTACACCTAAGTACAAACTCTAAATCTTAGGTTTTCATGATGTAGTGAATAATGCAACGAAAATGCATGGAAATTTAGAGGCAACTATACAGATTCAGACATAAATGATAACAAGGCGAATTTAAATAACAATTTCTAAGTTAAAAATGGCGTACACAGATGTTTTTTAACAAGTGGGATATAAGACGTCTAAAACACGTTCGTCTATCTTAAACCACAATTACCTTATTGTTACAACGAAACAAAAAATGTTCTATGGCACCTGTCAGGTGTTCCTGTTAAAATATGTTTGCCTTCGACACGCAAAACTTATTGAGCAATTTGCTTTATTAATGGACCTACGCGGCTTAAACAACCGCATTGTAGAGTAGCTGGAAGTAGACGCTGACTACATTTGGATTGTCTGTAAATTAACCTTATGTTACTTCCTTTCTGTGGTGTTGGAACCAAACCGAAGGCTAGAGTGACACTTTGTTGAGGTTTCTAGATCACACACAATTAGACACAGAACGGCGTCGTTATATTCTAGACTATAAACACCTGAGTGTTTCATGCTATGGTGAAGATTAACTTTATTTCAAATATAAAACATAATATAATCTTCGGTCCCAACATTTATTGACATTAGATGTTAGAAAACTGTTCACAATAACTCATGCAAATAAAACGTTTACCGATGCATTTCACAACTTTCTTCAAAGTATAACATTATTACTAACGTTAAGCACTGTTAAAAAGTACTTTATATTAAACATTCGGAGACATCACGCACAAACAGAACATTAAATAACAAAATTCACTTAATTTACTTATAACGTAAACTTGAGGATTGTTCGAGTGATTATTCCTTCGTAAAATAATGGAATGTAGAGTAGGTTTTCTTATTGTCTGTACTCTTGCATTTTAATTATGGAATAACCATATGAAATTTAAATTGAAGTTACTAGTATCTATGGTTCTAAAAATTCTTACACTTTATCATACCACATGTATCTGTTTCAGAATATGTTACTGAATATGAAATATGTGTTGTGTGTTATTCTAAAAATTCTTTACATATTTCATATTTTAAATATAATTGAAGTTGTGTTGTCATAAATGCACCTTGGTCTTCACGAAAATTATCTACAATTGTTGATAGATTTTAATGACTGCAGAATTCGTTGGCTTATCTTCTAAAAATACGTTTAATGAAAACCCTTTTCTTGGCAAAAATTTTGTTTTTTCGGAAACAATGATGGACGCACAGACAGACAGAATAAATTTGCTAATATTCCAATTTTGCAATTTGTTTTCAGACTTTAATGAAACCCTAATTTTCTGGAGAGATTTTCAAAATATCTCCAAACATATCCGGATAAGATTTAATTGCGCATAAACAGTCAGATGAAAGAATGGACATGATTAATCTGACAGCAGAAATTCGGAATTTTGATACGCTATTTCAAATGCATTTCAAATTAAAAGAAATTCTGTGGAATGCGAGGCCTTTTTAAAACCGGGAAGCAGATATCGCTTTACTATATATTCAGTCAAAACAGCAATACACGCGGTCCTTTGGCTAACACAAACAATTTGAAATTGGAAAGTAACAATTTCATTTGCCAAGTTGACAGTCTATTTTTCATAACTTTATTGTGGCATTGTCCGATAATATTCCCCTTTACGTCACTAACATACCCTTCCTGACAATGCAATTTGATACAAGCTACAGAACGCACAGTGAAATTATGAACTACAGCGTGAACAAAAATTCCAGTTTTTCTCTTCATGGGTGATCTGCATGTAACAGTGAATTTCTACAGAGCAGTCTGCAGATTGACTGATGATGAATTTCTTCACAGAACAGAAATATTCATTTCGTTCAGTTTACGCAATGTCTGTACCATTGCACAACAATACATATGTACAAATATTGGGTTCTTAACGGAAAATAAACAAAGAAATATAAGTCAAAATTGTCTTATCTGAAATCAAATAATGTCTGTCCACTTGCTTGAAAATTTCTGTCTAACAAGACGTTTGAAATGGAATTGTGTTAGACGAAAAAGCGAAGAAATTTGTAGAGTAGAGTTGTAGAGTATTTTTCAGAAGCGTGCGTTGTGATATATATATATACATATGTAAGAAGAACAAATTATTAAATTTTTTATTAATTTTTTCATACTATTTTATTGTTTACGATATTATCTGAACATAGAAGTGTTCTTCATTTGGAAATCTGTACATGTTATTTTCCGGTATTTTAATCGTTCATCTGTATAAGGAGTATAGTCACTGACAGGATGTGTTTGATTTTTGTGTACGTCTTGTAGGTTCTATTACATATTGTACAGACGTGTTGCCGACATACAGAATTCTGTCTGCCTTTAGCCATTAAAAGCTGTGTTTGAACAGCCGATGTATTATAACTGTGTGTCACTGTGTTCACTGTGCTAAGGTGAAGAAGGGGCAAAGTCAATTTACATATCACTTGTTTTAATGAATTACAGGACTTAAAAGCAACATGCTGCTGATTATTGTTTTGGGACAAATCGCTACGTCAGCTTTGGTTTCGGGCGACTGCAACCATGGGATTTTGAAAGTGAAAGATTTTGATTGGAATAAGGTGGGTATGGGTGAACTGTCATAATTTC
>Ga0123354_10016291_pt1 | contig 11646 bp, 6 predicted proteins | sample TergutLab28metaG_2_FD_97872 | JGI IMG/M metagenome (GOLD analysis project Ga0123354, IMG submission 97872) | Labiotermes labralis P4 segment gut microbial communities from Petit-Saut dam, French Guiana - Lab288 P4 | ecosystem: Host-associated > Arthropoda: Insects > Digestive system > Gut ... | reverse complement strand
TTAAGTCTATATGTTTCCCCCATGTCATTGTGGATTCTAATATGACGCCTAAAAATTTAAAGGAATCAACCGTGTCAATTTTCTTACCAGTATTATCACTAGTAGTTTTTTGCCAGTTATCCACATAGGAAGAAAACTGCAGCATTGCTGTCTTGCTATGGTTCAATAGCAATGTGTTTGCATTATATCATTTGCGAATTTGTTCCAATGACAAAATAAATAACTAAAATAATATTTGTTGAAAGAACAAAAATGTAAGTACCAGGGGGTGGAAATGGCTTTCCAGAACTGTGTACACGCTGATGCATCAGTTGGAGAGCCCGGTTAATGCTGAATATATATAGTAAAGGGAACTGTCATGGTGCATTTTCGCGAAAAGTGCTTCTATCAGATCTACACGTAGGGCCTTTGGAACGGGTTCATATACTTCGAGTAACTTTGAAATTACGCAGAGAGTGCGTATACATACGTGTTTATTCTACACCAGTTTCCACGGACGCGTCGATGAAGTGTGAGCAGTGGACACTTGTCGGATTCATGGAACGCTAGCATGTTTTACGTAAGCTGCCAGCTGAACTAAGAGTTGCTATCTGTACTGCGGATTGTGCCGGTGCACGTGCACCCAATAGCCGCATGTCGAGCCAGGGACAGTATCACTGTGTTATAAATAGAACTTTGTTACAGTTTTGGCTTCGACTTCAGTTTAACGTAGCTACTTAAGCGGAAAGGAATTTTTGGAATTTTTGCCAAGTGTAAATAAACTCTGGTTTCCTTTCACGACGTCGTTATCGCTTTGTACGAAGGAAGTAAAGTAATGGGAAGAGAAAGGTAATAATGTGTACTGATTTCATATGAGTGATGAAATAGTTGCTTCTGCATGTTTCGTGTACGGAAAAGAATAGCGTATTCACCCCTTCACCACATATATTTTAATGACTGTTGTACACTGCCACACATTTAAGTTAATATACGGTCTGTTCATGTATAATGTGTCAGTTGCTTTCGTGAAGAACACAATTTAAGGGGTTAGGGGTTAGTGGATTGGAAACACCAACATGGAAGACAATTTGCTTTCCAATTTGTTACACCACTGCTAGTAAAATGCTACTGGTCGACAGTTGACACTATTTATCCTTGTAATTAATTTGACATCGTCACTGCTGTGACAATTCTTATTACAGGAATGTCACTGTAAAATTAATTGCAACAGTACAGAGCTTAGTAGACTAAGTCTATTGCATTATATAGTACATCGCATAACTGGATGCTGTTTATGAAAACCATTGTTAGCGACATGTGTGTTTTTGTAATAACAGTGTTCTAGTTCGATAATATGAATTAATTAAAACGACATAAAAGGGGGAAAACAGTCGTGCTAGATGATCTGCCTCCAGGTGATATACTCTTGTGTCTCTCTACCTGCAGTTTTCCATTGTTCTTTTATGGCTTTTTTAAGGGTAGGTTCTTTGTATTTAGCATTTAGCACCGTACACTAAAAATGTTCCATAATACACCTTGTAAGTATACGTGGCTCTATATTAATTTCACGTAAACACATGTTACAGCAGAAGTGACTGTACTTTGTGTGTATGAGATTGAAGAGTTTGACTGTAAACGTTCGTGTCGAGGGCAAATGGCATGAACCAGAGTTCAAGGAAACAACCACATCCAGTAAACGTATGCCAACAACACAAGCAAACTGTGCTTGTAAGACTTATTAAGGTGAGATACTGATGGCGGGATTAAGAAGGATTAGGAAGGCAGAAAGCGAGAGAGATAGTATTTTACGATAGCATATCACAGTGTTCCTCGAAAGTCATAGCCCTGTGACGAATAACGAGAGTGATACGTCAGAAGTAGCAGGAGGCTAGAAGACACGGGAAGTCATAGGAGTTAACTCTTTCTGGGAGGGGGTGGGGGTGGGGAGAAAGAGGATCATTTTATTAGACTTCGTTCCTCCGATACGGGCAGCATACAAATAAAAACATTGAGAATGGCAAGACGTATAGCTTGAATACCAGTCGCGAAATTTGGAGGCCTTGTGTAGACAACCAACTCATCTTTCTAAATTACCCGCTTTAACATTAACCAGTAAATAAGAAGAATAAAAAGATTATAAATGATTTACAAAAGTCTAATCCTTATCTCACAGGGATACATCTGTGTTTGTTATAAGCACTAATGGGTTAGTATAGTATAAAAAAAATGGTTATTTTTGAAATCATAAGGCACACATAAACACATTGTATAACAAGATGCAGTGCTCTTTAATGTTACAAAAGGTGGTACATATAGTTACCACTTGGCTTTGAATGGATGACGAGTCATTACATGAATTTAGTTGTACTACAGTTCAACAGGTTTCATATCAAAATTATGCTTGCCGCTTTCATTGTAAAGGAAATGTGATTTTGAAACTCCTTTAAGTCCCCAGAGGACCACAGTTTGAGTACCACTGACCTAGATTGTAACTTTACACCTTACTTCATATGGGTGAGAGAAGAAAAAAAAAAAGAAAAGTGCCGAGTAGAACATATGGACAAAATGCTGGAGAAAACTACATAATGAGGATCAATCGCTCGTTCATCTGCCTATAGCTAAAGGTAAAGTGATCCCGTTACAGGCCCGGTGTGGCCGAGAGGGTGGGTAGAGTTATAGCTCTACTCTTCCATGACCGCCGCACTAGAAGGGGGTGAGTGGTCAGCAGCACGCCCCGGCCGCACTTTACCCCAGGTAAAGACCCGGTACCCTTTTTACAGGAGGCTGGGTGTGCCCCAGGGCCGGTCTTGACGGGCGGAAAATCTCGTCCCCACCGGGATTAGATCCCTGACCGTCCAGCCCGTAGCTCAGTCGCTATACCGAATGAGCTACCCGGCCCATCGTTCATCTGTCTATAGACTGTGAAAATAAAGGCGAACACTATGTGTGGGGCGGGACATGCAGTAGTCTACACATGGTGGAAATGAATAAGGCATGCGAAGCTTTTAGCCTGGTCTCTTAGCGACGTTACTGCGTTAATGGATCTCTTCCGCAATGGGTGACAAAAGGCTTGGAATGAACATCATATCCTGTCCCACATATCATGCTGTAAATTATTCTGACAAAGCTGAATTTGATGTTATAATACGTACGTGCGAGAAAAAGTAGGTGGATCTGACCACTGTGTTCTCTAACCCATGATTGGTTCCCATATCAAGTGCTGTTAACAATATCGCGCTATCTGGTGAGCTACATGATACACTTCGCTGTCTCGGGTTAACTGTTTGTTTGTTTTCCAGATTCTAAATCTGTTCTTGTCGCGTTCGTTTACAGCCATAAACCGCGTGTGTGCCTATCTTACTAACGAAGTGATGGTGTTAGGACAGCAAGGCTAGATGCATGTGCACACGAGAGTGAAATGCGTGCAGATTATAATTCATTCATATAAAAACGCAACGCGTGGCGCATCCATCACTACACATGGGACATGTTAGCAATATAGGTAATGTATTGTGTTACGTTTGAACAAGAAGAAAAGCGTGATGGTGATGATGATGATGATGATGATGATATAATGCATTTAAGCCTACTCTGTATGAACTAATAATAAAACAATTACGATATCGGTAATAAGACTGTGGCCTACATTAATCCGAACCATTATACAGACCATGGACGGGATTTTATAGACACAGAATAAGCTTCGATTCCGTGATTCCTTGCTAGGTGAGCGACTGGCTCCTCTATCCGGAATTGATATACCAAACAAATTTATATAGCGAGTTAGTGATATTTTTCATTAATATCAGTTCAATTGAAATTGTTAATCCATTAAGTCATAAAGTGGTATGTTTCCCTGGTACTGATATCTGAAAATGCTTTTTATGAATGTCTTTTCTAAACATTTAAACTTATCAGATTGTCGAAGGATTTGGTACTTACCTTAATATTCCGATGATGTCATACGTTCCGTTGATGGGACATAAGCAACATTAAGATATAAAAAACTGTAAATTTGCCTGTTCTTTTGTATGGATGTAAAATGTTGCCTCTTATATTTACATAAACACATAACCTGAGAGTGTTCGAGAAGATCGATCTGAGAAAGGGTGTTTGGACATCAGAGCAAAGAAGTAATAGGATATTAGAAAACAACTGCCTAATGACAGGCTTGACAATTTGTTCTCCTAACTGAATATTATTAGGGTGATCAGATCACGTTCTACAATATGTGCGGGTGACGTTGCGCAAATGGGAGAGACAAGAGATGCAAACTGGATTTTGGTAGGAACATATGGAGGAGAAACCTTGAAAGACCTAGGCGTACGTGGGAGGACATTTTAATACCTAGACGTCGCCACTGTAACTTATCCAGAAATCCCAACCTCGTTCCTAATTTACGTTAAGCTGTATTTGAACATTAAGCCTTAACCCCAACTTACTCCTAGGTCTGCCAAATGATTTTTCGCTTCTAATTTTGCCGCTAAAGTGAAGGGAATTCTCATTTTTGTCATGCGCTATATACGTTCTTGCCCATGGCCTTAATATTTTTGTTCGAGAATCAAAATAACGAAATTCATCTTTATTAAATTTTATCCATTAAGCTTCATCTTTTAGTTAGAAATATTTTTCCACCCTAAATTAAACTCTAGAGAATATTCTAGTTCCAGTTTAGAAATACACTCAATCTGAACACTTATTTCTTACCTTAGTATGAGTCAAGTTACGTATCAGGACTTGAATCTCGCATTATTAAAGGGAAGCACCGGCACTTTCTCAATCAACGAACTATTAGACCGTACTGACATATTTATACTAGACGTGCCTCAGATTCTATCATATTTCAGACTGTTTTGAAGCTGTATTATGTATGTAAATATGGACTAAAATAGGCAAAATGTTATCATTCTGTACGTTTGTAGAATATAGAATATTTACAGACAGTCGTTTATCGGTGTTTTTTGAATGTTATCTATGTCTGGAAAGGACGAGTTCGTGTGGAATATGAAGCGACTGCAGACAGTAGAATACGCCTTTTGATTAGTTTTTGGATTTATGTAACAGCGTTTGCTCACTTACGTATGTGGAAATTTATACTAACGTGCAAGCAGTAAATTGGAATGGATATGGAATGAAGTGGTCGTGACCTGTATTGTATTTACTGATAATGCAAGAATCCATTACTGGTAGTACAGCCATTGGATATAGAACTTGTCCAAAAAATATATCGTTCTAAAAATTACATAGGGAACCGTTGTACTACTATCTGAACATCTGCATGGAGGGTGATCGAGGGACACCACAATAACCTTTTGAAGGATGACAAATGGTAAGCCTATTTCAGCAAACAGCCTGCGTTTCAAAATAAAATATGCATATAAAAGCAATGACACATTTTATCTAAAAGTGGTTCTATGTCCATTTTACACGACTGGGAAAGTGCTATGGTTTGTCTGCATATTATTATGTGGGTGCGCCAGCAATTTTGGCTTTAAAAAAGAAGGGATTTGCTTCACACGAGTGGGGATTAATACAACGCCCTAACCTGGAAGAGTAACAAAATAACAAAGAAACTCAATTTAGCACCGAACCTTGCTCATTCCGGGTAGAAAACGGTAGTACTCATGACGTCGATAGTCAACAACATTCAAACTCAGTAATCGCCTCCTGCTACTGTGTGTGGGCACACACACACACACACACACACACAAGTAGCTGAAAACTTGAAGTTTCGTAGTCCTGGTATTAGGTACACCATGAGGGCCGGTGCTAGAACAAAGGTGTTGCGATTTATTTAAGACGTTAATTATACCAATGTGGAATACCGGTTAGACCACCACAACTATCGGCATGTAATCCAGTTGTCATAGGAATTCGCTACGATAGTGCAAACATTACACGGCGCAATGTAAAAGATTCGAACTCCCTTAGAGATTTAATTTTTACAAACGTTGGCCAATCCAAGCGGAAGTAGGGGGCTCACTTTACGTTTTTCTGTAGAAGAATTTATAATAATTTTTCACATATATTGCCCTGGATTCGTGGTTATTTAATATTGTGATTATTTACTGTTATTTACAGAAAACATTTGGGTGTAGTCTGCGAAATTTATATTCTACGGAACTACTTTCTTTGTGTATGTGTCATCATTTGACGTACAGCGCAGTGGTATGGTGTGTGATAACAGTATTATGCTAATTGTGGGAGTCATAAAAGTAGGGGATTTAAAACAAAAGAGTTGTGGGAGGGAAGCGATAGGTGTGGTGGTGGTGTGGCTATGTAGTAATGGCATGAAGGTGATTTGAATATGTACATAGTGACAATTTCTGTCGAGAGCCTTTCACGTGAAAACGAAAGTGTATCGGGTGACATTTTTCAATGAAAGGAGGTAAACAAGTATTGATCATCCAGATTTTCCAACTTAAAAGGAGGTGACTTGGTAGGTATTGTAGTTGCAAACGATTCTCTCTCATGTGTATGGTTGTGCTTAATATTTGTGTGTATACAGCAGAGGTATTAATCTGGGGTACAGAGTTCCGTCATTAGTAGCGGAGAAACTGCAGTGCAGCTTCCAAGTAGGTCGTTTGTTGTTTGCAGGTTCGGTAGTATCTGATTTGGTTCGAGTAATGAGTAACATTTTTGACATTTGTATTATATTTTGCTTGTATTGTTAACCAAGGGCGTTTGGTGTGCACCCGAAGAAAGAGTATAGTAATGAGGCTGTTTACGTTTGCGATTTTTGTGGTGTGCTGTGATGTATATATGTGGATGTTTAGTATTTCACGCGTGGAAAGATGAGAGGCCGAGTTTGTCTACAGACAATAAGTAGAAGTGATACAATAAGATCATATAAAACTGATGTAGTTAGAAGTAACTTGTCTGTAAGCTAACTGGATGATCTGTACGCCATTGTTTCCGCAAAGCAGGAGGCATGTTCTTATAGATAAAGCTCTATCAACCACGCAATTTGGATTCTTAGTCCTGTTTGTAAAGACAAACGTAACACACAAAAATACACGAAACACATAACATAAAGAATTAATGCATAAGAATTACAACATACATGGTGAGTCACTAAATTATGGTAGTTTTTTTGAGTTCAGCTTGATCATTATCTGTACATTTTATTTGAACATAAGTTCATCCGACATTTTATGGATAGTAAATTGTTTGATGAGACCATAAATCGAAGCTAGTGATCTTAATTTTAACAGTAGCACTTCCTTTGTTGACTTATTCCAAGCCCACTGAGTTTGTGTTGTGATTGCGTTGTGTAGTATGGGTTCTTTTCCATTCAGCGAAAGAGCATTACAAAGTTGCAGTGTTTGATGGTATTGTCACATTCAGTGAGGCCAGTTTGTATGTGTTACTGAAAATGAAACGTTACTTGCATTCACATGTGGCACCAGCTCATATAAAGCTTTCATTCCAAACTCAGATAAAAAATACAGAGCTATCATTTCATTCTTTAACCTCACTGAGTCAAAAAATGTCATGTGGGCTCAAATTAAGTTTATTTTTGTTGTTTTCATGGTAATGAATTTGTAAAGGTGCCTGTAGGTGTTCAGTAATGTTGTGCAGTAACGAATACTGCACAGTATTATTGACTGCCTAGTTTTAGTACTGAATAGTTGCACAATATATTGTTTAAGTCAAATGAAGTTTGATTGAATAATCTGTGGTTAGTATTGTGCAATATTCATTTATTTTCTGTCTGCCTGCCAGGAAGTACACATGTCCATGAAATAAGATTTAAGGCCAGTGACTGCTTTTTGTGTATTAGTATTTCTTTTAGCAATTGTAGGGGTAGCAATCTTCAGTAGCTCATCAAGTGTTGGACCATTAAGAAAAACTTTATTATTAGGCTCATTGAAACTGACGTTGCTCACTTCTTTCATGTGTGTTTTGCTCTTTGTACAATTCTTTGGTCCAGCAGCATTTTTTTTTTTACTTTTTTACATATAAGTATAAACAGTGGCCACACAAGCAGTATCAGCATCATGCGACATGTTTAGCGTCCCTGACCAACAATAATATGGGAAAGCCATGTAGAAATGGCTATACCAAAACTAAGTGTGGCTTGTTTTGTAGTTAGAGCCATTAAACCTTGAAGGTGGTATATCATACTTACTGCCATTCACTTATTAATTACGTGATAATCGTTTGGGAAAATTCCTCATATAGCAACAGTATTTTCAAACTACAAAAGATGATTACTAGAATTATCCCTATAGGAAACAGGGATTCTTGTAGAGAATTTTTCAAAATATTAAATATTTTACCACTCATATCAAAATATATATTTTCCCTTGTGCTGTTTGTGGTTAATAATAAAAATTGATTTAGGATGTATTGTGAGATTCATAATATCAATACAAGAAATAATTCTAATTTCCATCAACCATTGTCACATGTGACTTTATCAAAAAGGTCTCTTCTGTATGGGTGTTACACCTGAAATAAAAGATTTGTCTCATAATATTAAGAAATTTCAGTAATCTCTGAGAAGGTTTCTTCACCAACATTCATTGTACACATTGGACGAATATTTAATTTATAAAGCAGTTGTATGATATATTTTAACTACTGAATTGATGTTCATTATTTTCTCTCTTGTATGATATTTTGAGGTATGTTTTCACATGTAAGATAAATTTTATATATAATAAGGCTACTACTTACTGTTTTATTTTCATTCCATTTTATATTAGGTTAAAGGTAATATTGTAGTATTATGTAGTTTTGTAGTTTGTTAATAATATTGTTAATTCCATCTTGTTACGTATGACTAGTTCTGTATGTGTATTGAACAAGGATATTTATTTATCTACATATAACTGGTTTTGTATCTGTTGATTGCTACTGACTGTGGATCTTAGGAATGAAATAAATGAAATGAAAAGGAAAATGAAATATTGCACAGTAATATTGAGTCATTGCAGGAGAAATATATTGCACAATATTAACCCAAGACAGAAATAGTGAGCAGTAATATTGATCATCTAGGGGCTTCTTAAGACTCGAAGTCCTCATGTATAAGTGCCGTGAATTGAAAGCTTGACCCTGCAAAATATGTCTGAACTTTGATGTGATATATTATAATGTCATAGTGTAGTTGTCTGTATTAATATTTTGCATCTTTTTGTGACCTTTTGGCAGCAGGCTACCAAAAACTTGATTTCTGATTTTTTTCCCATAGAAGTTGAAATGTATCTCTAAGTTTCAGCATTTTTTTTAGGGTTCTAAATGATACTGGTATAATACATAACATGAAGGTTTTTCTTTTGAGCATGTTGAAAAGAATGAAGTATGTAAGTATATATATTTTGGCATATATGTATGTATAACTTCAGTTAATGTGTAAATAAAATGAATGCTCAGAACCTCAAAAGAGTTTGTATTTTTTAATATGTCTCTGCAACTGTTCTGTTCATGCTACTAAAATTAAACACGAAAGCCTAAAATTGGTAGACCAGAACATGCCATGCTGGGTGATTGATAACAGACATTGTGTATTCAGTGAGTTTTGTTTCTGATGGGTGTTTTTGCATGAGTCACATCAAATGTGTGGGTCATGTTACAAGGAATTTGCAGAAAATAAGTTTACGTACGAACACTCTGGTGAGGAGAACTTTATTGAGACTCCTGTGTACACTTGGTACATGTGTACCAGATGGTACACGTGAGACCTTCACAGTTGCCACTGACTTTTCAACAATTGTGTCTCCATGGCATAAAGGCTTGTATCATGGCATAGAAGTCAGTGCCACATGTCTGTAGCCAGGAGGTGATAGTTTCATGTTGGTGTCTGTTGCAAAACGCTTGCTAGCCTGGTGCTTGAGAGGCCCAAAGAGGTGTCACTGGGCTCCATAGAGTACTACTGACTGGGATTGTGGTTGGTTACCGTGTTGAGGCTGGGAGGTTATGTACCACCCTCCATACAGTCCCAGTCTTGCATGCTGTGATTTTCATCTCTTTGGACACCTTAGGCAGCAGCTGTTTGGTGATTGCAGCAGATACCAATGTGAAGCAAGTTTCTTCTGATAACAGACACTTGACGTCAATTTCTCTTTTGCCAGAATGTAAGCCTTGGTGCCATGGTAGGAAAAATGCTTAAAATGTTGGTGGTGACTACATGGAGGTACGATGTGTACCATCTGTTATCCATGTACCATGCATGTGTTTAAGTCATAATAAAGTTCTCATGATCATAGTGTTTACCTTATTTTTTGAAACTCCTTTGTGTGTTTGTTTGGTTTGAATAAGTATATATGAAAGATATATGACATACATATTTTACAAATAGTTTGTCTCTAGAAGTTTGTGGATGTATATTGACGTTTCAGCTTGCAGTCATCTTAGTATAAACATAGTATGTATCTTAAAATTACCAATGCCCATGTCTGTATTCCTTCTATATCACTGTTTATAGGGCTGATCACACTTGTATTTTTTGACAGACCTTCAATAAAACTTGCTGGGGCTACCAGTCGCGTCAGATGGCTGAACTGCAAGTAAACCAATGTTTTGAGAACCATGTGTTTTCAAAATGATGGTTCACTCACCATTCAGCCACCTGAGACGACTTTTAGCCTGCGGAAGTTTCATTGAATTGAGTCACTGTGAAAGCTGGAAATTATATGTTATGTTGCCATGTGTGTGTGATGTTGTATTAATAAATACACCTTGAATAAATAAAAGTAAATTGAAGGAAATGAGAGACATTTCAATTGAGACAAGTTATTATTGTTATTTTATTGAGGAAGTGAAAAAACTCATGTTTATGATGATGAAACTTAGCTGCCATTTTTCAAAGCAGGCAAGTTGTTAAGCTTGTTAATGCAATCCTTGTTGCTGATATGAAGATGCCATATTTGTGTCCTTAAGTAAAGTAACATTGTGTAAAGTGACATCTGGGCACTGTTACCTTTTAGGTAATTAACATTTTCTGAACGTTCACATTGTTTGATGGAAAACATTTTATAAATTAAAATTATAGTTTTCTCTGTCTCTCATTCTGTCTGCTATTCTTTTTTTCTGTCTTAATTTCCATCCTTCTTACCAACCTGGAATATATGTTGTAGATGGACTGATCATCTTTGTGTAATTTTTTCTTGTAATTAACATAAAATGTTCTTTGTTTTACCAGACGGCACTGATGGAAGTGCCTTTGAGCAAGATGGGAAGTATGATGAAACTAACAACACAGAACCCATTATCACTGCTAGTTAAGTTTGGTATTATGGCGTGGAATGGAACCTGTGCCGATAATTGCTCTGGACATGGAGAGTGCCACAATGGGACTTGCCTATGTGAGGTAGGACTTGAAGATTTACAGTGGAAACACAAATTAAAATTACTCCAATACATTTATGCCTACCTGTTGTTCGTTTTCTTTTCGACACAAGGTTTGTTGGTATTATTGCTTATGTTTGAAAACTACAGATTTTGCTTTGAAAGTGTATGATTCAATTAGGAGGGAGGTCTTATATAAGATTCTCATTGAGTTTGGTATCCCTAGGAAACTTGTAAGTTTAATAAAGTTGAGTCTGACTGAAATATATAGCAGAGTCCGGGTAGGCAAGAATGTATCTGACAGGTTCCCTATTAGGAACGGTCTGAAACAAGGAGACGCTCTATCACCACTGCTTTTCAACTTTGCTTTAG
>Ga0123354_10016290_pt1 | contig 11647 bp, 11 predicted proteins | sample TergutLab28metaG_2_FD_97872 | JGI IMG/M metagenome (GOLD analysis project Ga0123354, IMG submission 97872) | Labiotermes labralis P4 segment gut microbial communities from Petit-Saut dam, French Guiana - Lab288 P4 | ecosystem: Host-associated > Arthropoda: Insects > Digestive system > Gut ... | reverse complement strand
TAAAAAACCCACATGACTTCAGGCAGTACTGCCTTATACATACTCTATCAGTTTTATATATATCACACTGAGGGAGAAACGCAGGCTAAAGGTGTCTGAGACTAAGGTGCTGAGGAGGATATTACGGCCTAAGAGCGATGAGGTAACAGTGGAGTGTAGAATACTACATAATGAGGAGCTTAATGATTTGCACTCCTCACCAAATATTATTTGGGTGATTAAATCAAGAAGAATGAGATGTGTGAAGCATGTAGCATGTATGGGGGGAGAGGAGAGGTGCATACAGTGTTTTGGTGGGGAAACCTTAGGGAGGGAGACCACTTGGAAGACACAGGTGCAGATGGGAGAATAATATTAAAATTGATCTTCAAGAAGTGGGATATGGGGGCATGGACTGGATTGACCTGGCTCAGGATATAGAGAGGTGGCATGCTCTTGTGAATGCAGTAATGATCCTTTGAGTTCCATAAAAAATGGGGAATTTCTTGAGTAGCTGCAAACCTGATAGCTTCTCAAGAAGGACTCTGCTCCCTGGAGTTAGTTATACAATTTAAATCAGAACCATATGCGGTTGGACAATTAAGTTTGTGAACTTGCCACTGTGTGCTTGCCGTGGGAGCACTGGACAAAAGCCTTAGTATGGTTTGATGACATTAACATATCAGCATTTCACAGCTGTGTTGTTGTTGATCTATGGCAGTCTCTTTCTGAGTGGCATCTGTTACTGTCTGCGTGTGTTTTGGTGTGCTGCCGCGAGAATGTCAGAGCTTGAATTAGAGCAGCGAACAAACATTAAATTTCTTGTTAAACATGGAAAGAGTGGAAACGAACACCCTGCCTATTCACCGGATCTAGCCCCCAGCGACTTTTTTCTGTTCCCGAAGATAAAGGAAATATTGAAAGGAAGGCGTTTTGATGACAATGATGACATCAGGAGTAATACAGCGGCAGCTCTAAAGGCCATTCCACAAAACCAGTTCCAAAATTGTTTTGAAGGGTGGACTAGGCGCTGGCATCGGTGCACAGCTTCCAAAGGAGAGTACTTTGAGGGTGAACACGGTGGTATTCAGCAATGAGGTATGTAGCACTTTAACCGCGATGAGTTCGCGAACTTTATTGTCCAACCACGTATATAGTGATTTGCCTCATGTCCTCAAATTGGTGAATCACATTATGTTTTCCCCTTTACAATTGCAGCATCCAGTTTGAGGGCTGGGGGTTCAAGACACAAGATGGTGCAAAAGTCACTTGACATTTGATGTTTAACATGCTGCCCCTGGCATCCAGTGGCTCTCATGTCACACCGTATATGTGATGGAAGAAACATAAGTGAAAGGTAAAATTTAGCAGCAATCAAAATGTGCATGTCAAAACCTAACCAACTCCACACAGAGAAGTCCATCTACAGATGTTTACATCTGCTCAGCTGGACAATAATGTGCGACACTGAAGAACCTCAAGTCTTGTTACTGTGTGCACAATGGCCCAACACTAGCCCCTCTCTTAATCCACACGCAGCCAGTCCACACTCCCATATTATATGCCCTTCAGGTCCATTATAACATCAGTCTCCCACTTATGCCCCTCTCCCCCAAACAGCCTCATCCCTACAGATTTCATGACAAAATTACTGCATGCATTTCTCCTCACTTGTATGACTGCTACATGCCCAACCCATCTCATTCTCTTTCAGTTTAATCACCATTTTAATGTTCAATAATAGTAAAGGTATCCCCACACGTGTCATGGAGACACATCCGGTGACAAGACACAGTTACCGTCACTCTTAACCTCGGCACTACATGGCTCACATAAGAAAAACACCCACGGTGCCCATGAATAGGAGACAGATGGGCCCCAGTGCTAGTCCTAACACTTCTTGGCGGAAACCACGATTCCTTGGTGATAATATATGGTAACAAGAATAAAATGTGAGTGCCACTAAAAAATTTCCTGCTGAACAGTCACCATGCCCAAGGACTGAATTTAGCTACTTACACAAGATAGGATAAAATGTAGCCTACAGCAACAATGAATAAAATGGTAGCTACAACAGACAGAAGGGGTAACAGCTGGTCCTTTGTAATGTTGTCTCTGAAGAAGTCAGCAGTTTGAAGAAGTTTTGTAAGAATTCTAGACATGATGCCTTGAGCATGTTCATCAATGAGGTCCTGAAAAGTAAAGTAATGGGAAGTAAATTAGGAATATCATTTTTTTACAATGAGATACAACAAAAATACATACTATGAATAACATAAAATGTTCTGAACTTCAAACTCCATTGTCAGCAGAAGTCTTGCATTACATAAACCAGTGGCTGACATTACTTACTGCACAACGTGAGCAGATTTCCTCAAAAACATCTTGAATCGCAGAGCAGCCCAGAACATTACCACCTTCTGTTCTGAATATACTACTAGTACTCATAAGCCAGCAAGAAATTTGAAAATAATAATTTATACTTCTCTAACATGAAAGCAGATGGTATAAGAGAGGTCTGCGAAATTATAAGAATAAACACACACATTATATTAATGTATTACTTCTAGTACAAATTACCTTATAACTTCGGTTTGGGAGTAAAATTTTTCTAATTTTCTGAACTTCAGTTTGCAGTTCTAATTCTTTCTAAGTTTTTCCAAATGTCTGATGGTTTAAGTACACAAACTTCTAGAAGCACACATATTCTACCAAACAATTCCTCTTACTGATCTACTGTAAATAGCTGGTGATTACACTAAGAGTAATCTTGTTAATTATTAAAAATCATGCTCAGCTTGTTTGTTTTAGTGCCCTACCGTAACAACCCAAGAAAAATAAAAGCAACCAGAAAGGAAGCCCACGCATCATTGCTCCTATGAGTGGCAATGAGCAACATGCACAACATGCATGTTAGCAGCACTCAGCAATCAGCACATTAATAAATAAAATGAACCTTACCTTTATTATGGCTTCACGTGACAGAGCCCCCGAAGAACGTAAAAGTTTCTGAATTGTTGACTCCAAATGATCTCTTGTTTCATTCCACTCATTGCTCTTTGCACCACTCCAAGTATGTGGGAGCCACTCATATTTTATATGATTATGTTCTCGTCTCCATATTATTGCAACATGTAAAGCTGGCTCAGCTGGACTTCCTTCTCCTATTGTTAACCAAGCAATCAAAATTATGTTCACAAAACTATTCATAAAAGTACATTTTACTTTCAATTGTAATGGTAACAATGCAATCTTGATTTAACAGTTTATATTAAATACCTCCCACTGCTGGTCACAAACACACCGACAGATTTCTTTCTATGTTTTGTTGACTGTGCATCCCTGTATAATCTGTTTCAGGCGACTATGTGCCCATCATGAAGACAAACAACTGTATTTAAGTAACATTTGGTACTTGTTATTCCGTGTGGATGACTGTCTGGTATGCAGGGTGAAGTCGCTTGAAACATGCTGAGAAAATACACTAAGAATAAATTGTGCACCGAGTTGGCTTTATTTACAAGACACTGAGCTCTGCTGTTTCAAAACAATATACATTGATGTACTTACAATACTTTTAGTGTATGTTTACATGTGTTATGTAATGACACTGTCAACTCCTGATCTTATGTAGCAATTTTGTGCAATTTCCTGGGAAAATACCATATACATTCATACTACATACTTTGACAGAATCCGAATTTATTTCTAGATTCAGAGAAAGTAAGAAAGGACAGGTAACTAAATTTCTTACTTTTAAAACAAACATTATACATTACATATGAAACAGTGATATCAATATCTGGAGGGAAGGTGCACACAAGTTAGGCCGAAAGGACTATATTGAATACTTCGCAGTTTCCAAAACAGTGCTTATATTTAACAGCCATTCGAGACCCACAAAATTGACTGCTTGTCTCTGCCAGCTAAGTGTGAAGTTTATTTTGGCTATAATACACACATTTACAAACCTGCGAGATCTCAGGTTCTCACAGAGGTTTTGCTGAAGATTCAAGTCTTCTGGAATATTACAACATGGTGTAACATTCCCGAAAACTTGCATCTTCACTATTAAACTTGTACACTATGAAAACAATGAATTTTTGGGTCTTCTAGAAAAGAGAACCTCTGCTGTGACATTAATTATATGAAGAATGTTTCACTGTAATTGACATATTTTGAGAAAAAAGCCCAAAAGAGCATACAGAGTGTGGAATTTAAAACATTTCCAGACAAAATACTGCAACAGTGGCAAATGGGCTCAATCCTGCTAATGCATGTATACATCCAGCACACAACTAACTGTTGTGTTCAAGCACTGTTGGACTAGCAAGCATGATAGGTCCTAGAAGACAGAAGAGTGCATGGAAGTCACAAAGTAGGAAAATTGTTTCCCCAAGCAGCTAACAAAAATTTTTCCCCCCTTACTAGAAAAATTAATAATGGAAATGCTGCACATACTTCAAACAATGTATCACGAACAAATAATACAATGGTTAATGAAGAGTAGCACCACCTGAAGAATGACTGTGAACTGAAAGGCAGCTCACACAATGGATGGCCTGTAATACTGAGAAAAAGCGGACAATGTGAAACAAGTAGGGGTCCGTGTATTCTGATTGTCAGCAAATATCATTAAACAATGCTACCATACCAAGTGACCGGAAAAGAACCACAGTGGTTCCTATTTACAAAGGGGGTGATCGATTGGCATTCTCAAACTATAGACCCACAAGCTTAACTTTTGTGGTCTGTAAGCAATTGGAACATATTACAGCTGGATACTTGAGACAAGTCTAGGATAAGAATGATTGATTATACAAGGGACAGCATGGATTTAGACTGGGGTAAAAATCAGTCCCGTAACAGGCCCAGAGGTGCCCAGAGGGTTCCAGGAAGTTAAGGTTCCCAGATTTCGTGACAACAGCACAGGATGGTGGTAGGTTGTCAGCCTTAATCACCGGCCGCCTTTACCCCCAGGAAATTCTTCTGGTACTTACTTCTGTTAGAGGCTGAGTCGACCCCAGGGCCATAGTGCGATCGGAAAGGTTTTATGTCACTGAAAAATCCAATGACACCAGCTGGGATCGAACCAGCGACTTTCCGATTTGTAGCACAGCACCTTAACCACTGTGCTACTGCGGTCCCCTTTAGACTGGGATACTCATGTGAAAGTCAAGTCATCATGGTGTGCCAGGAAATAGCAGACTCTTTGGATGAGGCGGTTGGTATAGATGTGATTGTAACAGACTTTTCCAACGCTTTCGATTTAGTTCCTCATGATCAGCTGCTTACAAAACTGGTGGGCTCAGGCGTGGATCCGCGGACAGTCATTTGGGTAAGGGAACTCCTTGTAGGTTGTACACAAAGGGTAAGAGTAGGAGGGCCACTATCCTAGGAAGTCAAAGTAACCTCAGGTGTGCTGCAAGGGAGTATTTTGGGCCCACTACTGTTTCTAGTGTACGTAAATGATATTTGGAGGAACATCGACTTGAGTATTAGACTCTTTTCTGATGACTTTGTAATCTATAGGAAAATCACAAATAAGAATGACACAGAAATGTTGCAGAAGGATCTACACACCTTGGGGGAATGGGCAGTAGAAAATGGGATGAAAATAAATCCTGTTAAAAGTAGGGCAATAAGATTTATGAGAGCTCGGGTTAAAAATCCACTGGGTTACTCTCCTGGTGACCAAAAAAATTCCAGAAGCAAGCAGCTGTAAATACTTGGGAATAATCTTACAAAGTGATTTAAACTGGGTGGACCATGTAAATTGCACAGTGCAAAAAGCCTGGAAGGCACTTCACTTTGTAATGTGCATTCTCAAAAAAGGAAAAAGGAAAACAAAATTTTAGCCTACACATCATTGGTACGTCCTATTCATGAATATGGGTCTGCATGCTGGGATCCATGCACAGAAGGACAAACAAATACATTAGACTGAGTACAGAAGAAAGCTGCTCAATTCTGAATGGGAAAACTTGGCTTAGCGTAGGATGACAGCACACTTATGTGCACATTTTAAAGCATACTCTGGGGAATGGGCTCAGAAAGCTATACGTAACAGGTTGCGAGGGCCTTACTATTTGAGTAAGGCTGATCATGTTCAGAAAACTAGGGACAGGAAGCAAAGAACGGATAGCCAGAAATATTCCTTTGTAAATAGGACCATTAAAAACTGAACCAACTACCTGCAGAAACATTAGGGACTTTCCCTTGTAAACCTAAGACTTTTAGAAACAGAGTTAGGAAAGCAATGATAATCAGGGTGAAATGAAACCATCAGAAGTGTGGTGATTATCATCTAAACGTGCAGTGAAGTGAAGTGAGGTGATTAGTATTACACAAATGCACGTCAGCACAATCTATTTATTCTAGAGTAAGGCTACATGTTTTGACTAGATGTTAGTCATCTTCAGGCCCCTACAATTTCGTTATGAAATTGTAGGGGCCTGAAGATGACTAACATCTAGTCGAAACATGTAGCCTTACTCTAGAATAAATAGATTGTGCTGAAGTACGTTTGTGTAATACTAATTGATTTTCAAGCACATCGTGATGCCTTCATTCAGAATAGAAGTGAGGTAAATGGAGCGGTAGGAAATTTAAATGGAGTTAAGCCAAATGAGAGGGTAGTGCAGTGGAGTGAAGTGTAGTGAAGGTCTTAGTAACAGGGTGTCTAACATTATTAGAGGATATAGAGATCACATGAAGTTTGCTGCTTTTATGGCTTTTTCGTTTATCATATTCATGTTCTTTTGTTTCTTTTTTTTATCATTGTGTATGTGGTTGCATGTTTTGTATACTTTTCATTCTGTAAGTTATGTATTCTTATTGTTATGTTTATGTATTCTTATTGCTATGTATACTCTGTTCTGCATATTCTGTTTTCATCGTGCCAACTAGCATTCTTTGGCTATCCTGAATGCAGTTTTTCTGTGCTTCTTCCTCAATTGTGAGGCAAATGCCAGGGTATAACTCGCAAAGACAGGGCACGGCATGCACTCTTCCCAATTAGTTAATTGTGTTGTTCTATGTATTGTTTGTGTTCAATGTGTTGTTCTATGTATTGTTTGTGTGTAAATGTGTACTGTACTACTGGGTGTCAACCCAATTGTAGTTAAAAAATATATCATATCAAATTCAAACAGTGAAAATCACAGCTGCTAATTGCCACACCATCCCCAGTAAGGATATCTAGTTCCTTTGCAAATGAAGAATACTGACACATAAACAATATGAAGAGTTAATGTGGAATACTGTCACACCTCATACTTCCTGCATGATCCCCACACTAAATGACAATTCTCCATAGTTTAGTCATCACTGCCACTGACAGCCACAACATCTTAGCAGGATTAATGAAAACAGAAGGTGTCACATGTTATCAGCTGGCAAGACCCTGTTCACCATGAGTTTAACCAGATGGATGCTACAATCAACAAGAAGGAATAACAAAAAATCCTTCAATACTACAGGGCTTTGACGATTTTGTTTAACTCACTGACAGAATCTCCTTTTTTCTTTTTGGATTTAGTCCATGGTCTAAAGGTTTTAAAACACTTCAAACGACGTCACTTAGGAAGCCAGCTCCGCTTATGTCTTCAGTTAAAGACACACCTAATGTGGTGGACCCCTGAGATGGAGCTATTCTCAGTCACTGGGTACTACAGAAACACTCAGTTTGTTTCAACACACACCTGAGAACATATCAAGTCCACAGGTTGTAACAAGAAACAAGTTGAGTGCCTCCTTGGTACTCAGTGCCTGAGAAGAGCGTGATCTAAGTAGTCCACCAGGTTAGGTGCATATTTACCTGAAGACGAAGCAAAGCTGGCTTCAGAAAACGTCATGTTTTAAAGTGTTTTAAAAATTTTGGATGATGAACAAAGCCCCCCCCCCCCCCCCCCCAAAAAAAAAGGAGAATGTCAGTAAAAATGATCCTTGGTCAGTTACAGCAGGCAATGCATCTAAAATGTTAATACTACTATCCACTGAACTCTCCTGATCAAAAATTATTCTACTTTTACCTCTTTTCACGAATAAATGACCGATTCAAAGAAAATCCAGTGGCTTCCAATAACTGCATAACAATAAGTCACACATGTGCATCCACTATATTTTAAACACAGTATGGATGATGCAAGAACTGCTAAGTTCAGAACAAGAGCATTCTGAAACAAGTGTGCTCGAGTTGCTTCCTAACCCCACTGGATTTCAGATACAGCTCTCTCACATTACCACACAGCTACATACATTTGTTTTTGCACTCATCTACATTGTGTTTCAATGGTATTTAGCAAGGGATCCCATTTTTTAAAGCCCCAAAACCAGAACACCTAATAACAGGGGCTGGGAGTAAAAGAAAAAAATTTTCACCCATCACACAATAAAAAAAGCAGAGTAATGTATTGGCATTACTAAAACAGATAAATTATATTATTATTATTATTATTATTACTACTACTACTACTACAACAACAACAACAACAACAACAACAACGAGCAGGTGGAGGAGGAAGAGATGACGACTCAAACACAGACACCCAGTTCACTGAAAGATTCTTCTTACATATCCATTCCTCATCACTTTCACTCTCAATCCAGACACTACAATCAAAATCTACACATCGTCCTCTTCCTCTCCTCTGCCTTCATGTTAGTGGCTGGATGATGGCTGTCCTACTTCTACAGATGTTTTCTTCCACCACGTGGAAGTCAAAATTTTTGTATGCAATGTCTGAAATGTTTCATTTTTATGTCTTGGAAAATACTGGAATTTCAGCAACCCATGAATGATTTCAGGTTTCCACTGCAAAGTAGATGAGAACTGCACTCTTCTGGGCTATTACACAGTAAGTAGTGGTAATTCCTTACCAAATTACCAATACTCGCTACATAGTAACCCAGAAGAGCACAGTATTCAGCATCCCAAACCAAATTTCGTGGGACACGAGGACAGAGCTCTTTAAAACCCATAAAACCATGACCATCCCAGGAAAACTGAGGCAAACAGGATCCCCATAATTGTCTCCACAAAGAGTCTTCCAGTATTACCAAGTACTATTAAGTTTGCTATGATACAACTACAAAAACACATAACTGAAACAATTGTTTAATAAATGTAAAGAAGCCAGGCCACTTTTTTTAATATGCAAACACACACAAATACAGGGGATGCTTTTCCTGGATATACGCATTTCAAGAAATCTCCTACAACTGACATGCCAAAGCATACGTATATTACAAACACTAACTACCACAACATCATGCTCCATATCAGCCAATGAAAAACAAAAGAACATGTATCATTGCTTACAATGTAAAGTACCTGGAGTACTCTTGCACTCAATACTTGACAAAATCAACATACCATTAGCCAGTGCACTGACAAATTCCGTTTGCCTCTCTTGGAAAACATATGCAAAGCGAACTCTCTCTGTACTGTAGGGTGCTTCCTGCGCAAATTCACGCAGCGCTTGGCGCGGCTCATCATGATACGGTGTATTCTCAGAAACCAGCACTACACACAGACGTTTACGAGGGGGTGCCCATTCTGGTGGACACAGTGCATCGAACATACCCTGTGTTCAACCACGTAATTTAATGACACTACAAATGTCATGTTTGTGCATTAGAATGTGTGTGTGTGTGTGTACATGCATCCCCAAAAGCCTACACTAAACACAATTTTATGGCAGCTGTTGAAAGTGTTATCCTTTAACATCCTAACACATTTATAATACTACAATAAATTCTGTGACACAACATGAAATTTACCTTCTTTAGCTTTGAAAATGACATCCCTGCTTTCCAAATGCAAGGCCACAGAAATGTGTGTGGACTGTTTCTATAAATCTGCTACCATACGAAATCCTTGGTCTTGTCTGAAGTGTTGACTTGCAGTTCTGCAAGCTTCTCTGACACCATTACCGGCAAATGATATGGTAGTTGTAAACACTGTTATTCAAAGTTTTTATGTCATAAAATGATACTGCCTTCACAAGAAGAAATACGAGTGCAACCACATACCTGAGATGATAACCTTGGCAAAACAAGGTACTTGTTGCTATTAATGACATCCTTCATCGTTATAATTGGAATATCAGCCATACTCAAGCTTGCCACAGCACGATCAACATTCTCATTGAAAAGGAGAAGAGTTTCAATATCCAGAGGAACTTTAAATTTCTTCTGGATGTTCTCAGTATGCGGAGAATTCAGCTGAACAAATCTAAAACCAAAGATATAACATTATCAACCCACTAGCAAATGGTGTGTGACCTCTGCACTGGTTTGGCTTTTAGCTACCTACCACCCTCTTTACTCCCAAAACAAATGTAATTCTCCTGCAGTACTAACATAAACTACCTCACACCATACAGCAGAGTACTTCTTGAAAGGTTCACTGACAGTCATTCAGCTACTCAACACCTTGGTCTCAACAGCTTACCACAAGACCCTATCCTATGCCACACAAATTCAATCAATACCCTCCAAAGCTATTTATTAATCCAATTTAATCCAATTTTAATCATTTTAATTAAAACAGAAACTGAAAAAAAAAGTTGTCTTCAAATTACCACCATTACATTAGAGAACAGTTTAAAACACCGAAACTTGAAGTTCATCCAAATAATGTTTAAAAATTCACTTTCTCCTTACTGGTAAACACATTACACTCTCAACACAAAGACCCAACAGTTAATGCTGTTTATTGATCCATGTAATACCGAAACGTATTCATGTATTCTGTGGACAAAAATATGATGTTCTGAATGTTAGAGCTGACAGTACATGTAGTAACCACTGCACTTTAAGCACTCTGTGATACATTTTAAATTTTTGTGTGAATAGTTATGTCAATATTATACGTGTTTCGGACAGTTCCTCTGTCCATCATCACGAGTTTTTCACTGCACACACAGCAATGGTGTATGTCATACAGCTTGTGAGCAGGATCAGGACGGAACTGCAGTTCCGTCCTGATCCTGCTCGCAAGCTGTCAGCAAACGCGTATGACATATACCATTGCTTTGTGTACAGTGAAAAACTCCTGATGATGGGCAGAGGAACTGTCTGAAACATGTAGAGTTTTATTTGAAAAATAAATTTGAGAAATTAGTGCATCTAGTTGGTTTTATTATAAGAATTTATCATGATGCACGCCCACCTGAACATCAAATTATGTCAGTATTTATGCTAGTCTGGATCTGAACAAGACTTTTTTAAAACTTCAGATCAGATGTGGATACTGGATATAAATACCAAACAAAATTTTGGAGTTTCTGTCTCACTGAAAATATAAAATTGATCCTATATATTCACTTTATTATATATATTTCAGTCAACGCAACTATAAATAAAAGCATAGGTTAATGCGACATGTTTCGACTTAAAAAGTCATCATCAGGCTAAGCTAAGAACCATGAAGTTTTTTACAGTGTGGCTGTGCGCATTTGGGATCCCAGATGGCTCACAATGTGTGCTGTGATTCATACTGTGTATATAACGTGACTTGTATCTATTACACTATTGTACCTATATTAGGGGGTCAAGTATGTGACGTGTGTTAGTGTGCTATTTTCTGAGACCGTTGTTTACTGATTGGGTTCCTGGTTGTTATGTCTGTTGTGGTTTTATTGGTTCTCCTGTTTTTAGTTTC
>Ga0123354_10016289_pt1 | contig 11647 bp, 6 predicted proteins | sample TergutLab28metaG_2_FD_97872 | JGI IMG/M metagenome (GOLD analysis project Ga0123354, IMG submission 97872) | Labiotermes labralis P4 segment gut microbial communities from Petit-Saut dam, French Guiana - Lab288 P4 | ecosystem: Host-associated > Arthropoda: Insects > Digestive system > Gut ... | reverse complement strand
ATAATTTCCTTCGCATATGGAGTTAACCTTGAGAGCAAGATGTTAGATAAAATTTTGTAAGTGGTTGGCAAAAGTGAAATGCTCCTATAATTATTACAATCTGTTTTATCCCCCTTCTTATGAATAGGTACTATGATCGACTCCTTCCACTATTCAAGCAATTTCTCCTTCTTCCAAATAGAAGTGATAAGCTTATGAATCTCCCCGCAAGTTGTTCCACCCCCTGCTTTAATCAGTTCTGCCGGTATTTCATCCATACCCGGCGATTTGTGGCTTTTTAACTTGCCGATAGCCAATTCAACCTCAAAAGCACTTGGCTCAGGTACCAGTGGTTCTGCTGTGTGTATTATTTATCTAATTTATTTTTGGAATAAAACTCTACATGTTTCGGACTGTTTCTCTGTCCATCATCAGGAGTTTTTCACTGTATGCACAGTAATGGTATATGACATATAGCTTTGTCGAGAGTTGTCAGCAAACCTGCATGTGAAGAACTCCTGATGATGGATAGAGGAACTCTCCGAAACATGTAGAGTTTTATTCCAAAAATAAATATGAGAAATTAGTGCATCTAGTTGGTTTTATTATAAGAATTTATCACGATGCAAGGTCACTGAACGTCAAACAAATAATATGTGATTTTCGCTATGACTAAAAACCGAAAAATATATGGGTGTGATATATTATATTGCATGTTGTAAGCTGTAGGTTGTACTCGGATGTTGATTTATTTTCCTGCGGCGCTGCTGCCCAACGAAAGCCAAAACCTCCTCATTCTTGAGGTTTTTATATCACACACAACTACGCACTACAGTCGGTAGGACTCCTCTGGACGAGTGATCAGCTCGTCGACAGCCCTCTACCTTGACAACACAGTCACAACAGACACACATCCGTGCCCCCGGCGGGATTCAAAAGCACAATCGGCCACAGACCTACGCCTTTGGTACCGCGTCCATTGGCATCGGTTTTTAATTACGTGGTCTTAAATAATAATTTTCTTTTAGAAGAGGTTCACAAATTTCATCACCTGTAATAGACATATAATGAGCAGGGTGAATGTAGGTAGGAGGATTCATAGATACCGCAATATCTGTGACAATGCAGTAAAAGTGATCCCGTTACAGGCCCGGTGTGGCCCAGAGGATGGGTAGAGGTATAGCTCTACTCTTCCATGATCGCGGCACTATAAGGGGGTGAGTGGTCAGCAGCATGCCCCAGGGCCGGTGCGAACGGGAGGAAAATCTCCTCCCTACCGGGATTCGATCCAGGACCATCCAGCCCGTAATCAGTCGCTATACCGACTGAGCTACCCGGCCCAGCCCAGAAAAGAAGTACAACTGTTATTATAGGCCATACCACTGTTAGAATTATTACTGGTGGGGAATGAAACATGAGGGATAAGGGAGGAGAACACACCAGAGCCTCTATCTACAATAATGGCATTTTTAAGGTAAGTTGAGCGGTGCAAATTTGGATAGAATTAGGAATCAAAAACACAAAGGGAGTTACAAATAAGACCTTAAGGAGACAAAGTGCGGGGATGCACATGTCTCTAAAGAATAGACGATAGGAGAAAGACCAGGATATGAACTATTCAAGGAAGAAGTGCGTAAGGCTTAGATGATGCCGAAATAAGAAACTTTCCTATAGTCTGAAGTGAAGAAGGAGAAGGTCATATCAATTTTTAATTTTGAATTGCCTACGGAAAATACGAAGAGTCATATTTCTTCTGGGTCTGTCATTGATTAGATTATTTTACCTCGTTCAAATCAGTCTTACAGTCATTATTACCTCGTGACGCTAGGAGCAGTCAGACGGACGGCACCAACACGTGTAACCCCAACAAACTGAACTGCTGTTAAGCGAATGTTTTCGACAAGAGGGATACAAACTGCGATGTCAATATGTAATATTTTCTCAATTTGTACGAGGGGGAAATCTTATTTTCACTCGTGTTTGTATTTTCGTAATTTTTTATGATGACGGAGCAGACTGGAAATGAAATCTCGGAAGCAGAGGAAAAGCGTCACAGCGGGAGAAGTTCGTCAGTTGTTTCCACGCGGTTCGTCAAATCGATATTTCTTCCCTTCTATTTTCATTTTCTATCCCGTTACTTCTTTCTGTATTATTTCGTTGTTCCACTACATCGCTCAGTGTTAATGTGTCAAGTCATTATGACAGATACTTAATGATTCAGACAACACAATATCGAATAGCGTGACGAATAATTAGTCATGTATCAGAAAGGAGACGAAAGGAAGCGTCTGAAGACTTAAGTAACTTACTGCTCCGGTAAATGAAATAAAGTGAAATGCCAGCTTGATGAAACTAGGTAATTTTACTGATGTATTCTTAGCTCGACATGTTTCGGGTACATACGCCCATCATCAGTAGCATTAGATGTTGAGTTGCAGCGTATGGTTTTCTGCATCGAGTTTTTGGATGGGTGGTGGTCTTGAGAGTCGCTGCGTGGGTCGTGTGTACGGTGCTGATGGTGCCGTGCGGCAACATCCGCAACATCTAATGCTCCTGATGATGGGCGTATGTACCCGAAACATGTCGAGCTAAGAATACATCAATAAAATTACCTAGTTTCATTAAGTTGGCATTTCACATTATTCCATGGGGAAGATGCGCGTTCAAATAACCCTCAAGTTTACTGCCCCGGTATTTGTTTAGATGGACTGAGGAAATGAAACCTAAAAACAATCTGATCTCTGGGCCGAGACTAAAACCCGCAAGTCTCTCGTATATGAAGAAAGAATATTACCTAATCTGCTGCAACATTCAGTTTCAAACTGTTAAAATGCACACAATTCTCACATCAAAATGATTAGTTATAATCACGTTAACATGGAAATTTGTACACTGTACCTTCACTGTCTAACACCCAATGATTACCTATCCAACAGATAACCGAATCATGCGTCAGGTGCATGAAGTAGCAAAGAGCACTTCTGACACAAAATCGAACGCAGTAATGGTACAATTTGGAACACTGACCGCATAAATTGTGACGATATGAATTACTTATTATTTACTGAATACTTAAGCTGTATCAGCTGCGACTATCAATTGTTCTAACACTGTAAACTACAATATTAATCACATCAATAAACCTACAAGTATCGCATTTTATCAGAAAAAATTGATTTTTTCTCTTTAAACATTAAGCAAATTTTAAGGTATAAAGAGTTAAATTTCATTTTATTTTGATTTTAATAGTTACATCGACATTTGTTAACTGTCATTTCGAAATACTTCTAAAAAAAGTCGTAAATAATATAATAATTTAATATTTGATGTTATGTTCACCGTGCATCTTGATATATCCGTATAACATGATCCAACAAAATGCACTATTTTCTATTAATATATTTCAATAATTAGCCTTACTAAGCCTCACTTTGAAATAAATTAACAGAAACTAGTGCATCTTGTTGATGCATGTTGTACGTATGAATTCAATACTTTTTTCAATTCATCGTCAAAATATTGGTGAACATTACATTTATTTTTGCCAGCGCATTAAACTCGGGAAAATGTTGATACAAATATATATAAACTAAATGGGAACTATGTTCTGCTATTGTGTTGCCTTGGAAACCAAGGCAATGACCAGCTTCACAATCACGTTAGGGAAACTGTAAACTATGCAGATATTTCCGGTTCGCTGCCGCTGGAAATTCGCTTCATCGCTATTTGTTTGAATCGTTCTTGTGCGAAACAACTCGAGTGGCAGTAAACGATCACTGAGACCAGTGCTACAGAAATACATTCCACTCAGACGAGGCGCGAACTATTTCCTCCCCACTCAAAGAGCTTAATGTAGTTCAACAGGGCAGTTTATCGCTAAGACAAAAGAGATAACTCCGTCGGTGTCAGCTGGGCTCGACCTAAGAAATGAGATTTTAAGGGAAGGACAAGAAAGATAACAATACAAGTAACAGGAGGAGAGAAGATTGTGAAAAGAACAAACAAGGCACAAAGAACAAGTATGAATTACAGAATAGAGACGATGCGAGATAAAACGGAGGGAAGAGATATGAAAAGATGAATAAAGGAACTGAGGAATTTCTCCTACTTACAGTCCAATCGCATACAATATTTCCTAAACATATTTTCACATGTTTCATAATGCGTTTCCGCACTGTATCACCCTCAGACAAAAAAATTTTTCTTATTTTCACGGCTGTATTTTCACGGCTGTATTTTCCATTAAGATTGAAACCGAAATTACGAAAATTATTTTACTATATAAAACTATTAAACTATTTTGAGATTAAATTCTAATTATGATCGCTCATCGTCGAATTTTTAAAGTCTTATCATTTACATCATGGGTCTCAAATCCGTAGCCTTCCAGGTTGTATTATTCAGTTCGTGGACACGCTTGTAAATGACGTATATACTATAAAAATTACACAGTAATTTGGGCGGTTAGGTATACCATTTGTTGTTGTAACAGTTATGTCCCACTGCCTAGAAAGATTTGGACTTCCGAGAGTTACGTTACGTCCGTAGAAGACTGTCAATATGCTGCAGAATTCTGTCTTAGTGAAATTGTTTTCACAGGCTGTGATAACCTTATGAGTCCTGTGGGTTTCCTTATGTTGTTACAGAGTTTTGTTATTTGTGTTTAGCACAGTCTGATTCACAGTGACGTCACATATCGCGCATTATTTTAATTTGGCTGCTTAATGCACTGCCTGATTTGCATTTTGGTAATGTGAGCACTTTGTTATATAGACTGTTTTTTTTTCCGAAAATATAGTAAGTGGTGCTGGAAGTAATCCTTACCAAATTTACGAAATTTAATTTTGTATGTGGTGCAGAAATGTGCATGGCTGAAAAGCACCGACGGTATGTTTCAGCAAGATTTATTAAAGCAGAATACGGACGAACGCCTGTATTGACAGTCGCAAGCAAAGCCAGTGATAATTTAAACACTGAAACAGGAAAAAATAACCTAATTATAATTTAGACAATAATGTTTATAATTTTACTTTCGTGCTGTAAATACGTGCTGTTTTGATTTCAAGAATGTTTATAATTTTATCGTTATATATTTCAATAAAATGCTGTTTTTATTGTCAACATTTTCATAATTTTATCGTTTTGCATTTTTTAAAGAAGTGCTGATCTTATTGTTCCCAATTCTTATAACAAAACCAACTAGATGCGCTAATTTCTCAAATTTATTTTTGGAATAAAACTCTACATGTTTCGTACAGTTCCTCTGACCATCATCAGCAGTTTTTCACTGTACACACAGCAATGGTATATGTCATACAGGTTTGCCGACATATACCATTGCTGTGTGCACAGCGAAAAACTCCTGATGATGGAGAGAAGAACTGTCCGAAACATGTAGATTTTTATTCCAAAAATAAATTTGAGAAATTAGTGCATCTATTTGGTTTTATTATAAGAATTTATCACGATGCACGGTCACGATGCACGGTCACCTGAACGGCAAATAATGTTACCAACTTTTATGACTTTTTTCGTTTTATATTGCAGTGAAGCGTTTTCTTAATTTCAACAATTTCTCTAAGGTTTAATTTAATATATTAAAAATCTGTTGTTCTATTGCAAAAATTTTATAATTTTATCTTTTTTTACTGGAAAAAGTGCTGTTTTAATGCCGATCAGTCTATAACGTTATCGTCCTATATTGTAATAAACGTTCTGTTGTTAACGTCAACTTCAGTCTTGGTGGTGAACAAAACTCGAACGCACTGCATATATAACTTAAAAAAGGCGAAGCATATTTTACCTGAAGATGAAAGAATGGTACCAAAACATAACATCATAACGTAACGTAACCGTAAACATCAACATCAACATCAACATCAACATCAACATCAACATCAACAGCATCAGCATCAGCATCAGCATCAGCATCAGCACAAGCACAAGCACAAGCACAAGCACAAGCAAAAGCACAAACACAAGCACAAGCACAAGCACAAACACAAACACAAACACAAGCACAAACACAAACATAAACATAAACATTAACATTAACACTAACACAACGCAACACAACATAATATAAACAAACAGCTAAACCACATTCACCAATCACTGGTGTGCGCCACTGAATTACATTCTAGTACCCGCACATACATAACACAATAAGTTGCCAAAACTATGACCGGGAACGTATAACGAAACTTTCTAAACTTACAGCTATTTGAGTTCAGAGTGTCAAGATACAATTTTAACTCCAAATATAAGATGACGGCATTTATATAAGAAACTACACGGCGTCACTTCCTATACGTCCTTAATCTTACAAATAAAAATTTAGTTTTTTTTGTTTGGTGGAAGAGCGCCTGAAGAGTACTAACACCTTCTGGAGCGTGACGCCGTACTGACTATTATAAATTTAGTGATGTTTCGAAGGAACAACCTGCTCGCATTAGAAATTAATCTTCTTCTCTGAAGTTGGAGACTGTGTGTAACTTAGAAAATTCGGTAACATTACCTCAAAATATTCACATCATTAGACGGTGATATTCATAGTGCAGGTGTAATTTAAATTTCAAAGGGTGGCTATTTGGAACATACTTTAAAGCAGCTGTGCTTAAAAATCATTCAGTGGACCACGAAGACAATTAGCGAAAACTTATTCAGCCATACTGCACATTCTGACCGCTCTGGGACATTCGCCCATTCAGGTGAAAAAAGAAATGAAAATTCACGATGTGAAATCTACAAATCAAACTTAGTGATCCGTGTCTCCACACATCGGATGGGTGTGTAGATACATTTGATGTACCTCATTTCAAAAATTCAATTACATTTATACCACTATTTTAAGGAAGCAGCATAAGTTAGCCGTGAAATCTGAATGACGTCATATGCATTTAAGGTTACCAACAGCCAGGTGTTTCTGAACCGGCTCATCCAATTCAGCGCTCCAAGGCAATTCGATGTCAGACATGACATGAAGCATTTTAGTAGTGATTCTGGTGAATATGCTACTAATTTCCTGTCTTGACTCTTCTACAGTGCATGTGTACGTGATCGGAGAATTCTGAGAGGGACAGATATCTTGTAGAATATTGGAAATTGCACGCTTCACTACGCACAAAGCGCCAAAGCACATTCTGCTGAAGATACACACACGTTAAGAGAAGAATGCAAAGATGTGCTCCATTTGGATTACACCTATCTTTTCTCTATGCTAGGAGAACTCTAAATAAATTTGATTGCCAACAGAAATAAGAGACGTTACCTCATTCACAAAATTCACACTGGTTGTGTGGCCTACCCATTAAGCACTGCGGTCTCTTACCTCGGAGAAAAAGCGGCCGGATCGCAAAGCTGACACCTAACGTCAGTCCAACACCGACATGGTGCCGTGCGGAGCCATCCGCACCGTAAACACGACCTACGCAGCGGCTCTCAAGACCACCACCCATTCAAAAACTCGGTGCAGAAAACCATATGATGCAACTCAACATCTAATGCTCCTGATGATGGACGTATGTACCCGAAATATGTTGAGCTACGAATACATAAATAAAATTACCTAGTTGCATCAAGTTGGCATTTCCTTATACATCGCAAAGCTTTACCTTCACTCTCAACATGCGTTCAAGCGCTAGTGTTTAAATAAGAAGAGGGGCAAATTCGTTTTGCCTTTTACCCACATTTCAGCGACTTTTATATGATTATCTTCGATGATTGTGCAAAGCAAAAGCCAATACACTGCCACGTAACTATTCATCTTCGAATACAGCAGTGCGTAATCCGTAAATCCTTCTTGTGTCCTAAAAAAACACAATAACAATAAATATTGTTATTTTAGACTCAGTTAAAATCACACTTCGTTCTACGCGCAGCCTGTATGCGAGACAAGCCATTATATATTAATTTCTCCAAACTTTGTTTCTGGGGTCGGCACAACATAAGGAGAGGAATGAGTATCTGGCTCTTCCACCTGAGTGAGTGCTCGCAAAGAATCAATGTAAATTTCGCTTAAAGCTTACATAATGCACGAGTTAAAACAGACCAACATGGAACAAAGTTACTTTAATACTTCGCTACTAATATACAGCCCATTAACACCAAATTTATTAAAAATTCACACTTTAGTGTAGTGGCAGCCTTTTAGATTTCTTTGGGGCGAGGTACGCGGTTACAATCCAATTAACGGTTTCAATAATCTCTTTAATCGATAGGCTAATTCCTGGAAAGTATCCTGTATTTGGCCACGGCTACTGCTTAAGATTCTTACTAAACTTCAACATTCATTACACCTTCTCACCATTAGATTCGTAGCTAAACACACAATTCCTGAGATTTATGGGAGCCGAAGGTTGTGACGTGTTTTCTATGATCTGATCCAGGACCCAGTCCACAGCCATGCGAATACAGTCCACATTCCGGCACCAATTTACACGTACTTTATTGTGTAATTTAACATTACTTAATATTCTTTACCCTCCACTTTTCCAGACCAAATTCTGTAAGCGCTACCAATCCCGTCCACGTCCCGCTACAGATAAAACACTGACATTTTTCAATATAAGACTCATGAGATCATACTGTTCAGATACCATCACTCTATGACTCCCAGTTGTATTTCAGCTTGTCTTCAGAAAAGAAATAAAGGTGATACAGTGCAGTATAACAGACACCTACCGATGCATTATACGAGTCTGCCACCGAATTCTACCCTGAAGATGGAGGCAAAATTTCGTAAAATGCATCCCATTGTGTGCTAAGCTACACAGGGTGTTACGCATAATGTGTACCAAACTTCAAGATGTTATTTTATGGACTATTTTCAGTAAAAAATGCTATAAACGCACAAGCCCAATTATCAACCAGTACATAGCTACGAGTATCTTAGAGTACGTATGTGGCTGAACATGTAAATATTACGATAGATATCTTATCGTACTGGACAAGTGAAAAGAAAGCTATGTGTCGGATAACACCACAACAGAAAGACGTCCATTAAGACTTAACTTACTGTACAACGTATGTGTCCGATATCACCACAACACAGAGACAGCAATTTGGACAATACAAATATACATGTCAGGTAACACCACAAAAACGATATCAGTTACTAATAATGTTACCGAATTGTTTATACGTGTTTGAGTTGTAAAGGTAAAACACGGAAAAAATAACCGTTCGTTAGATAATAAAATGAAGGCTAATTTTAAGTTATGTTACTTTTATTAGTCAACAATTAATTCCACCTTTCTGTATGAAAAACGCTGTAAATCTCAAAACAGAATCACCAGAAAGTAGTATTTCCTATAGGTGCGAGTAATTTCTTATGATAAAGCCAACCAGATGCACTAATTTCTCAAATTTATTTTTGGAATAAAACTCTACATGTTTCGGACAGTTCCTCTGTCCATCATCAGGAGTTTTTCACTGTACACACAGCAGGATCAAGACGTTCCGTCCTGATCCTGCTCGCAAGTTGTCAGCAAACCTTTATGTATTGCTGTGTGTACAGTGAAAAACTCCTGATGATGGATAGAGGAACTGTCCGAAACATGTAGAGTTTTAATGCAAAAATCAATTTGAGAAATTAGTGCATCTGGTTGGTTTTATTTTAAGAATTTATCACGATGCACGGTCACCTGAACGTCAAAAAAAGTGCAAGTATATGTGAAGTTAGTTCATGGAACTGATAGCAGACAGCAGTCTACTGCGTCTTGAAAAATCAAAAGGCCTGTAGCGATGCAATTGTCGACCAGCTCGCATGTGTTGCCGTAGAGTGTTTTACGCAAAATGACACGCGTATTAACATCCTGAACTGAGGCACACAGAATGCGGGACTTACTGTATATAGACAGGTAGTGAGGGCTTACAGACGAAAAGTAACCTTCGGCTGCCAAATTTGCTAAATCATTTCCTAACAACCTCCACTGGAGGGCACCATACCGTACAGAAAGCAAGAATTTCGGTACTTGCTAATAAGGGCTATGAAGTAGGTTCTTAGTCTTCAAATGATACAAGCAGCGCCCACTTACCACCAACAGACAAGAATGTAATGAATAGTGTAACTTCACATCATTCAACAGCAAACACCACTGAGTCGTACTGCCAGTATTTTAATCATTAAATCCAACTCTATGGGGCACCCGTTGGCGCAGATGGTTGAGGCACTGCGCTACAAGCCGGAATGTCGCGGGTACGATTCCCGATGGTGTCATTGGAATATTCATTGACATAATCCTTCCGGCCGCACTATGGCCATGGGGTTGACTCAGCCTCTAACAGAAATGAGTACCAGCAATATCTCCTGGGGGTAAAAGCGGCCGGAGCGTAGGTCTGACAAACTTATCACCTGCTTGAAATCTGGAAGCCTCAACCTTCTGGACAACTCAGGGCCTGTTCAGGCCTGTGATGGGATTGCTTTACCTTAATCCAACTACATATTTATGTAGTACGAATTGAGTACGTGCAGGCCCAGCCAATATACTCAGTAAGAATCGGTCAGTCACCTCCTATACACAGTGGGAGAGAACAGATATTTCTACATAAAATGCTGTTACGTATGTATATGAAAAATTGTTCCTTACAAATATGAACTGGATATTCTATTAGGCCTATTATATTCCTTGTATGAATGAATGGCCTGATGATGGCCTGAGCGTTTTTGGTTCAGACACGTCTTCAGCTGCTGTACCATTAAAGCAACAATACACAGTTGTAGGTTACAGCTTCAAAATGTTCCCGGAAACACTTTACTTCTGAGAAATACAAAATAGTAGCATCATTCAAGCTACAGTTCCTTCAAAATAGTCACCTTTTGGAACTACACACTTCTGCCAATGACTGTTATGGTGTTGGAAACATTCCGGGAAGTAATTCTGTGAAAGGCTTTCCAGCTCTTCCGTCGCTTTCGAAATGATGTCAGTGGGATCGCAAAAGCGCCGTCACATCAATGTTGATATCATCCGAGAGAACGGGTGAAAATCAGCTACAGGTAAGTTAGGAGAGCATGAGGGATACTCCATTGCTGTCAGATTGTTCTTTGCTCAAGAAATCCTTGACCAAAAGTGGCCGGTGTGCTGGAGCATTGCCGTTGAAGAGAAACCAACTGTTGCTTCTTCATTTTGGGGGGCGATTCCTTCTTACCTCATCCGTAAGGCGACGAAGACTGTTAATGTATATTTCTTTATTCACATTTTTACCTTCAGTGATGAACTCATGAGATAAAATGCCCTAAAAGTAAAAAAGAATTCCTTTACCCCTGCAACTCGAAGTTTTTTGCTTCGAGGTGATGCTGATGATTATTATTAATAGTAGTATTATTATTTCCATTCAGGAGGAAGTCGTTTTGTTTGTGGATCCTACAAGAAGCACCAAGTTTCATCCCCTGTGTTTATGTTGTTGTTTTTATCAGCCATATCGATGACGTCACCGGGAATGTTCATTCGTGTTTCTATTTGTTCGGTCTTCAAAATTCAAGGTACCAAATAGTGAGAAACGCGACGAATGTTCAACACACCATGAAGAATGCTGTGACAACTTACTTACTTACTCCATGGTGCAGAGTCCTTCTTGAGAAGCTAACTGGTTAGCAGCTAGTCAAGAAATTCCCCGCATTTCACGGAACCCGAAGGTTCATTACCGCACTCACAAGCGTCCGCCACCT
>Ga0123354_10016288_pt1 | contig 11647 bp, 8 predicted proteins | sample TergutLab28metaG_2_FD_97872 | JGI IMG/M metagenome (GOLD analysis project Ga0123354, IMG submission 97872) | Labiotermes labralis P4 segment gut microbial communities from Petit-Saut dam, French Guiana - Lab288 P4 | ecosystem: Host-associated > Arthropoda: Insects > Digestive system > Gut ... | reverse complement strand
GTAGCCACAGCTGTTAAAGCCATGTGCCAGTATTGCTGTACAGTTACTGTATGCCATTCCAATCCTCACTGTCACTATATCAGTGCACACTGTTACCAATATGTACGGTAGCCACAGCTGTTACAGCCCTGTGCCAGTACTGCTGTACAGTTACTGTATGCCATTCCAATCCCCATCCCTCGCATTGCTCTTCCAGTTACCATCTCTCGCACAGTTTCAGCCCTCACAAATGTTACCCTCTACAGCTTCTCGTACAGATGCCAGTCGTTATGTAGCAGTTAAGGTACAATAAATATCTTAACTGTGCTTCGCTCCGCATTGCAACGTCATAGTGTGCTCAGAACATACGGCTAGGAAATTTTCAAATCAACGTTGTGATTGAACCGCATACGTACGGTAGGTTCACACACACACACACACACAAGCACGATAATCTGATGTGCCACGTGTGGCAATCATACCGAGATACACCGAGTAAGAGCGGCTGGATATTACATTAAGACTGTCACGTGTTGGGGCCGTGGCCAACAGAGCTACAAAACGAATTACAGACGGACGGACCCTGTACACGCTTGTGTGTTCTGGTATAGTCAGCTGTCCTGGTGCAAGTGCTGACATCGTGCTGTTGCAACCCGGAACTACATGAGGTCACACGACGGAATATTGAACCGGTGTTAGTGGTGGCCAGTTTGAACGGTCGGTACACACAAAGTGCACTATATTCTGAGCCACCCTACCCTGTAACACAGTGTTCAACTGCACAACGCACTGTTCATGTCGCGGCCTGCCATACGGGGTTTGGCAGGTTCAAACCGTCAGGAGCAGGAGCGGGTCGGCAGTGACCACTGTCCGGTACAACAGACAGCGACGATCGACACGTGAAGTGTTTAGAGATAAGATTACGCTTTTCTGTGATGTGACGCCGTGTTGTTCGGTTGACAGGTACCGACGTTTCGGAGAATCCTGCAGCCTGCAGGTGCATGTCAAATGAATCACAAGACACCTTGTCATGTACTTAGTTTCGGCTGTCACGTTGCCAATGGCATGCTGAACTATGCACTTGATTTGTGCGACAGTCCAGTCGCGTCACACAACCTAGCGTCTAGAGAACCAGACCTCTAGACCATTCAAAATGAAGACATTGCGATCCTTCGAAACGTCGAAACTGATTACTCAGCAAAGCGGGCGTCATATCCCAGAAGAAAGCGCCTATTTTTATTATTAATTCAACGACGCTGTCAATATCTCAGGCTATACAGCGTCGAATGACAGAACGAAATAGAAGGGATGCGAAAGGAAGTGGTAGTGATGTCATCTTAGAAGGGATGCGAAAGAGGTAGTGACGTTATCTTAGGAACTACCCCGGCACCAGCGGAGCACACAGCAACGTGAACACACCTGCAGCCTGCACACAGCACAACAAATCCTAATCTAGCACCAACAAACCATATGACATCTCCTCCTGCTAAAAGTTTTATCTCGTACAATCGAGCACACAGTCTTGTACCAATTTTTCTTCATTTACGGTAGTAAGAAGCACTGCTTTACGTCAGCAGCCTGATATAAAAGTTTAGTATATCTAAAATGCAACATTTTCCGCAGCTTACGTGACCGAGTTACAGGACATGAAAGTTGCATCGCTCTGTTGCTTGCTTGCTTGCTTGCACGGGAAGTGTATGGAGCAGAGATCTGGGCTTGACTCACAGAGACGACTGGAATGCACACAGAGAGTCCAACATACAGAGACGACTGAACTGCACACAGTGAGTCTAACATACAGAGACGACTGGACTGCACACAGTGAGTCTAACATACAGAGACGACTGGACTGCACACAGCGCGTCTAACATTCAGAGAAGGTTGGACTGCACACAGCGGTTCTAACAGGGACGACTGGACTGCACACAGCGAGTATAACATTCAGAGAAGGCTGGACTGCACACAGCGGTTCTAACAGGGACGACTGGACTGCACACAGCGAGTCTAACGCACAGAAACGACTGGACTGCACACAGCGAGTCTAACGCATAGAAACGACTGGACTGCACACAGCGAGTCCAACATTCAGAGAGGACTGGACTGCACGCCGCGAGTCTAACATTCAGAGAAGATTGGACTGCACACAGCGAGTCTCACACACAGAAAGGACTGGACTGCACAGAGCGAGTCTTACAGCAACTAGCCCAAACAGCATTTGAGCTCATGTGAGCAATACATTAAGTTTCCGTCTTTTACCCTCTGCTTAATGGAAATACGCGGGATTTGACTTTCCACAGCAGTCTCTCGAGTATCCACGTCTTCTGGGATACGATGCTGTGTCGCTTGGGTGGCGTGTACCGACGCCAGTGCCTTCGTCTTCAAGGGTTAATGGGGTCAATCCTTTCAACCGTTGAAAACGAAGGCATAACGTTCTTCTGAAACGTCGGTACAACAGAGCGCCACAGAGCCAAACACCAGAAGACGTGAATCCTGCATGGCATTAGTTGCGGTCGGACAGACTACTGCAGTATCAGCCACGTGTTCGATCGAACAAAGAAATCAAATAAGAATACATCCTCTTGAAGGATTGCAGGAAGCGAAAAACGCGCAGCACCCCCACCGCTATCAAAGTGTCCCTGCAAAACGATCACGTATCCTAAGCCAAACCCAATCTTGCACGAAAATGAAATTTTCACAGCACGAGCTTCCTTCAACATGTCTAGAAATACATACAAAATATATGGTGTCGATTGGTTCGGCTGGATGTTACAATTCAGACAGATGAAGAGCATCACAGCATGCATGTTACTGGCCAATATTTTGCTCAGCTCTTCGAAACTTGCAGAATGAACAACGAAGAAAGAACGTGAGGGTAAGGATTAATGACAGACTACGATTATTATAGAGGAAAAGAAAATTTTACGGCTGTGGAAATTCGCGGGTGATGCCCGCTCGTCCTTCTAGTAAAGGTACGAAGACGACAATGTCAAGCGTTCGAAAACGATGGAAAAATGACGTGAAATGGCTATTCTGACTAGGCAGCAGTGGAAAGAAGGGAAAGATTCGCGTACTGGGGCTGAACTGTTGATTGTGTACTGATGTGGCTGCATTAGCAGCGCACGGGACAAAGCGGAATTTTGTATCAAATGTGTATTGGTTCAAAAGGAGGCACAAGTTGGTCGACTGGTGAATCTTCCGCAGCCTGCATTACACAGCTCAAAATATAAAGCTTTAGTTCCCACCTGACAGAGAACACATACAGTGTGTTGCTATTACAAACACCAACCGTGTATTGCTGTTTGGGGAATAACAGCTGTTTAATATGATAATCACAGTAACCTTTAATGTTTGTGTGGCCGTGCGTCATTGACACAATAATAAAAAAAAAATAGCCAACTAGATGCAACAATAACAAATTTTATTGATACAATCGGTTCAATATGTTTCGGCGATAGTTTCGCCCATCCTCAGGAGCACTAGACTGTGTTTACATCTTGTGGTATAATGCACCGACGATGCTGCCTGCATTATACCACAAGCTGTAAACACAGTCTAGTGTTCCTGAGGATGGGCGAAACTATCGCCCGAAACATATTGAGCCGATTGTAATTACCAATAAAATGTGTTATTGTTACATCTAGTTGGTTGTTTATATTACTGAATCACAGTAAACAAAAGAATTCTGTTACACAAGTACATGCGGGCCCGCGGTAGCACAGTGGTTAAGGTGCTGTGCTACAAATCGGTAGGTCGCTGGTTTGATCCCAGCTGGTGTCGGTGGATTTTTCATTGACATAAAATCCTTCCGATCGCACTATTGCCCTGGGGTCGACTCACCCTCTAACAGAAATGAGTACCAGGAGTATTTCCTGGGGGTAAAGGCGGCCGGTGCGTAAGGCTGACAACTAACCACCATCCTGTGCCGTTGTCACGTAATCTGGGAACCTTAACTTCTTGGAACCCTCTGGGCCTGTCCAGGCCTGTAATGGGACTGCTTTACCTTTACACAAGTACATGGTTGCTCAACTTGACAATCAGCGGTACATACAGTAACCATTAAATTTCATGTGCTCAACAACGAACAGCACAACAGCAGCCACAAGGTGACAGGAAGGAAATGTTTCGGTTTCGTGAGAATGCATTTTATTTCATTAAGAATTCAGACAAAAAGTAAAGTTTCGACAAGAAAGAAGACGAGAAACAGTACGTCAGCACCGTCCTGAACTTCTGCTTTAGACTTCTGTAGTTGGCTTGACAACGCAACCTCAAACACAAACCCTACAAACCACAGACATTTCACTGCCACGTCGTACCCTCTTTTGGCGTCTGTCAACCATTCGACATTTCACAGTTCTTACCCAGAACTTACTGTAATAGCAGTTGCACTGCCCCCTGTGCCACCGTCTGTACTGTCCTGCAGTGCGAAGTTGCGAGATCTGAGGTTATCACAGCGGTACTGCCGAAGGTGCGAGTCTTCGGGGCTGTGACACCGGGACTACTGGTAACGTTACCTAAGTTTCGAAACATCAGACTTCCTCCAGCGTCAGGGCCAAGCAACCGCAGCAGTTGATGTGCATCCTACAGGCCCCGCCCAGCCAATATCACTGTCACCCCTGACACATGTGTCATCATATGCCTATCTGACCGCTGTCAGTACTCATCTCGGACTGCGTGGCCCTAAAGATGACGACACTACAATCCTGCGAGACATCCAACAGCATCACATCATGGAAGACCCTAATCTTCACGTAAACTGCAGTTTCGGCACCAGGACATACATACTGTATTGTTCACTGTGATTGTACGGCTGAATGGTACATCACTGAATAACGAACTGGGAGTATTCCTGGCCTGTTGTAAAGTACAGCATGGCGTTTTGTTTGGACCGGACCGGTATTCGAACTCGGGATCTCCCACTACTAAGAATTATGACGACAGGTAAAACACGGAAGCAAATACTCCGAAACGCCGCGCTGCAAGATACATCGCACCAAATACAGATTAACCTTGTCTGTGTCAGGATAACCGAGCCGGTACGAATGTGCTTGGGACAGAACTGCAATGTAGTAAGGTACGGTACCGACTGAGCTGTGCAGCCGGCACGTGGAGGTACTGTTGTGCCCCTGTCACAGCATACAGCACTGTACACATCGATGTACTGCACGCGTATTGTATGTGGTTGTGGTAGTGCAGCAAGCCCTTGTTTTACGTCCTAGCTGTATCTGTGACGGTGTGGGTAAATAAAAACTGACATTCCCCAAACAGATAATGGAACAGGAAGGAGTTGGCGTCACAGAGTGCAGCCAGCCAAAGGGCCTTAAACCGAAAACGAGAGGGCGTAAATTAAGAAGTGGTGTACAATGGCAAAGGGCGTTAAAGGAAAAAGGCGTAAAACAAGGGCTAAATGTGTTTATTTTATGACATACACCGCACGGTGCAACGCCAATACCTCTCTCCCTGATGATGATTCTGATGGGTCGAAACACCTGGAGGTGCAGAATAATGCAATGTTACCTGACGTCCGCAACTTGACACCGGCCCACCGCAGCGTCGTGTCGGCTACGGTGACCCAGTGTTCGACAACCATGAGAGATTATGGGGGCGAAAAGGGGGCGGTGGTTGATGGGGGAGGGATGAGAAGGGACAGGCGAGATACAGCAACACGATGTTGGAAAGGGGAATGGCGTGTGTGGCGTAGACAGACGGAGAAACGTTGATGCAACCGTGGATATTGGGACAGGGAGGCCTACAGCTTCTCCGGAAACGACGGGCTTTGCGTGTCTGCTGCGTCACAGCTAACTCAAAGGAAGCTGCTAGTTGCTCACCTAGAAAAGGTTCACGAGAGCCTGCGCACTGCCGTTAACGTTCTACCTCTAATCCTGGACCACTTTCTTGGTCTTCCTAAGGAAACCAACAAAATGCCAGGTCAGGATATGGGTGCTTCTATCCACATCCGTCTTAACCCACTGCACACTGACCATCCGAGCGTTCGAATGTACTGACAGCGTGGCACAACAAACGAAACACACAGAATTATGGAAACAGATGAACAGCCCTGAACGAATTAACAGCGAACTGAACGTAAGCTGAAACGTACAGTTTTGCTGGGGATATCTACAATGGTGGACAGATAATACTAAAATGTATAATAAGCTAATCGGTTATGGAAATGTGGATCGGCAGGAACTAATTTAGGGTCGAACAAAGCGCTGGCTTGCATTATCACATTATCACATATCACATTATCAGACAGCAGGACCCTGTGCTGAAAGATCACATAGGCCTACTTCAGTCGGTGTGTCTTGGCAACTGATAAAGCGCAATGCACGAAGCGGTGACCGTGCAGTTTGAAGGCGCGCGTTACGTTACGTTACGTTAAGTTAAGTTACGCCTTCTGGCCTGCAGCATTCAGACTCGTTCGGAAAGGCCAAACTCGCCGTATCCAGCGGCGCTACGCTCGCAGGCATTGAGCCCACAAACTGGTGAAAATACAAGAGCTGAATCTTCACACTCAGATTCCGATGGCCACGCACTTACACTACAGGCTATGCAGTACGTGTTTTGTCTGCCTGGCATTACGTATTACGTTTATAAACGGACATTATTGGGTTGAAACGTACATATTTGGACAGTGTTTCCGCTTTTATGGTGGTTCCTTCCATCATATTCCCGGTTTTCGGTACGTTTCCTTATTTTAACATTTACTGTTCTCTCCCTGTGTCTCTTGTGAAGTTATTCGTGGCAACAACGGCTCCATCTACACTACATGATAGACATGTCACACACGTTTCGCGTCCAGTAAAATACACTTGCAGACTCTTTATGGAACGGGGTCCTTACTGTACTGTGGGGTACACTGGTGAGGTGTCATTTGAGATCTGTACAAATGTCATGCAGAAAATGATCGTTGTAGCACGTAGCCTTCCAGTGGACGCACGGCACTAGACACCCTGTCAGGGGCTGCAACTGCAACGGAGCTGAAGAGGGCAAAGTGTGGTTCAGGCGTCGCTTCAACTGATGAGGACTACCATTACGAAGGGGATGTGCCGTTGTCACTGGACGAGCAGATCCACACGTTCCAAAGAATCGCACACTCCGAAACGTCGGGAAGCACACACCCGACATCAGAGCAGACGGGATTCTGCTCAGAACCGCTACGATAACCTCAACACCAGCACCTCGGCGCCGACAGTGCGGTACCACAAATGTGGCAGCTGTAGCATCGAACGAAGGTGCAGCGAGACATTCTGAAAAGGCCGATCTTCCTTTCAAAATAGAACTCGAATTAGCACAACAGTTTTCAAGCCGCTGCCGGCTGTCGAACGACGATTTTTGCGTCATACAGCCCTACGCCAGACACTGTAATGACCCATAAATGTGGATGTGCTGCCGTTCGGTGCCGCTGTGTGCCCCTGCACTGCACAATGTCACGTGCTCCTCCAACCCACGTAGCACTTCGGTCGCCAGTCGACAGGCAGCACCCTCTACATGAGGTCTGTCCGTAAAGATTCCGAACAATTCAAATAAATCGTTTTCTCACTTAATCAGGAGCCACCGAGCTTTGTCCCCTTCCAAGTGCTCTCCTCCACTTTTCGTACATCGCTCCAGCGTTTCTTCCAGTTCTGCAAGCATTCCTGGAATGCCTATTTTGGAACAGCGCGAAGCTCTGCCAGCGACTTTTCTTTAATCTCCTTGACACACTTCAATCGTCATCACTTCAGCATGGATTGTAGCTTGGTGAAGAGTTGGAAGTCCGCTGGTGCAAGGTCTCCGAGTACGGAGGCTGGGGGACGTGCGTCGTCTAGTGTTTTGCGAGAAAAGCACGAATCAGAAGGGGGAAGGGGGAACGAGCCTTTTCCCCCTCCATAAATCAGGCCTCTTTCTCCTCACTGCCTCTCTCGCACTTTTCATCACTTTCGGATACCATTCCTTGTTCACCGTCTGGCCACAAGGTAGAAATTCACGATGAATTATGTACTCGCATCAAAAAACACAGTCAGCATCACTTTCACATTGGACCGAACATGCAGTGTTTTTTTTTTTTTGATCGGTGACAATTTTGAGACCCACTGCCAAGACCGAGTTTCTGTTGCGACATCACAGCCGTGAAACCAAGTTTCATCACCCGTGACGAGGTTCTTTACAAGTTGTCATCCGCATTTGCACGGTTGACAAGCTGTCTACTGACATCAACACGATTTTGTATCTCATCTTCAATCAGTAGACGCAACACAAATTCGGCTGCAACACGATGCATGCCCAAGTTTTCAGTGAGAATCTCACGACACATGCTTTTTGAAATTCCACCTTCCTCTGCTACTATATGAACGGTCAAACGACGCTTGGAACGAAACACTTTGCTAACTTTTTGGATGTTTTCTTCATTTTCTGAAGGTCGCCCTGCACGTCTACTGCTCTCAACCGAAGTTCGACCCTCTCTTTAAAGTCTGCACCATTCACGGGTTTGTTTTTTACTCACTGCTTCGTCCCCAAACGTTTGTTTTAACATTTCGAAAGTCTCCGAAATCGCTTTTCTTACTTGTAATAAAATTTCGCAACAACACGTTGCTCATAACAATCGCCCATTCTTCATCGCCAAAAATTCGCCCAGCCAGTAAGCGACGCGTTCACCCTCATAGTTGACACACAGCACAATTACTAAGCAAAGCAGAACGATCCGGTTTGTGGCATTCGCCTAAAGACACTCACTGCGACGCAGCGCAACCAGCGGGACTCGCTCCACCTTCGCGTTGGCGCGCTAATTCAAAAGTTCGGAAACTTTACGAACTGACATTAAGTTTCTTCGGAAAGAACAGCACAATGTGATAATGTTCATCTGCAAAGCACATTATATACCATTTTATTCTACGGACACACAATGCTTTGTACGTACATACGGCACAATGTCGTTGTCAAGCTAGAGGCGCAAGCCCTCCAGAGCGGTTCCGTAGTACAAGAACTTGTGCTGCTATGTAGCACCCAAACAGTGATCAGGAAACTGAGAACTGTGATCACGAGGAAGTCATACAGCCTACGCACGCACGCACGCACGCATACACAAATAGTACTACTGGCCAAACTAAAACTTTATTCGACCTAAAGTTTCAAACCATTCTTCGCCGGGAAGTGCAATGGAGCCATTTGTACACTTTAAGCGCGCAGGGCGTCTGGTCGAGCTGCTATTCTAATGAAGGTAATGGTGAAAGTGTCCCTGTGACCGCCATGAAGGCCTATAGGGAACAGAGGTACAGGACCCACTACGTAAAGAGTAGTTAAATTCACGGCCCGGCCGCTTTACCCATGCAGAGAACCCCCGCACCAATTGGTGGGCCACAGCAACTGTACGAATGTTTACAAGAAGAGAAAAATCTTCTGCCCGTGCCGGCCGGCATTCGAGGACCAGACCGGTCACCGTACTGACTGAGCTACCCTGGCTCTACCGTAGTAAGGAGGTCTGCGTTGGAACTGGCAACAATCTCAAGAAAAGAAAAAATGCTGCTAATGCAAAACATCTGCGTCGCTACAAGCAGAAACAGGACCGGTAATTGTAGGGAAATTAGAACTGGGGAGAAAAGCAATTATCTGAGATATGGCTCGTACAAACAACAAGAGATAGCAGGTTGATGCTGCTGAAGTGTATCGACAGAGTGGGTGAGTTCACTGCACCGTGAGCAGCTTGCAGTGACAAACAGAAGGGGCACAAACAGCTGAATGAATTAACAGAGTGCACAAATAACGCATGGAGGCTAGCGAAAGTACATGAAAGGAGAAGATCAGGTGGGATAATTAATGAAAATGAGACAGCAAAGTAGAAGGAGCCTGTCACTGTAATGACGCAAAGAAAATTGTTCGGGACGTTGGGAGAGCCATGGCGGGCGCCGCCTGTACATAAACAAGCACAGAGCAAGCAGAAAAACAGACACACGTGGACACAGGCGACAGAACAGGACAGACCATACTGACACTAAACAAGTGACAATATGAACTCGGACTGCCTTGCCAACCGGCAGGAAAACAAGGGAAAGTTCAACGACATTCGAATTCCCATTAACAGATTTATGCCTTATCTCACACAGAAAATTCCTATTCCTACACATCGAACATGCTCAGATGCAAAATAACGATCGCTGCCGAATTGACACCAATAACGCCAGCAGACGCCACACTGCGCCGTTAGGGTGTAATCCTATGTGAAGACACTTGTCACGTCCGAACCAGAGAGAGGGGCCGGGCGCTGTCTGTGACACGAGAATACGGAACGGTTAGATTCGCTAGCCGGACAGTCCCTGTGGGGTTTGTGGTGAACAAAGTATCATTCGTACTCGTCTTTTTCGGAGTAGCGCTGTGCTAGCCTGTCAGTTACAGTTCCACCAATGCCTCACGCTCAACTGTCATCCCAGGACAGAGACGCACATCTGCGGTCCCACAGTTTGGAAAAGTTTGTCATGCGGCTGGAAAACAGGAAGTTCATTGCGGGAAATGGTGGCAGTATGTGCTTCCGAAACACCTGTACCCACGGTGTCACAACTCAGAAGAACACAACAGTATGACGTCACCAATCTCTAACTCTCTAGATACAGTTTTTATTACATAAAGCAGCTCATCGCACGCCAATCTGACGACTGTTTTGATGGTAAGGTAAGCTGTCAACATTTACATCACGACGTAACTTAACAGCGTGCTGTACAACATTCAAAGTACCGGCGTTTACAAACGGGCTTCCACAACCATGCGTCTCCTTACACCGCACACACGTTCGATTTGCGCAGTTTCATTTTCGCGTCATTTCGACCCGGACATATTATTTTTATATACATTAAGGGTGACCATACAGTACTATTGCTATCACTAACAATTTCGAAGACTATTACAATGCTCCACGCCACGTGCCGGCGTACGCTCGCTGCCTACAAAACGTAGAACCACGCGAGATTTCAGGCCCTCGCAGAGGCGGTGATGAACAGCAGCTGTGTCTTTGTGTTCAGGGACCGGCAGTCCAGAACCTGGCCCTGGTGAACAAGCGACCACGTCCCTTCAAAACGTCTAACTACTTGCCCTACACAGCGCCATATGCTACAAATACGGAGCCGCTGCATACGTTGCTAGTTTTGTGCTGATTCATATTCAGTGTGCAGATGACGTCTGCTCGGTTGACCTGCGTCTTCATATTAAGAAGGTCCGCTGCCGGCTTTGCTGTGCTTTTGCATGGATCCAATTTTAAAGTTCTCACAGCGTATGATGGCACATCTCAACGACAGCAGCACTGCTTTTTATCGCAACCCGATTATCGCTGGGGGACCAACCCGATGACTGCTGAATAATGCAAGTGTGCAGACGGAACTGCATTCCACGGGGACAGAGCTGTTCGAGCGGCACAGGGGTGTCACACATTTATACGAAGGTGCTTCAAAAAAAAAGGTCTGGTGTGCACCATCTGCTACACATGCAGGCTGCTGTGTAGAGGCCTGCACGAAAGTAAGAATAAAGTTCTCGATAACCGGCTGTTTGGAAAATTGTATGTAGTCAAACACAACTGTGTCACATCAGGTGTATTTAATTACTATATAATGGACAACTACATGTTTCGGCCTGTACTGGCGATCTTCAGGTTGTCTTAGGGGAACTCTGCACCACGTGCGCGTGCATGCTTATAGTAAGATCTTAAGTT
>Ga0123354_10016286_pt1 | contig 11648 bp, 2 predicted proteins | sample TergutLab28metaG_2_FD_97872 | JGI IMG/M metagenome (GOLD analysis project Ga0123354, IMG submission 97872) | Labiotermes labralis P4 segment gut microbial communities from Petit-Saut dam, French Guiana - Lab288 P4 | ecosystem: Host-associated > Arthropoda: Insects > Digestive system > Gut ... | reverse complement strand
CAGACGTTAATATGTCCATCTTCAGGAGCTAGCGAGTACTTGTAGTGTTGTGTAGGCTGACTTGAGGCGTGCTGGTGTTATGTAGCGGGATTGGCTGTTGGTGATGTGGTATCCGAGTGTGTGGTTCAGCCTACACTCGGATACCACATCACCAACAGCCAATCCCGCCACATAACACCAGCACGCCTCAAGTCAACCTACACAACACAACAAGTACTCGCTAGCTCCTGAAGATGGACGTATTAACTTCTGAAACATGTTGAGCAATATATAATAAAGCAAGTGTCATCTAGTTGGTCAACCTTTATTCAGATATCAAGATGATGCACGGTCCAATACGCATAAGATTCTTTGATTAATGTGTATCGTGTTTTCATATTGGAAATAAATGTGGAAACAATTAGAGAACAATATTGTAGGAAGGAAGAAGTAATTACATGTAGATGCTATCTCTTCATTTTTCTGGGAAAATGTAAGCAAAATATTAAACGGAATGCATTATTGCCGGTTGGTAGCTCGAGTGAGACTGGAAACAATAGGCCTGTAAGTATAAAATAATTCAGATTCTTTAACTATTTGGGTAACGAGATAAAGTGAACTATTATATTATTTCACTTAAAGAGCCTGTTTACGCTGCAATACAAAATAAACCACTCTAGGCACAAACGTGGAGCAAGCTGAAGAAACGATGTGTTACTGTGGCCTGCGCTGGGTTGGAGACTAGTCGAGTGATGAAAGGGCTGAATACATTTCGGGATGGAATATGATGACTGTAGGAGCAAGGAAGGAGGATAGAGTGTTGTAATTAACAAGTAAAGAACACAGAAGTGAAAACAAAATTTGAATGAACTTTCACTGCTGCAAGACTTCATCCAAATTAATTACAGTAACTTCCTTTCTATTTTCGTGTCTGTAATTACTCGCTCAGTGACAAACAACTGTTCCAGTCAGATTTGTTTCATTACATCCAGTTTTATTTAAAAAAAACTGGAGAGCAGTGGAGTTCAATGCTGTAGTTTTAAATCGCGAGATGCCAGAAAGGGTCATTCTATTGTTACTCTATTTTCGTTAAAGTATGAGACTCTGAATGGGTTTAGTGGAAGCCAGCTTTATTTGCTTCCATACACAATACTGTGGTTATGTGGCTGCGCTGAGAATTCGTATGTTTTCTTTGTCAATGGCCACGTGCTTTGTCAGACAACTGTAATATAAAAGAAATCCCTGTGCTTGTACACCGTGTCATAAATACTCTTGGGGGGGAGTGGAAGTACAGCTGGAAGAATTTGCGTCTGACGAAGGCGTTCATTGCTGTATTGTAAACACACCATTTTAAGTGTCAGCCATAATTAGGTGTGCAGACAAAACCTTGCATTGGCCAAGTCTAGACAGATGTGGTAGTATCGCTCCTCCGAAAATACATCGTTGCTTTTGAAATTCATGGATCAAAATAACTACTAAGTTCTTGTTAGAATTGCCATCCTTCCATGTTCTAATAACAGAATCTGATACTGTTAACATCGTCGTTACACCAGACAAATCTGTAATAAGGATCTGCACCGTAACGAGTCACAGTAGCTGGGCAATATATTGTGTACTCTCTTCTGTAGCCTGAGCCTTGGGACCGTGTTTTCGAATCTCACCGGCGGTGTGGATTATGTCCTTGTAGGAGTCGGCCGTGCCATGGGCAGATCTTTCTTCTAATTTTTCCAACCAAATGTTGTCCAACAAAAACGGAAACTCCGCAGAATTCGTGTATTTGTCCGCAGTGGCCTTAACCCCGTAGTAGGCTGATACGAGGTAACTGCACTTACTCTATGCTTATCGGCTAAACAATAAACCTGTCGTACTGTAATCTACCGTAATTAAAGACAGTTTTTGGATTCTATCTGATGAGACAATATCTTCACCTTTACTACAGATTTAAGACCGTCAGTCTTATCCCACGCATACGCGGCCTAAGTCAGCTGCTGGTACAGAAACTATCAGGTACGAAGATTGATGGCCTTACGTCACACGTTTTCGTTTCTAACCTCTAGAAGTGACGGGAAGCTATCATGATGATGATAAAGTATGGATGGAAAGGATAATTTAAGACAGTAACACAAAGTTTCCTTGAAGTTCCAGAGATGATCACTTAAGATAAGTAGATACGAGGCGCCATTCGTGGGCATCAAGGTTTTCAGACATGAGGCTTGAATCATTTAAATTACAGATCAAACTAACTAACCAACTCTCTATACGATTACCTCTAGCAGTAGAACCCGAATGTTTAACATTCTAAATACCGAACCTCATTGATGCATATGAACCTAAGCCAGTCCTCCCCTCCTTCTTTACGGAAAATCTTATTAGTATATTCCCTCGACAAAGGGAATAAGAGAAGGAAATATTATTAAATGCAGGTCCTATAATATCAAAATATTTTAGTGGCTAATTAAGTATATAAATGTCGCTGATGTACATTTGCAGACAGGAAGTAGCTTCTCATCTGTGAAAATTCTTACTTGTCGGTGTATGCGGTTCAGTTGCAATAGCTAAAGCAATTTGAAGGCTGCAACTTCCGGCGTATAAATAGAACAGCAGAGTAACATTTGTGTAGTTCACTTTATTCCTTACATGCTGTGCGGCTGTTAACGGTGTAGAGTATTTTGTTTGTCCACTGCCTTCCACTTTTACAAATGCATGATATCATAAGATTTCAATTTTAACTTTACAGTATGTAGAAATACGCGTGTGGCTCACAATTTAGTTACAGTGCAGGGAAGTTGAATAAAGAAATATTGCACACTTCGGGGCAGTTTTAATACAGGTTCGTGTCATATATCTCAAAGTTTGTCTGCTGAATTCTTTAATAATTTATGCTCTCTCTTTTCCATCCTCAGCATTCGCAGAGAATTTCATGATTTATTTACACGGCCTAAATCGCTAATACAGAAGCACTATGCATGTATTTGAAAGGGAACCTACTGTAAAGCAAATGCATGTTTTTACAACCAAAGTGTAAATTTAACATCTCGAGGAAAATGTTTACCTTAACCTTTGTTTCTCCAAGATGAATTTGTAAACCTGTATATAGAACCACTACAGAATTAAGACTGTAATTTATGTGCCACAATTTTTTTCAATTTCAAAAATAGAATTTAGTTTGGAACATACAAAAGTACACGTGACCTTCCTTGTAGCACTCGAATCTAAGCCAAATGGGTTTATAAATTTGAAATTTGCAAGTTTTAAATGTATTCTTGCTTTCCTTTCGGAAACTGTTCTTTTCGTTGGTGATTTTTTGTGTTATTTTTTGTTCCATGCACCACATTTATTAAATTGACGCATAAATTTGGGCTACTTGTCCTTCTCCATGTTCTGCCATTTAATTTGAACACTACTCAGATAATTCCAATGAAGTGTAATCATTTGTGTGTGACTGGAAATATAAGTTTTTGGTTTTAAAAATGGTCATGTTATTGGAAACAGAGGATGTACCAGGTGGGTGACAGTAGCAAAACATGAAGATGCACAGTGTGAGCGACCTTTCAATCAATTAAAACAAGAGTAAAGTTACTTTTTCTTCTTTGAGCCCAATACTTCGTCTGCTTTGCATGAATTCATTTCCAGAACTGTAAAAATTTTTTTAAAATTTAGAGTAACATTTGTGCTCAAATTAGCAGGTTTCATCTACAAGAAATGAAGAGAAAAATCAGAAGGGAATTAAATACTCAGAAAAAAAGCATTATGAAGAGAAATATGCACTCCAAACTGAATTAAACAAAGTACCACCCCCCCCCCCATGACACGAAGATTCCTTCGCCTCCTTTTCGCATGTCCGCAGATTGTTTCAGCCTTCTCCTTCATATACCACAGACTACCGGCAGTAAAATAAATCCTCCGGCCAACCGCCTCAACAAGGCCTATCCCTGGATTGGATAGGACTTGAAAATTTTGAATTTGCGTGTTACATGCTTTCTTAATTTTAATTTACTTCACAATTATTTACTGCTTTATTTTTCAAACGGTTAAAAATATATTACTATTTAATGTCATCTAAACACGGTACATTTGCGCTTTCCGGAACGCAACCACCGTTGTTACATGTTACAATTCTGTCATTTTATTAACTGTCAATATTTGAAGCGATTTTATAAAAAATTAATCCCCCTCCCCCCCGCTTATAACGACAAGTACTTATATAGCAGTTAGGACGAAATTACTTATAAAAGCCAAAATATCGTGTAACATAAAGCCAGCTTACTGTGTAACATACAGATCCAAAAAGACACTGCCTGGAATTCTCTGGCACTGTACATTGAACAAGGAACTCCTATGACCTTATACAACTGTATGGTGATGACCGTGGACTCAAATCCCACAAGACATGAACTTAAGCTACTAAACAGTACTCGCAGAGTCGCCTTGGCCACCTTATACCGTGCAGAAAGAGAGAACAATCTCAGCCGAACTGCCGATATATCAGTCAACATGACGTTACATTTCAAAGGTGTTTAACCTTTATCGATGCCTTATGAGAACCTCCGAATTTCTTAGACAAGTACAGTTTTGGAGACCAAGGAAGGAAGGCAGAAGGAAAGAACGGAACAAATAACAAATATTATGAGAGCAAGTAGTGCTATGTTGTGAAATTTGACGCCTTCACGCTTGAGATCTGAAACAAACATAGGTATGGGATAGAATAAAGGTCAGAATAACGCCAAAAATGTATTAATTATTGTGTTTCATTTTCGTATCATATCTTTTGTTTTACAGAAGAACTACTGCCATAAAAATAACTGAATTACCCCTAATTTTTATACAGATTTGTTACTCTGGCAGAAGAAGTTGCAGGGGTCTCGGAACAAAAGGGCAAGGAAAATATTAAGCTATTTGATTGAAACACTAAATTAATAAAATTACTTAAGGAGGAGCTTTGGTCGACGAATGACTTTACAGTAAATATTCCTGTAGGCTTAGATCTTACCGAGAATCCTCACTTTCAAGGTGGTTCCGCTGAGACGCTGTACAGTTCGCCCTGCTATGTAGCCACAGCTGGAAGTAATAATTTTAATCGTGTTTCTGAATGGCCTTCGGCACTGCTGTCACGTTTTTCTGAAAGCCTTATATGTTCTAAAATTTTCTTACCTTCACGGCGGACTTCATTTCTTTAAATAGCCGAAGGCCACTGGGAGAAGAATTGGCGAACAAAGGGATGGAGTTTGGTAGTCGAGTAATACTTTGTACAGTGTTTGACAGAAAAGTTCGGTAATTTGAAATCTTGTCATTATGGATGAACAAGTAATTAGGCCAATTTACGAGCCTGTTTCTATGCCGTTTCAAGTAAAGATCGTAATATTTCTACACAATAAGCCAGGTCGGGTCTGTGGCCTTTTCTGGAGCAAGGAGATACCTCACTCTTTGTATATTTTTCCCGGATCTGTGTTGTTTCGAAGGAGCTATAAATTTCAGTGTCACCCACGTTTTGTCGACACCCTTCGAAACATTTGTGACTTTCTAAAACACTTAATCTTTTAACAGATTCTGTGTCACGCGATTTAGACGGCACTGCACACTTTTCACTTTGACTATTTTTTTTTAGTTTCACACCTAATTCCATGTTAATTCTTTGTTATAGATTCCGATTAAACTTTATCCACAAAATACAAAGGAGTGCCTCTTATTTACCCTACATTTCTGACCAAACTGACACTTAAGTGTTAGCCTGTGCCAGTCGAAACATTAACAGACATAATTTCGACATGATCAAGTAAAAAGTAACATTACGGACACCGCGGTGAAAACATTCCGCAGATGTTAGGCGACACTTCGTACAGCACTGTGATGCAGTGAACCGGAAATAAAACACTTAGTGTGGACGAGGGAAAACAAATGTCTTAATAACAACGCTGTGGGAAAATGACCAGGTGGTCTGGGGCCACGATTCAATCCGTACTAAAACTTCCAATGTACCGTCCTAATGAGGTAAATATTCATCTGTGTCTTCTAGGTTATGACGCCATGTAGCCTGGTAGAAATATACCAATGCTTCGGAGGAGACTATTGTCTCCATGTTGAGTGCAGATGGAGGCAGTTAGTTCCTACGAAACGTTAATAAATTCTTATCAGACTAAATGACGTCACTTCCTAGAAGACAGAAGTGACAGGTTATCTCATTGTAAGTCACGGATCACAATCCCATGGCCCGGCGGGTTGTATTATGCAGCCGGTGGCCACATTTGTGAGTTATGTATACTATATAAATTGCACAGTGACGTATGAGCCTACGTATACTACTTGTTGTGGTATATACATGTGAGACCCTCAGCCCAGCCCACAATGATGCTTATGGGCCTTTTCCAAGAAAAGGGTTTGACATCCATGTTTTAGGTGGTAAATAAATAGGCGTATGTATTGTTAGGGATTGAATTGCGGTCTGGGAAATAACTGAACATTTTTCCACAATTTCGTTATGAACCTGACGTTTTAAATTCAGCTAATACGAACACGTACGGGTACGAGGGCGGGAAATTAAGATAAAACGGAGAAGGAAGTCAAGAAGCATACATGAAGTTTAACACGCATTCTTGGAGAAGCAAAAAATAAGGGTGAATATTCATGAGAACTAAAAAGTCTCTATTCTCGCTTTCCTAGTAACTGGCGTAATAAAACGTGCCCATCTACTGTACAATTTGTATAACGAACTCCATCCAATACAATGTGCATTGCTACCAATCACTGTAAAGATAGACACCAAATGTTGTCTGCATAAAACACATTCAGCTTACGAAAATGGTAGTAATTAGTAGGCATTTTGTTTAGAGAACTACGTAAGTCAGAAATAGCATAAGCACGGGTGTTGCTGAATCCTTGTGTGTATTCCAGAAGATTATTAAAATAAAAAGCCTTTATTTTCTTATAATATATCAAAAGATTGGCCTTTTAAAAGGAAGCACGTGTTTTTCTACGGCGTGAAACTTTATATACATAATTTAGATTTATTTTGGTATTCAAATCGCTAGGAATTGCTCAACTGGTAATAAAACGCTCGCTCTCTCCCTGGTTCAAACAGGAGGCCGTTTCTCTTGTGGGATTAGTTAGGTTTATTATTATTATTATTATTAGTCTTCAAAGCTGATTATTCACTATATGGGTCACTTTCCATTTACGCGGCCTTCATTTACGCATCTTGGAATTGCAGGATTTTTTAGTTTAGGAATATCCTCAAATAAAGCTTTCAAGAATCTACCTTTACTCGCTTTGAAACGAAACGTAAAGCCAGATGCAGTAAATCCTGGCAAAGCTTGTGATAAAACACTTGTCACACAGAAAAATAAATGAGGCTTATATACCCGAAATCTCTGTACTGGTGTGGGAATATCGTCACGTGGATCACATCTTTGTGATTTGCCTCACTTTCCGCGTGACGTCACGGTGAACGGACATTCAGTGTTGTTGTTGTTGTTGTTGTTGTTGTTGTTGTTGTTATTGTCGTTGTTGCTGATATTGTTGTTATTATTGTTATTGTTGTTGCTGTTATTGTTGTTGTTTTTTCTGCTGCTGTTATTGTTGTTGTTGCTGCTGCTGTTGCTGTTATTGCTGTTGTTGCTGCTGCTGCTACTGCTGTTATTGTTGTCATTGCTGCTGCTCCTGCTGCTGTTGCTTTTTTTGTTGCTGTTGGTTCTATTGGTTCTGTTGTTGTTGTTGTTGTTGTTGTTGCTGCTGCTGCTGTTATTGTTGTTGCTGCTGCTGCTGCTCCCGCTGCTGTTGCTGTTATTTTTGTTGCTGTTTTAATCTATTGTTGTTGTTGTTGCTGCTGTTATTGCTGTTGCTGTTATTGTTTTTGCTGTTTTAAACTGTTATTGTTGCGGTTGCTGTTATTGTTGTTGCTGTTGCTGTTATTGTTGTTGGTGGCGGTGGTGCTGCTGCTGCTGCTGTTGTTGTCGTCGTCGTCGTCGTGGTGCTTACTTCAAACTTTTACCCTTCCACTGCACGAAGAAGGCGTTCCTCTACCTCCTGCGGACGCTCCGTCTTAAGGAATGTAAGAGCGTTTTTGTTGAAGCCAAATGTTTGTGCTAAGACGATACGAAAAAGGAGAAAAAAATGTTGATACGACTTGTGCATTAGCGCTAAAAGAATCCATTCTTTCGCACCTTTCGTAGGTCAGCTGTGAAGAGAGATTTTGCTGCCCTCGGCTTAGCAAAAATGAATGATCCTGATAGAAAAGCAGCGGTAGGGTTGTGCGAAATGTGAGAGTTGCCACTAACTGTACCATCGAATGTCATGTAGAATGAAAACAAAGGGAAAGCAAGGCCGTCGATCTTGATACTGTCCTCTGGAAGAAAACCGCATCTCCACTTTAGAGTGTTGTACACTTAATGTACTGTATTCAATAATGAAATTTGAATTTTCGGTGGTGTGGGGTAGCATAATAGAAGGATGTACTCCCTGTAAACCTGGACTTTTCAGTTCTTTTACATGGCAGAATAATTCTCATTCTAAGTTAATTAGATCTGAAACAGTGTGTATCGGGGACGCTTCAGCCGTGCAAATCAAGAGACACATCTGCCGTGGAAGGTGCCAAATAATCATAATCAATTTTCTCAATTGAACAGTTATTATTCCTTCAAATTACATTTTTACATTTCTGTAATTTCGGGCACGAAACGTGGTCTTCTGGTGAAAGAAACGAGTACAAAAGTGTTAGAAACAAAATGTCCGGAAAAATAACTGGATTTAAGGAGGACGAATAAAGGTATAAATTATGAATTTTCACCCTTAATAAAAATTTTGTCAGTGAAGGTTATAGTATTCTGGAATATTATATCTTGTACGCCGGTAAATGTGGGCCGGGTAGCTCAGTCGGTATGGCGACTGACTACGGGCTGGACGGTCCGGGATCGAATCCCGGTGGGGACGAGATTTTCCGCCTGTCCGGATCGGCCCTGGGGCCCACCCAGCCTCCTGTAAAATGGGTACCGGGTCTTTCCCTGGGGTAAAGTGCGGCCGGGGCGTGCTGCTGACCACTCACCCCATTCTAGTGCTGCGGTCATGGAAGAGTAGAGCTATACTTCTACCCACCCTCTGGGCCACACCGGGCCTGTAACGGGATCACTTTACCTTTCACCGGTAAATAATTTCGGACGTTTTGGATATCGTGGTGCCCCAAGTTCAGAGTCATGCATGTGACAAAGAAGATACACGTTCTATAATATACGACGTCCTTCCGACTGTTCGGTAATTACCTTCACTTCGAGGGTTCGTAATGCCTTCAACCTCGGTGTCAGGCAGTTGACGGCAATCAACAACCGGCGCCAAATTTGGGATCCAATTGAGAACTTGATAGGTAATATGCTACCCCAGGTTTTTCCGAATTAGTGGATCCTACATGTCATTAACTTCGTAACCAGGAACTGCCACGGCATCATTCCTGCAAGAACTGAATTTGAATTTCAGAAATGTCTCTCCCTTCACGGGTTTCAAACAAAACTGTAAGAAAATTTCTTCGCCCTAAGGCGCCCTAAACTAACCGCCCATATTTTCTTCCATAGTGACCTTATGTTTCTTCTCGTCTGCAGTCATACATCAGGATCGATGTTTTTCTGACATTCTGTAGATGTGTCTGTATCCTGATGGTATTTCGTGTTGTTCAGTGTCGTTGAATTTCGGTCTCGTGGATTCAACATTTCCTCTCGGTAACGAGAAAAATCATTCTCAACCAACATTTAACCTTATATGTATATATATATATATATAAGGTCATTTAACCTTATATATATAAGGTTAAATTTCTTATTTAAATAAATTAAATAATAAATAAATAAACGAAAGTTTAAAATAAACAACACTAAAATTTTGCCCATCTTTCTATGTGTATCTTCGTCATTTTGTTAACGAAAAAACACAGGGTGAGAACGTTTGAGAAAAGGTTGCTGAGGAAGGCATTGGGCCTAAGAGAGGGAAAAGTGAGAGGAAAATTTCAGAATGAGGAACTTTATGATTGATACCTTACACCAAATTTTATTAGGGTGATGAAATAGAAAAGGATGAGAGAGACATTCAAAAGGAGAATAGCAGTACCTACCTGCAGGGTTTTGGTGTCGAAAGCTGAAGGATAGAGACCACTTTGAAGATCTAGGCGAAAATGGGAGAATATGTGAAAATGGTTCTTAAGGAAATAACGAGGAAGCCGTGGAATTAATTAGAATGTCTCAGGACAAGAGCAAATGGTATGCTGTTTAGAACACGGTAATGAACCTCCGAGTTCCATAACGCGCAAGGAATTTCTAACTACGCTACTATTCAGTGGGTATCGGAGGTTTCTTCCCAAAGTTTAAGCGGCCGGATTGTGAAGTTGGTCACTTCTTTATCTAGTCTCGATTTTAAGCCTAACTGGCGCCATACATTCTTCAATCTCTCATATTCCTCAGTGGCATGCAAATGGTCAAATTTATCTTTTAATATTTAGGAAACTATGTGTACTTAAAACTTGCCGAACATAATTTCGAAGATTTCCGTCGTTCCGTAGTGTGAAGGCAAGTTTAAAGGTCGTTATCAGTAGTAGTTTTCACTGCCTAGCTCCAACGTTTCAATAGCTAACACCAACAAAATTAAGCTAAACACAATTACAGCTGCAATTTTGTAAAGATATTTTTAAAAAACATTATTTTGGCAACTATTTAGTATTCCAAGTTCTATTGCTGTACATCGCTTCAGCACCTAATTTCAATTTAAATCAAGTGCTGCGGACAAACATATTTTTGTATTGTTCGTGGAATATCAAAAGTACGTATGACGTTCCAATCTTTACAGAAGATAAAATATTCATAACCCATTTCGTGAAAATCGGTCAGCTGGTTAAAATGCTGGAATGTTAACAACACATCAGAGTGCACGGTCACTTCAGAAGCCGCACTTTTATTTTGTAGAAAGGAAAGTAGGCCATATGTTGGCTTACATATTATCAAGTCCATAACAATTAAAACTGTGTTCAATCAGAAGATGGTGTCTGTCGTTTCACTGACAAGCCAAACCCCATAAGACAGTGAGAAAGTTGACTTGTATTCGGAAGATTTCGGGTTTAAATCTCGATTGTAACAAATACAACCTTGATATTTCTCATTATTTGTTCAGTGAAAGAAAGTAAAATGTTCCCGTTACAGGCCTGGTGTGGCCCAGAGGGTGGGTAGAGGTATAGTTCTATTCTTCCATGACCGCGGCATTAGAAGGGGGTGAATGGTCAGCAGCACACCCCGGCCGCACTTTACCCCCGGGAAAGACCCGGTACCCATTTTACAGTAGGCTGGGTGGGCCTCAGGGCCGGTCTGGACGGGCGAAAATCTCTACCCCATCGGGATTTTTTTTTATTTTTACACATACTGCATCTTTTTATTTCAATATCAACAGAAAAATACAGATAAGATATTTCCATATTTCCTGAAGAGTTAGGTTAGCAATTTAACATGTAAAAATTCTAATTTTTGCACTAATTTACAATAGTAATAATCTTATTACCGTGCTCGTTATTTACACCTCACACTAAGTGGATATACTGGCAAAGAGTTCAAGCTTTCTTTGGGACAGAAAGGTTAAACAACACTTTTCCGCTGATACCCAATCCTATCACACAAAAGACCGCAGTTACTTGATACAACAGCCTATCCACT
>Ga0123354_10016285_pt1 | contig 11648 bp, 9 predicted proteins | sample TergutLab28metaG_2_FD_97872 | JGI IMG/M metagenome (GOLD analysis project Ga0123354, IMG submission 97872) | Labiotermes labralis P4 segment gut microbial communities from Petit-Saut dam, French Guiana - Lab288 P4 | ecosystem: Host-associated > Arthropoda: Insects > Digestive system > Gut ... | reverse complement strand
TTAATTGTTTCATCACCTTCAGTTCATAATTTATAAACGTTTATAGGCAACCACGCGCAACTATTTAAAGGGCTGTCTAATATAAACACCGTACCAGGGGCACGAAGACTAAATTAAATGCCGTAAGATAAAGGTTAAGAACATGGTTACTTTTGCATGGGATTATAAGGTCACCCCCAGGTTTTAGATTATAAGCCAGGAAAAATAAATTCTCATCTTATACTCAGGTAAATAAAGTAATTATTCCTATATAGTTGACTGAAAATGTTACACTGGGAACCAACAGATACAATAACAAAATACAAATCAGCAGAAGGTCTGCAACAGGGAGTACGCACTTTAATTGTGGTGAAACTCATTCAGCTACAATGACAGTGAACCATTACAAACACCAGTCCTATTTGCTGCGTCCACTGTAGGCACAATGGAAGAAATCAACACGTTGATTTACAATGTTAGGGATCTCTTGATTCAGTAGTTCATGCAAGGAGACACCATCATGGCGATAAATCCAACGCCCATCATGAAAATCGTATCGCTTGGGTCCACTAATAGGAGATGACAACCAGATTTGCAAGTTTGGGGTCTGTCTGTTGATCACATATGTACCATGGGTCACTCCAAATTGCACAGTTAGTACACCATCCTGAAAAATAGACCAACTTGTAATTCTTTTCAACCCTGTATAATTTGGCAAAAGTTTTAGTATCTCTGATTTGAAATGGCATATCTTCATATTCAAAACACACTTCCAAAAGAAACTGTTTGCTCAGGAAGGTGTAATTATACACAAATGGTAACATGAATGCAGTGGTGTATGCATGTTTACTCAACATGATAAAATGTACCTTAACAAATGAAATTACAGTACAGCAAAATTCCACTAATCTGACTTGCACAGTATGGGACAGGTGCCAAACTACAGAATATTCCAGATTATCACATTGTACCTATACTGACCAATGGATCACACAGTGGTGCAGTTGGGCGAGGCACTGCGCTACAAGCCGAAAGGTCACGGGTTCCATTCCCAACGGTGTCTTTGGAATTTTTCATTGACCTAACCCTTCCAGCTCCACTGTGACCCTGTGGTCTACTCAGTCTCTGACAGAAATGAGTTCCAGGAATATTTCCTGGGGTGTAAAGGTGGCCAGTGTATAGAGCTGACAACCTTACCACCTTCATGTGTTGACTATCTTGAAATCTGGAAGCCTCAACCTCCTGGAACCCTCAGGGTCTGTCCAGGCCTGTAATGGGATTGCTTCACCTATTTACCTATAGTGACCTAAGTTCTTACAGGTACTTATTTGATACTGATCTTACACTTGGGCTGCACAACTAATCAGAGGGCTATTCCATTTGGATATCTTCTCCATCTGCTGGTCCAGGGTCACCAGGGTCTTCTGTGTTTTCTGAATTTTCATAGCTGAAGAAGTTGAAGGAGCAGCAGGAGACAAGGAGTCAGAAGGTACCACAGTAGTTGATGTATAGACACACTTTAAGGCCTTTTTTGAATATGTCCAAGATATCTGCCGGTTTCATTGATAAAGCTTTTACCCAGCAAAAAGCAAAACCTCCATGCTCTCCTCAAGTGCCAGATTATCAGGATTTCCAAATCAATGAATGTTAGAATAAAGGAATTTTGGTATACTATGTACAGAAGAATTAAAAAGACAGTACACTTTCTCATGTTCATTAACACGCTGAAGTAATCAAATCATGGAGATTATGATGGTGGCAGCAAGAAGAAGAAGGGGGAAAAAAACTGGAACAACTTTATGATATGGCAAATGTGTACTTGAGCCTCACTAGTATGCATACGTCATCTAAAGCCAAACTTCTTGAAAAATTTTGTGTTCAACTAAAACTGAAATGTTGCTTAACAAAGGCATTATGCATGTTATAATAATTGAACTAATGTAAGCTAATGTAACTTAACTCTCAAAAAGTTTGAATGGGTTGTAGAAATATAAAAATATGTCCAAATAAGATAAACATATTTAAGCTTCACTGATACATCTGCAACAATGTGCTTATGACAAAACAATGCACAACCAAATGACACAAGTAACTGTTCATCACACTGTGAAGACAGACAAGCTCTCACAATTGAATTCAGGCAACAATGGAAAGTGGCCTCCAGGAAAACCAAGATGACCCTTAGCGAATGATATGAAAATGGGTCTGACGTAAAACAAGTAATGAGGCTGTGGACTAGCTAAGCATCATATTTGCTTTGCAGTTCAAATATGGTGGCTACCTTATATTATTACAATAGAACTATGTACTTAAAGTTAAGCTTGAATTACATACAAGCCATGACCATCTCTAAACTACCAAACCATCCTGTCTCTCACTGGACTTTGACAAACTGGTCCATATAAGTAACAGATAGCAATTCAGAACAATCTACTCATAAAGGGAAGCATCACAGTTACTTACACTGCATGAAACATCAGCAGACTTCAGCTGAGCTGCTCCCTCAATTATTTCTTCAAAATACTCTGATAGGGAGTCCAGTGTTTCATTACACACTTGCTCGTATGTAAGAGGTGTTAGTGGCCTACAAGAGAAAGAGATGAGTTTTTTGCAGTGACTGTATCAAGAATAGGACTACTGGCCAAGATAATGTGGCTGTCTAGGCATTACAGCCTCAAGCTGCATTCTGGCCATGTGTGCTGTGTCTTTATAAGACTCCAAACACAAAAGTTTTCATTTTTTTTTGGAATGAAAACTATATAATACCATAATATAGTGATTATCTATCTCTCCTTCTTATCAACTGAAGATACACAGTCTGGGTTTCCACTCAAGACACTGACGGACCATTCCATGTTAAATGAACACACATAAATGCAATTTTGATTTGACCCCTTGTGATGTGAATAAAATTTAGTGAACTTGTAAATCCCCTGGATTTAAGTTAAAAAAACAAGATTTTGATATTATATGTAGTATAAGTTGAACAGGCACATAAATGGCACACATTGGCATAGTGCTGCTTGTTGAAATTGCTCTCACCCTGGCCATACTTGAGTTGACTGCTCATTTTGAAATCATCTGAAAGCCAATGAAATGCTCTCTCACAGAATGAGGTGTAATGAAGGCCAGTATCATTGCCCCCAAAGTTGACCTTGTACCTGGCATTGCTAAAAAGTATGGGTCTTTAATTTAAAAAAGAAGTCATTCAATATCCTAGCAATGCTCCAAATATAAAACTGCAACCACCTTGGGATCAGCAGTCCTAAATTATGACGTGCAGTAGCATAAGGCCACTTTGGCATGCCAGGCTTGGCTGCATGCTGATAAATGTCTAGAAACATCTGAAATGGCACATATCAGCACATCAGAGCAGTAAAAGAAATCTGTCTACAAGTATAATGGGCTAACATTTCCTTTAAATAAATGCTGGCAGTATTATTCAGCTGGGATGGCACAGTCGATATAGTAACTGGTCTATGGGATGGATGATAGAACAGGAATTGTGGATGAATTCCAGGTAAGAAGTTTTTCTCTTCACCAAAGTGCCTGTAATGGATCTGAGGCCAGCCAGCTTCCCATCCAATTGGTAGTTAGTCTCAATCCCTGGTGGAAAGCAGCTGTGGAGTGAAGCTGATCATTCACATCTATTTTGGGTCAAGGTTCAGAATAAATGGAGTTTTTTTACAACCTACAAATGCACTTTTACAACCTACAAATGCACAATTAATAACACAACAGTATCTTTTCACATAATATATACTTGTACATGTTTCAATATTTCTTTGTCATCATCAGGGAGTTTTACATTTGTGCCTTGCCACATTATATAAATTCTTAAAATTGAAACTGTTTAAATCATGATTCCATAAAATTATTAAAATATTATTTAATCTTTGTTTAGTGATACAATCAAATTTGTTTGATGTTATAATCTCTTGTGCAAGCAGTACATGCCAGACCAGCACACTAACAACAACAAGGGATTGTATATGAAGTCAAAACACACTGCTTGTAGTAGAGATTATAACGTCGAACAAATTTTATTGTATCACAAAACAATGATTAAATAATATTTTAATATATCTTAATAATTTTATGGAATTGTGATTTTAACAGCTTCAATTTTAGAGTTTATGTAACTTGGCAAGGCACATATGTAGAACTCCCTGATGATGACAAAGAAATATCAAAACATGTAGGAGTATGTATTATATAAAAAGTTACTGTTATGATATTAATTGTGCATTTGTTGGTTATAATAAAAACATTAAAATATGCACAGTACATGCATTAAAATAATAACTGGAGCTATACCTCCACCCCACCATTATGGCATGTCCAGGGACACATAAAATAGAAGTATGGGAAAATCTTAACAATGGATGATGAGTACTTTTGCTTACTTGCCAAGCAAGGAGAAACTGTGTGACAAATACCACAAAAATTGACTTGCAGTCCATATTGCTCAAGTACAAAGTGGCAGCATCATTACTGAAGTTCTGCAGGGTAGTTTGATGACGATTATCTTGAGAGGGACATGGTTTGCAGTACTCACTGGCAGACTGCTAAGTGGTGGCAAATCACTGGTTAAGGCTGAAAAGACTGGGAGAGATGAAGTATCCACTAACCAATCCAGCAAAAATTGATGTTGTATAGAAAACTTATTATTTCATATGCTATCTAAACATCAACAAATGATGAAATGGATATATTACAACAGCTGCAGGTACAATTCCTTAAAACTTTACAATGAAGTGAGAAGTTCACAATTTTCATGCTTCTGCCCAAAAGCCGCAGTAGAAGAAAAATGCAATACAAATTTACAGATTATACATATACACATAATTTGGAAAACTAAACATCTTGTGAAAGAATAGGCTAAACCATATTCATCTAATCCTAAACCTGGAAGAAATTTACATCCAGCTGTTGTGGATAGAAGGGGTTTCTTTCTTGGGTGAACAGTAGCTGGGGCATGACATTAATCACCCACTTCCACCTATGGCCTAGGGTAACAATGAGTAGAGCTATACCTCTAGCCCCCAGTAAGACTCAAGGCATGAGCTGGGCCAATTTCACTTTCACTGGGGATATAATGAGAATTTTACTGCAATGATAGGGCCAAGTAAAAAAGACCTTTAAGGAGAGCAAAATTAAAACTCATGATCAAAAGAGACTGCTTCTTAGTAATGTAAAGGAAAAATGAAATGCACGCTCATTGTAGTCAACACATCCTGCAACTGAGGTACGATTTACAAAATTTGCTATGCTGCATTGTAAAAACTGCATACAGGTTGCAGCACATGGAGGACACAGTGTATGTACATGTTAGAATGTCAAGGTGTTGTTGGACATAATATCTGCTATGTAACCATAGATCCTGATAGCCATTTTTCCAGCTACAGTCATTAAATACAATCCTATTTAAAGCTGCTGTTTTAATGTGAGCAAGGAATATACTGGCCCATTGGAACTGTGATATTATTAGTAGCCCTATTGTGACATTCTTGAATAGTATCACAGCATGTTTTTAGTTAAATTTAATATAAAATGATGCAGATATGTAGTGTTGTGTGAAATCTATTCCTCTGTTTTGTGTAGGAAATAATTTACTCCTTGGAGGTAGCATTTCTGCTGTACATACCCATGAAAAATTTAACACTCACTGTAGAATGTCTAAACCATAATACAGTGACAGTTCGTAGTTTCTAAAAAGACACTTGGTGTCTTTTTCCTCCTTCAAGACAGTATTAATAATTTCAATACAGAAACTGGAAAAATTTTCTGAATGTCACATTACACCAGAGAGACTTCAGCATAATGGCAGAGTGACAATTCTTTTCCACTTCTCATGGTTACAGTGCATGTTAATAGTCATGGTGGAACATTTCAAAAGACCTTCAATATGAACCAATTTGCAGGGACCTTGTTCTGACCACATGTTAACTCCAAGGCAACTTTCTGAGTGAACACACTGTAATTTAACTGAATTACTGTTATTCCTGTAGCAGAAGAACACTATATACAGGCAGACAGCTGATATAAGCCATATTTTTAACAGACATCTCAGTCAGCAGAAATAAAAAACTATATATATTTATCAGCCAGAAATGGTGCTTTATTAAAAAAAAGAATTCTGTCTCAGTCCACTAACACAGCATGACACCAGACTTGAAAATCTGCATGCGAATAAAAGGTACTAATGACTTTGCTAGATATATCTAAGACACCTCTTAGTGATTAGTGTGTGTACTGTATGTGGGTGAGAACACAATAATAATACAAATATTTATATCAATCGTGACTAATAACAGATATTTTCATTAAAATAGGCAAAAGTAGTTAGAAAACTGCGTTGATTTGGCGTGGAATTACATTTTCTCTTAATGCAAGTAAAGTATCATACAATTCATACGATCTCACAGTGTCACGTTAGACACCACATCATTTATGAAATGCACAATACCGTCAAAACCTACTGGCAGAGATGAATATTGGCTCCGTTATAGTAAACCCATAACTTAAAAAACAAGACAATGAAAGACGCGCTCCAACAGCACTATAAATATTGGCTGCTAAGAGCAATACTAACCCGATGACTGTGCTGCTGAAGCCGCAAAAACGTGTCTGTTCATACTGCTTGCTGTTGTGTCTAGCATAGGTTAGAATGTAACTTTTGTGCTCTGCAGGATTTGTAAATCCTCTTCTTCCTCTATTACTATACGTGAGACAAGTGTCCAAACTCACTACCGTAACTCTAAGCGACAGCCTACTACACAACCTACGTAACATGCTGAACTAAAGTTTGATCAATAAGTTACGAACTATTTTTAACTGCCGCCATTCCGTTTCTCACCTTCCAGACCACGGATGAGGGCTCGTGTCCTGTGTCATCAATCGACGGCGTTCACAATCACGGATAACGTAATGTATGACAATCGATACTTCATAAGCGGCGACACCTATCGAATTAGTCGTGCTATCGAATATGATGGCAGAATTCGATATCAGTAAATTCGGATCCGAGTTTCGGATGTCGGATTAGTTGTTTGCTGAGGTTATTTCCTTTTGGGACAATGTTTTCATGGTCTGTAGGGGTTTATTGAAGTACATGTTCCCTTCTCTAACTAGCCGATTCGGTTTTAATGAATAACTACATTTATTATGAAGACTACACGTGCTTTAAAATTTGACTTCTAGTGTGGTAGAAAGGCATAGAACCTGAAAAAACTTACATCATTTTATAGTTCTTCACAGAAAACAAACACAATCTTGTAACAAAAATATTTCAGTGGCAAAACTGAATCTGACTCATCAGTTCTGCTAAAACAGTATTCCAAAGCAGTAATTATTAGAGGACTAAAAATTATTGAAACTATTCAGCTGAGGAGTCAGTTTCTCCAAAAAGACGCCCCTTCCAGAACTACAAAGAGGACACATAAGAAAGACGCATGGCAGTATCAGATGCTTATTATGGGGTTCTAAGTCGTTCCTTAGAGTTAGTACGGACTATATTTTAAAAGCTCATGCAACGAAAATATTAGCGCTTCGTAGGACGGGAAGGTTACTACCACGAAGGAGCTGACACGGTTCCCTTGTGCTTTTATTTCATACGTTCCATGTAAATAACTAATATGAAGTATTGTAATCCACAAAAATCAAACAATCCGTTATTGAATCATAGGCAGGCCTACTATCCAAAGAAGTTTAAATTTCAGACTCTAGCTGCATATATTCTTTTAGAATGGGTCTCGCCTGTAACATATAAGGATGTGTGCTGTGATTTTCGTAACAATTTCAAGCTAAATGAAAAAAATATAAAGCAATTATGGTAGAAAAACCATGCTAGAGGAGCTCACACTGTTGTCTTATTAGTGTAATTCATTAACGCTCTGTGATTACTTATAGTACATATTAGCTGTGCAGTTTCGGTGTTAGAGGTAACATAGCTTCCAATGACACTAAGAAAGGGGGATTATTATGCGCTGTAAACTGGAAAAAGTGGAAGACAAATTGTCAGGACTGAATAAATTATAAAGAAGTTTCGCAACATCCTCGGATTACATTCGGAAGGAGTACTTCCAAAATACAAAAAACTGCATTAAATCTGATCTAGCAGTGGTTGGTAAAACACTCCGAATATTTTTGAATATTCAGTTATGGGATATATTATGCGCCCAATAATCTTGGACTACGAAGATCGAATCAGAAAGAATGACCAACATAATACATCCACTTCCGATGAGTTAGTGTGTAACGTCACAAACCGCGAACAGTGTAGAAGAGAGAAGTAGCATCAGACTGAAGATATATTAAAACGTACATCGATCACTAACCTTAGTGTGTAAGATTCCGTCACACGATCAGTAGCTCTGGGAAACAATGGGGAAGTCTGTTCGATACTTCATCCTTTTGGTTGCTGTTCTTTGTTTAAGTGTGACCTCGGAAGCTGATATTTTCGAAAAGGTAAGTAGATCTCTTACTTTATGAAATAAAATAATTCAAAAATTAAAAGAAGGAGGAAGATAGGAGAAATACCCTACGGAGGAATTATGATCTATACTCCACGTTTAATAATGTTTTTGTTTAACGTCCAAGGTTCATTTACGTAATCTGTAAATATTCTGTTCTACCTTAAAGAAGACTCCAACTTAATTACACGCTGTAGTGATGAAAAGAGAAATATTTGTTCTCAAACTTTTGCGGCGCCTACAGAAAATAATAAAGAACGCGCTTTAAAAGAGAGGCAATAAAACCAAGGGACAGAAACAAGCTTTATTACCAACAAATTTTACTTATCGACAAATACACGAGATAATCCAAGCACTTTCGGCGATTTCTTATAGCTGTATTTATAGAGCACTGATATACAAAGGATACCTATCTCTTCATCATGGTTTGCTCCAATTCTTACCACTTTATAACATACAGCACACATTCAGAAAAAAATGTCTCACATAGAGTGCACTGTTGGCCTACAAATGTATGACATATTTCGGGACACTAAGCTGGCACTTTCTACAATTTGATCTCGCTAAAATCTTCCAAACTCATTTATCGACGATCATTTTTATACTCTGTTTAGTTCTAGTTCCACATTTTATTCACCTTTGTTACACCACTAAGACAGTTCATTAAGAAAACAATCTCTAAAAATCTAATTCCAAAATGTGTAATGTACTTTGTTATATTTACAACACAATAACTAAAAATACACAATATATTTAGATACAATAAAGTATTAAATATATTGTGTATTTGTTGGTTATATGTTGTATATATATATGTATGCAAAATGCAAGGCACACACAATTTAAAAAAAATTAAAGAAAATTTGTTATAATAGAGAGGAAAAAGCTAGTACGTGTAGCTCACACTGTTCCAAAATAGAGAGTTTGGGCGTTAGGAAATTGTATCAGCTTCGCCCACCACAGTTTTCCTTCTCAGAGAACTTTCAACCAAATTCCATAACAATAATTGTTTGGTGTGACTTGAATTAATATTTCTCGAAAGGCCAGTCGAATAAATTTTCGACATATTTAAATCTGACTTGTCAGGCTGACTCGCAAACACGTTTGGTCATTTTAGACCCCACGGGCCTAGAGTAAAACGCCCTTTTTGAGGCAGGACCAAATGAAAACACCAACACAAGGCATTGTCACCACATACAGCTGTCAAATGGCGAAATTTTGACAACCGGTAGCTCAAAATTGAAGCTGCCTCAGTGACATTTGTAAATGGAAAAAACTGTTCCTCTGGCTCTTGGTAACAAACCACTTTACTCAAAATGACAGGAATTGTCTTTGAAATTAATCTTTGGAGGCGTCTGTCAGTGACGTTTGCCCAATTAAGAACATAGAATGCCATTATAACATTCAATTAGAAATTAATCGGGTTTCGAGCAGGGACTTCCTCTGCTACAGATGGCAAGCAAAAACCGTTCCTACATAAAAGTCATAAGGAGAAGTGAGAATTTGATAATTGCGGCAGCTGGAATAATCAGCATGCTTTATCAGTCAGTACAAGGCAAACCGCAAGAATGTTTTACTTTTTATTTAGCCGAAAGGAAGCAGCTGTGGAAAAGGATGTTTGTTGTGGTTGAAGGTTAAGCGTTCAGGGTGTTATCTGACTGAGTATGTTGGGATCAGCAGCAAGAGAGAAGCGGAAATGTGCAGGACATTCCAAATGTCGTTCTACACACTGCAATGATCACCGTGTTCATATTAAATAACAATCCAACGGGATGCAACAGTATGCAGTCTGGTTTATTTTATTGCAAAGTCACTCTACATGTTTCGGGTGTCACCACACCTTTCATCAGGAACACTAAAAACTGCAACCGCAACCTCCGGTGCAGGTCATACGAGTAATATCAGTACAGCTGTTGTATCCGTTGCGGACCCGATGAGGAACGTATCTTAGATGTTGTTAACAGGGAGGACGGAGCTCGTAACTCCGGTTAAGACGGGGAGTCGGGCAGGTCGCACACACTCTCAATAATCCCCAAGCAGAATATATTGGAGTTTTATTGTGCAAGAGTATAGAGTAATTGCATTTACAACTGAAATATATCAGTGACAATTCTCGCCAGTGGAATCTTCATTACCGTTCGCACTCACTGACCGTCCAGCTTCGTACTCTGCTGCTCAGACACAGTTCGAGCTAGGCAGCAGACTGCTCCCGCAGAAAAAAAGCAGTTATTGTTACATGTGTTGCTCCACACACACACTGCTCGCGCGACACACTAAGCGAGTCCAGTTATAAAAAAAAAAAGTGGAAGGAGATTATATTCCTCCCATGCCTGGTCTTAAGAGAGGCGAGAACTAAGCATGAGTAAATTTAGCTTATGACTAACATACAGTACATGTAAGAATGCTAAAAAGAAAACTACAACAAAAAAAATCAATGTGTGTCAACTATACAACAGAGCGTGGCCAGATCGGGACTCAGTCCCGACCTTGCCACGTTTGAGGGAAGTAGCTGTGCCGATATTATGACATGTACCGGGGGCTGCGGTTACAGTTTTTAATACTCATGATGATGGGTGCGGTGACACCCGAAACATGTAGAGTGACTGTGCAGTAAAATAAATCAGACTGCGTACTGTTGCATCTAGTTTGATTTTTATTTAATATGAATTATGATGCACGGAACCATGAGCTTAAAAAAGATCACCGCGTTCATTATACGTACATGGACACCTGTTGCTATAGACAAGTTCTCACCACGTATTAAACTACTCGTATACAAAGTTAGGAATATTGTTTCTCATTTCATTAAACAATTACCATAAGGGTATTTTTGAAAGAGAAGGTACAGGGTGGGGAAAAATAACTAAATTTTAAGGTGAATAACAAAAAAAAACTATTCGAGATATAAGAATTTTATTTTTGGATTCTGAAACTACAACATGGGAAGTTTTAAATCACACAGTCTTAAAAAGAATATCTTGCAAGTGGTAGCCGTTGTTTGCGTGCAGAGCGCCTGGGAGACTGCAAAACGGACCGTGTGACAGCCTTGATGTTCTCTGGTGTCCGTGGTCGTCCTCATCTTTTTTCAGACACACTTCCCGTTTCCCTGAAGTTCTCAACCCACAACAGAATGAATTTTCGGTCCGGTACTCGGTCCCGAGGGGGGATTTGGTAGCGAGTACGGAACGCACGCTG
>Ga0123354_10016284_pt1 | contig 11648 bp, 3 predicted proteins | sample TergutLab28metaG_2_FD_97872 | JGI IMG/M metagenome (GOLD analysis project Ga0123354, IMG submission 97872) | Labiotermes labralis P4 segment gut microbial communities from Petit-Saut dam, French Guiana - Lab288 P4 | ecosystem: Host-associated > Arthropoda: Insects > Digestive system > Gut ... | reverse complement strand
TCAATAGAAGGAACAACATGGATACTATCTTCGATTCGCTTATTAAAAGGATGGTTGAACATGAACCTAAACGATTGATACGCAAATAAAAATATACAGCGACTTATGCGCCTAATCCTATTTATCTATTATGTATGAGCTCCAAAACTAAGTATTTATTTTTAATAATATACTCTTTGTTAATGACTAACTCTCTATCCTGTTTTTCTCAGGAACAGGTATCGGAGGAAGAGAAAAAGGCGCTTCAGGATTTTGATGCCATAGAATCTGATGGCAGGTATGTGGACAATTTGAAAGATATAGAAGGGAAATCCTATAATTTACCAATCGGCATAAAAAAGAATGCCGGAAATTATCCGGTCACGCTGGCTGTATCTAACGTAAAGATTGGAAGTCAGAACGCAGAATGTAGCGTTTTTCTGAAATTAGAGATTCCTTCAAAATCGGAGGATAAAAAATCGAACATTCTACTATTCGGAGCGCAGGGAATAAAAATTTCATACACAGGCGACCTTGTGGGCGATGTAAAACTGATGCTGATCAGTTCCCACAGTTTTTCTTTAGGAAATCTGGGAAGCATCATATTCAAAGGAGGAGGCATCCATGAAAATAACGGAAATTTAACATCGGAAACCTTTCTTACCCTGGATTGTAACGGAGATTTTAAAGAACTGGCGCTAAGCGCCGACTTAATCTTTAATAAAAACACATTTGAATCCTTAGAATCGGAAGATAAAATACTGCGTTCGAGTATCAGGCTTAATATGCAGGATTTAGACGACCTCATGGTAAGTATAAATGTTCCCGCATTCATTATAAAAGGCATTCCGGACTATGTATTTCAGATATCCGAAGCGACTTTAGACCTGAGCGATTCCAGAAATCCGGTTACATTTAATCCTGATCCGGACTATTTCGATAAGTACTTTACGCTACCTAACCGGAACTTATGGCGAGGGGTTTATATATCCAAAGTCTCGGTAACTTTCCCTTCCATGTTCAACCGCAATGATTCGCAAAAAAGCAAACTGGAAGCAACGAATCTGTTAATCGACGAGATGGGCATCACCGGAACTGTTTCGGGTAAAAATATTTTACCGATTGAACTGGGGGATGCCGGAGGATGCCCCTTTTCCGTCACTGATTTCGGTTTAATTTTTCTGGCAAACAATATCAAAGGATTCAGTTTTGGCGGTCAAATTGGAATTCCGTTCTTAAAAAAAGAAAATCCTCTGGTATATGAAGCATACGTATCAAATGGAACATATCTGTTTAAGGCGTCTCTCGGAAATGGGAAGAATATCAATCTGTTTGGTATGGGGACATTAAATCTGGAACCGACCTCTGTCCTGCAGGTAGCAATCAGAAATGGGAAATTTTTACCCACAGCCCTCTTGGACGGCTCCATGCAAATAGATATTGACGGGTTAAATATGGAGCAATTAGCATTTACTAAATTACGTCTTTCATCCGAAAGTCCCAATTTTTCAGTTGAATCCGCAAAATATGGAGGCGAAGTGAAATTTTATAAATTTCCCATATCCATTAATAATATAAATTTTACGTCTCAAAACGATTTGGCGGTTCTCGCTTTTAATATGAAATTAAACCTGATGGAAGGAAAAATTTCGGCAAGTTCGGGACTTCGCCTGGTGACGGAATTTAAGAACGACGGTGCGAATTTCAAAGGCGTATATATCGATTCGTTGAAACTGGAAAAAATTCAACTAGCAGGTTTTAAATTAGATGGCGAAATACAGATAATAAAAGACGATCCGGTTTACGGCAATTATTTCGGAGGAAGTATAGTTGCCACTTTCGACGCTTTGTCGTCGGGATTAAAGGTAAATGTAAAATCCGTGTTTGGATACAAAGATTTCCGGTACTGGTATGTAGAAGGCAGGGCAGCCTTAGGCAAAGGTATTCCGGTCGGTCCCGTATTTTTAAATGGATTTGTCGGGGGCGCTTATTACAAAATGAAATTCATGGGAAATGCCGGAATCCGTTCGTATGCGCCATACCAGGATTGCGGTCTTGGGGTAAAAGCCGGAGTAAATTTTTATGTTGCCCAGGAAAGTACCATCAGCGGAAACGCCCTCTTTGAAATGAATTTTTCTGCAGACGGCGGAATCCGCAACATGATGTTCTATGGAACGGCAGAATTCCTGAAGAAGGCGGCCGCATCGGATAATGCACTGGACAATATGTTTACAGCAGGACAAGGTAAAGTTCGCTGTGTAGGACAAAGTTTTACCGATGGTTTGCCTCCGGGGGCAGACGGCTCTTCCATGTCGAAAGAAATTCTGTCGGGAATGAATCTGACTGGTATAATTTCCGCTTATTTATCCATGAATTACGAATTTACAACCAAAACGTTCGACGCTAATTTTGCCGTGATGATCAATACTCCGGGAAATATACTGAGGGGGGCTGGAAATAACGGAGAAGCAGGCTGGGCTTACCTGCATGTATCGCCGGAAACATGGTTTATACATGTTGGAACGCCATCCAATCCCATAGGCGTTAAACTGGGACTGGGACCCCTGTCGCTGTCAACGGAATCTTACTTCATGCTGGGCGATAAACTCGAGCGCCCGGTTCTCGATCCGAATGTGGCAAGGATACTAGGCATATCCACCGAGCAAGCCGACTTTATGAAATACCCGCAAAATATGACATCCGGGAAAGGCTTGGCTTTTGGAAGCCGGCTTAAATTTGATACAGGAAATCTGACTTTTTTAATCCTCTACGCCCGTTTTGCCGCCGGCATGGGTTTTGACGTCATGCTTCAGGATTTGAGTGGATTTTCCTGTCAGGGTAAAGGAGGAAATATCGGTTTGAATGGCTGGTATGCCAGCGGTCAGTGCTACGCCTATCTGGAAGGGGAATTGGGAATCAGAGTAAAACTGCTGTTTATAAACAAGAGTATAAGTATCATCAAAGGTTCAACGGCAGCGCTACTGCAAGCCAAACTGCCCAATCCGACCTGGGTAGGCGGATATATGGCAATCAATCTGGATGTGTTGGGAGGACTGATAAAAGCAAAAATGAAAATGAAATTCAGTTTTGGCGATGAATGCGAACTGGTTCGTAACGATGGAAACTATACGCCGCTGGATTTTCCTATCATAGCCGATCTTTCCCCAAGGGACGGTGAAACGGATGTGGATATCTTCCTTTCGCCGCAGGCAACATTCAATATGCCATTAGACGAACCTTTCGACTCGCAGGACGAGAATGGAAATGATCATACTTATCGAATAAAAATAGAAGACTTTTATGTTGCCGACGCCACTTCAAAGAAAGTTGCCGGAACAGTTAAAAAAGGGAAAAACATGGATGCGAACTTCGAATCAAAAGACGTCTTGCCTCCCTATCAGGATATGCTGGCTTATGTAAGCGTTAATTTCGAGGAACTGATTGGTGGAAGTTGGCGAATGGTAACCCAAAACGGCAAACCGGCAAGAGAGACCCGGAGCGTCAAATTTAAAACCGGCGAAGCGCCGAATTATATCCCTGTCAATAATATTGATTACAGTTATCCGGTAATCGATCAACAAAACTTCTATAAAGGCGAATCTACGTCGGGATATGTACAGTTAATCAAGGGGCAGCCCTATTTATTTCCTGCGGGATTCAATTACAGTGTGACTTTTTCATCTCCCGACCGACAGGATGTGAAATCAACTTTCATCTATAATTCCGGAAACAGGAGGCTTAACTTCACCCTTCCACCGCTGGCAAACAGGGTAGGTTATGAGCTGGCATTTGTTGCATCCAAAGAAGGGGGAACACAAAGTCGCGGCGCTTCTACAATAGAATCAAGCCGAACGATACAGGGAGAGGATGGAGAATCCTATACGGTGGACTATTCGCAACAGGCGGCGCAAAACATCATACGGGAAGGCGACATGAAAATTTTGAATTACAATTTTTCAACCAGCAATTTCAATACTTTCGAGCAGAAAATGTCCTCACTGGAATTGTCAAAAGGCGCTTTCCGGATCACTCAGGACGTACATGCTCTTTATCTGAACACCGGGAAATCATATGAACGTTTCGACACTGCAGAATTGGAGGGAGTACCAAGTTCAGGGAACAAACCGCTGATACAGGCGGAAGCCGTTCCCGAAGACGCTTATTATACAGGAATCATTTATCCGTTGCTGTATAAATGGTATCCCATGTACGGTATTAGCATTCAAGACAGGGATGCGAGTATAGCCGGAGTACCTCCGGTCAAGGGGTTCAGCATCATTGACGGTTATTTTACAGGAAATAAAGAGGCTCAACTAACGGTTCCTGTCGTCTATAATCTGGTTTATTATTATAATAAGGATTTTGTAGAATTACGGAACAAAGCAGCCAACCTGTTTGATAAAGGCTACAACATGGAACCTTTAGTGCCTTTGGTAATGAGCCAGTTTCCACTGATTCGCGAAGGAAATTACAAAACCGTGTTACGATATGTCATGCCTGGAAATGAACAGGGTTCTCAGAAAACAGTTAATTATATTTATTGGTAATAAAAATGAAAATTCCTTTTCTTTCAATCGTTTTGTTGTTAATCGTCTGTCCGTTATTCGGACAGAATGAACCGAATCAGGATAATGAAAACCTTAAGGCAAAAGCCATGGTTGTCAATGAGCATACCATTAAGTTGCGCTGGGCGCCGGCAAATGCGCGGGCTTGGGCGGAAGGTAAAAAATACGGTTATCTGCTGGAAAGATATACCCTGATCATTGACAGCGCCTATCAGAACAAACCAGTCCAATCAATTTCCGGGTTAACGATTAAAGTTGCTCCGTTAGCAAAATGGGAAAAGCACGCCTTGGAATCGGATTATGCGGCTGTCGTTGCTCAGGCTTTTTATGGAGAGGATTTTGAATTAACCTCCACGTCCGGCGGCGTCGGCAATATCATGAATAAGGCAAACGAACTGGAACAGCGTTTTGCTACTTCCGTTTTTATGGCGGAATATGACTATGAAGCCGCCCTGCTGGCAGGATGGGCATACACCGACAGTAGCGCTCGGAAAAACGAAGGGTATCTGTACCGTGTCATTTTAAACCGCCCAAAGAAACTGACAGGAGACACGACAGCGGTATTTATTGGCTATACCGACAAACGGGAACTGCCCCAACCGCTGAACCCGGATGCCATTTGGGGAGATAAATCGGTGTTGCTGTCATGGAATTACGAACTTCTTTCGGATGTTTATCACTCCTATCATGTAGAACGGAAAGCAGAGGGAGAAACCGGTTTTACACAGATTACCAAACTTCCGGTGACCGTGCTGGGTGAGAATATGAAAAGTGTCTTGTTTACGGATTCTTTTCCGGACAATCAAACGCGATACACATACAGGGTAAGGGGGATAACTACTTTTAATGAGGAAGGACCCGTTTCGGAAGAAATCACAGGACAGGGAAAAAAGACAATAGCCTGTGTTCCGAACATCACAAGCGGGAATTTTACCGAACAGGACAAAGCATATATTATTTGGACTTTCAACTGTGAAGATATGGATCAAATCGACCGGATGGCAGTGAAACGTGCGTCTGCCCCTGACGGCGCTTATCAGACGCTTGTCGATAGCCTGCCCTCCTCTGTGCGTGACGTTTCTTTTTCGCTTCACGAAAACATAAACTATATCAAAGTCTTTGCTATCACGAAAGACAGCATGGAATCAGCTTCCTTTCCATTCTTATTGAGCAGGGAAGATACCATTCCGCCGGCTGTTCCCGAAGGGTTGAAAGTTGAAATCGACTCGCTGGCAGTAACGCATCTGTCGTGGACTGCCAATCAGGAGACCGATCTTTTAGGCTACAGGATATTACGGGCGTTTACCAGCGATGAAGAAAAATCGTCCATTGTCCCTGATTTTATTTCCGGAAACAGCTTTACCGATACGCTTTCTTTACGGTTGGGAAATGAACAGGTTTACTATTCAATAACAGCATTGGATACGCATTACAATGAATCAGCGCCTTGCATGACTGTTGCCGCCGAAAAGCCCAACCTGAAAACGCCGGCTTTACCGGTTATGACCGGTTATGAGATTTTGGACAACGGAAATGTTTCCCTGTCATGGGCAACCGACCAATCGCGGAAGGACGTCCGTTACACGCTCAACAGAATCCAAGCCGGCAATCCGGACAGTCTGTCGGTCGTGCTGAAAACGGATGAGAAAACCGAATCGTATGTTGATGAAATTACCGAATCGGGAACATATACATACTGGGTGATTGCTGCCGACACAAAAGGCAAACGCTCGGAATCGCCCCAACGCCTCACTGTTTCCATATCGGCAAATAAAGATGTCACCGGAATTTCCGGTTTTACGTCCTATCTAAACCGCAGTGAAGGATATATCGAGCTGTCATGGAAAAAACAACCGCAGGCAGCTTTGTACCGGATTTATAAACAGACCGGGGATAAACCGGCATTTTTATGGAAAGAATTGGACGTAAACGAGAACAGAATTGTAGATGAGCAGGTTTCGGTCAACACTGTTTATCAATATACCATTGTGCTTGTCAGTAAAGAGGGACGCATGTCGCCTGCTAAAACAATTAAGGTTGATTATTAATTTGAATTAGAATTTTAAGTTTATGAAAAAGTTATGTTTTACGGCTCTATTGATAGTGATATTCAGTTCCGGTTTATTGGGACAGAGCGTAAACAGCTGGAGTTTTAATATAGATGCCTTACTGATAAACAATCAAAGTTACAATGCCGGTGGTAATAACAGTGATTTCTGGATTGAATTATCAATAAATAATGGAAGTTGGATCAGAGTTTTGACAACGACAACACCGGTTCAGCGATATGGTGGTACAAACTTACAACAGGTCGGACCAAGGAATTACTCATTATCTCAACGAGTAAACTCAATTCATGTATATACGAAGTTTGACAGAAGCGGAGGTAGTGATCCTAATACAGGTACCTGGAATCAAGTTACTTTTCAGACTACAACGGAGAAAATTAAATATCGACATACTACATACACTGCTGCCCAAGTTTATAAAACATATGGTGGACAGTTTGATGTTTATGCCTATCCCAAAAATATTCAAATAACTCTGAGATCAGATGTAGCCAAAGGGATATCGGCTGATGACAAAGTTTCGATAGAAGGTCCATCCGGTTATGATGCTTCAGTTTATAAGTGGGTTTACCGAACAAGCCCTTACGAGAGTTGGAAATCCATCTATAACACTTCTTTGAATGGAAATAATATATTGGAAGCAAATTTAGCTGATATCTACGGACCAAATTTTATGAACGATGGAGTTGTGAATTTTTCTTCCAACACATTTATTGCTATGGAATATGATGTGTATAAAGATAGATCAAATCCACAAATTAAAGAGTATTCTAATATTATTACTGTACCCAATAAATTGATTGCTCCTAAAATTGTATCGGTCGAAGGAGGCAAGACAATGTGTCCAGGGGAATCTAACGGTAAAATCACAGTTAAAGTAGATCGTTCTTTGCTCTCGCAGGAAATAATTTCATTTTATGCTTATACAGATGAAACGGTTTTTCTACGTGAAAATATTAAAATTGATCCTTTAACTTATGAAATAATTAATTTGCCGGTTGGTGTATATACAGTAGAAGTTGCCACCAGTTATAACGGAGTTTCAGTCAATGGTTCGGACGCGAATAATAAAAGAACAGGAATAACCGTAACGGATGCGGAGCCTGTTTCCTATACCGTCGATGCTGCCGGCATTCGGAATATATCCTGCAAAGGAGGCGATGACGGGTCATTCAAGGTCATAGCTACCGGAGGTACGGCTCCTTATACCTTGTGGTGGGAACCAGACGATACGAGCGGTTTTATTTCGGTGCAGGATAACCGGCTTGATGTTTCAGGATTGAAAGCCGGAACCTACCGGTATTATGTTACAGACTCCAACGGATGTGAGTTATTCGATTCCGACATCGGCGGCATTTTATATAAATCGGTGAACCTGATCGAGCCGTCAGAATCGCTGGCTATAACCTTCCTTCCTGATAAAACGGCAGAACCGACAGGTTTCGGTCGCTCCGACGGTTACATAAATGTCCGGGCATCGGGCGGAATCGCTCCATACACCTTTGAGTGGCAGAACAAAACCACAGGCGAGGATCTTACAACAGCAGATAACGGAACGCCGGGCGAATCCAGGCTCTACAATATTCCTGCCGGAGCATATACGGTTACTGTTACGGACAGTTGGGGTTGTGTGCTTTTTTCTCCCGAAGGATTCACACTGGGAGAGCCGGAGCTTTTAGTCGCATCAATCACCCGTCAGGGACAGATTTTATGCAACGGCGACGCTTCGGTCAATCTTACCGCTTCCGCTTCGGGTGGCGTTGGAAACGTATATAACTATATATGGAGCAAAAAAGTAAACGATGTCTATGTTGATGCCGGAACAGGCGCTGAATTAACCGGTCAGGGAGCCGGAGAGTACAGAGTCACGGTATCGGATGGTAGCGCTCTGCCGAATATAGCGGAAGCATATGATACCGTTTTCCAGCCTGCACGCATGGAAACATCGGTAATCAAATTAAAAAACATATCCTGTTTTGGAGGGAATGACGGCGCTATTAATATATCCGTGACCGGAGGCATCGGCGGTTATAAAATGTATTATAAACAAAACGGCGTTGATACGGAATATCAATTGCTTCCTGTTACTTTGCCGGATAACGCTTTTTATCTGGATAATTTGACAGCCGGCATTTACAGCCTTTATATACAGGACGCCAGCGGATGTACAGCGCTTATAGCAGGACAGGAGATGGCGGAAATTCAACTGACTGAACCTGAAAAAGCGTTGTCGATAGCATCCGTGCAGTTGACTCCGCTAACCGGCGCCGGTCGTAGCGATGGCAGTATCTTTATTGTCGTTGATGGCGGAACGCCTTTCGATTCCGGCGACAAGTATCTGACGTCATGGAAAGATGAAAACGGAAATCCGGTTATTCCACAAAACGGAGTGAATGCCGGCGGTCTGTTTACCAGCCGGATAAGTAACCTGCCTAAAGGAGTATATGAGGTTGAGATAAAGGATAAAAATTATCAGGATTTAAGCAATGCCTGTTATTTATTAACTTCCATTATGCTGGATGAACCTCTTCCTTTGGCGGTTACGGTTGAGAATACAAAAACCGTCAACTGCTTTGGCGAAAACTCCGGAGAGCTGGTAGCGCATGTAAGCGGCGGCATTCCATACGCCGAAGACTTACCCTTTCAATATACATGGTATAAAGTTGAAAATGCGGTAGAAACGCTGTTGACCAATGAAAACGACAGCATTTTGAGCGATATTCCTTCAGGAGAGTATAAAGTAAAAGTAGCCGACGGAAGTTCTGTAACCAACTATACGGAATCTGAAATTTTCACCTTATCGCAACCGGAAAAACTGTTTGCTACGGTCGCTACGCGGATGATTTCCTGCTTTCAGGGAAGCGACGGTTATATACATGTTTCGACAACCGGAGGAACAGGCAGTTGCAAACTTTACTATAAACAAATCGGAGTAGATGAAAATTACCATGAAATTGACGGCACAAGTGCAAATGACAGTCTTGAAATGAATAATATCCCGGCAGGAATATATTCGTTATATGTGTTGGATGAAAACTTGTGTTATGCGACTGTCAATGGAACGAATTTTACTGAAATAGAACTGACTCAGCCCGACAAGGCATTATCCCTCGTTTCGGATACCGTTTTGAATCCAACCGGTTACGGCTTGTCGAACGGTGAAATACATGTTAGGGTAGATGGTGGAACGCCCGGATACGTATTTATCTGGAAAAACGAAGCAGGGGATGTACTGCCTGCCAATGATACGGTAATCGATGGCGTATCGGCATCCATATTGACCGGACTGGGAGAAGGCAAATACAGTCTGGAAGTAAGGGACGCCAACTATCCCGATGCAGATGATGCAAACAATACGGCTTGTTTCCTTACGAAAGAATATGAGCTAATCCAGCCGGAAAAACTTACGGTCACTCCGGAAGAAACGCACTACATATCCTGCTTTGAAATGTCGGATGCGGAAATCACAGCTCATGTCCATGGAGGAATCAGTCCCTACAAATATACCTGGTATAAAGTAGAAAACAGTATTGAAACGCAGCTTGCCAATGAGAACGACAGCATATTGAAGATTATTCCGGCAGGAATCTATAAGTCGGCGGTTGAAGACTTTGCAAGAATACCAAACAGGACAGACGCTCTATGGCAAGTCGTTCAACCCGAATTATTAACGGCAACAGCCAATGAAGTTCACATTGTTTGCGGAGAAACGGCAACCGTATCGGTAACGGCAACCGGTGGAACCAAGCCTTATACTTACCGCTGGAATACCGGAGCTGAAACGGCTGAAGTCAGCGGAATGGGTGCAGGAAAATACATGGCGTTGGTGACAGACGCTCGCGGATGCGAAGCGACGGCTATTGCAAAAGTAACCACTCCAAGCGATTTATCGGTAAGCGCTACGGTAAATAACCCGGAATGTTATCAGTCGGCTAACGGCAGTATTATTCTCACTGTTACCGGAGGGACGGCGCCTTATACCTGTAAATGGAGTTCGGGCGACACAACCAACGATCTTTTGAATATAAAAGCAGGAAAATATACCGTTACAGTTACTGATAGCGATGGATGCAGTTATTCAGAAAGTTTTGAACTGACAGACCCCGAGCCGCTCAAAGTCAATTTGGGAGAAGACATAACGCTTTGCGTCGATCAGTCTTATTCATTAGAACCAAAAGTAGAAGACCCTGCGACTGTTTTCAGTTGGACGGGTCCCGACGGATTTCTATCCTCAAGCGCCAAAGTGGAAGTGAATAAAGCCGGGTCTTACAGTTTGACGATTACCAACAGTAAAGGTTGCCAAGCAACCGATAACGTACAGGTTTTCGTGAACGATTACATTATCAGCGCAGAAATGGCGGTCGCAACCGACATGTTTGTCAACGACACGATTGTACTTGTTAATATCAGTTCGCCTGAACCCGACGCAATAGAATGGCTGTTTAATGAAGATGATCCGATAGAGGTTGTGGAAACCACTCCTGAAATGGCTGAAATTATCTTCAGCAAGACAGGCGATTATACGGTCGGGATGCGATCGTTTGTGAAAGACTGTTACCGGGATGTGATGAAAACATTGCATGTAACGGAAAACGAAGGGGTCGATATGGATAATTTTGGACAATCCGACATTTTAAAGTTTGTGGTTTATCCCAATCCAAACGATGGAAGTTTTACGACTGAAATTGAACTTGAACGGCAAAGTATGCTACGGTTACGCTTGTTTTCGTTAAGTCATGGAGGCATTGTGGATGAAAGGATATTAAACGGAGCTAAACAGTATAATGAAAAATATCAAATGAAGATTACTTCGGGAGTATATATCCTGCTGCTGGAATCAGCTTCAGGAAGAAGAAGTGAAAAAGTAATCATAAAATAATAATGTGCAAATATTTAAAAGAGTAAATAAGTAAATAAGCCAAAGATGACAAAGATTTTAAGGGAGATATTTTTAGGGGTGCTGTTTTGTATTTTCGTCGTCCATGCTACGGCTCAAACGACCACCTATCCGGTGCAGGTCTATACGCAACTGATA
>Ga0123354_10016282_pt1 | contig 11649 bp, 6 predicted proteins | sample TergutLab28metaG_2_FD_97872 | JGI IMG/M metagenome (GOLD analysis project Ga0123354, IMG submission 97872) | Labiotermes labralis P4 segment gut microbial communities from Petit-Saut dam, French Guiana - Lab288 P4 | ecosystem: Host-associated > Arthropoda: Insects > Digestive system > Gut ... | reverse complement strand
GCCATAGTGCGATCGGAAGGATTATGTCAATGAAAAATTCCAATGACACCATCTGGAATCGAACCAGCGACCTTCCGATTTGTAGCACAGCACCTTAACCACTGTGCTACCGCGGTCCCCATTGTGCTACAATATCTTACTATATTTACGTGAAGAACTGGTCACAAAATTACAGATTTTGCTTGTGTTTGTCAAACATAACCTCAAACTTTCCATCGTCTTAAGTTCGGAATGCAGGTTAATGAATGGTTTTAATAGTGAAAAGTTAAATAAAACTTTATCTACTGAAAAGTCGTTAAAACATGTTACCGTTGTAGTTTAAAATAATTACCTTCTCTGTTCATAGAAAGCACCTAACTTTTGCATTGCGTAAGTGAAAATGTTAACTGAGTTTAGAGGAATAGGCTTTTAATGATATTCATGCGCAAAACACGTAACTCTGTGTGATAGAATAGTGAGGAACATTGTTGGAACTATTGGTTAATGTAGTAACAACTCTTCTGGGAGGATCTGTGGAGTGAAGAAGTACTGGAGGAATATATTTTATGCGACTTTATGCGTTCTGTTAAAGCTACGAACATTTTTTAGGAACATACAGATTGGACGTTCATAACGTAGGTTTCCTACTCTAAAGTTGCATGCAGTAATTTCCTCTGCAATTTGATAGTGTCCTACCGTATCATAAGGCTTTATTTCACGAAGATAGAAAACTTCTCGTTCACCACCGTGATAAGCTGAGATCTCATACAAAAAGTGAACGGATTTTCCACTTGCCTGTGCCTGTAGCAACAGTGCTGGTCCTGCTCGTGCAAACAATACAAATGTAGTGGGCTGGCTAGTTCTTCATCCATCATTAATCTTTGGTGCTACCCTCCTCTTTGCGTGGGGCCTTGTGATGAATGTGACACATTTCTGACACCCGAGAGGAGAAGGCAAACACTCCTTCTTTCTGATTTTCCATCTCAGATTGCCCGAGATTCATCTTCCCCAAGTCATTCCCTTTAACATTGAGATGAAACAAAATGTTTTCTTTTGTGTGACCATAAAGGAAATTTCTGTCTTGCTGTCCTTCCACCATATTTCATTCTAATAAATTATTTTAAACATCGAGTACAAACTAAACATTTCATCTTGCCTTAACGGTAAGATAAAAACTTAATAAGAACAAAGTTTGTGTTCCGTAAAATATAATGAATGTTTCCGAAATATTCATTTGTAAAGTTTATTCGGAGAGAACTCGTGTACGTACATAAACATTTTACGTGAAAGATTTTATGCTAATTTTTAAACTTTTCCCTGCTAAATATTGAAGTCTCAATCTATCTTTGAATTTAAAGTAGTTTTCATATGCCATAAAGTTCATCATTAAATTCTATAAACACTGGAGTTTGTGTTTTAGCGAATCATTCCATGCACGATTAAAAGAATTACTTCTAGGCGGCTATTGTAAATACATTCAGAATTTTCCTTCCTTCTTGGAGACTTTGTGTGTTGTACCGTTCTGACGAACAGTTCCTTTTTCAAGACAGGTCTTCTTATAGGTTATGAATGTTCCTTTACTGCCGATCACAAAGGCTAGGCGAGGCTGGTGCTAAAGAAATGTAGGAAATCTATCCCATGTGTCTTTAGTCTCAGACACCAAGATTACCGCTTTGAATTCAACCGGAACGCGGATTGACACTCTTGTCTGCTTGTTGTTTTGGTGTTCAAATTTACAACATTTTGGGCCTAATTTTACAAGATGTTTTGCATGAATCTGAAATTTGACTTCTCATATTAAGGGAAGAATTCAACCCGAGGGTCTTCCAGAACTGGTTGTGGAGAAGAAATTTGGGCCTAAAATGGAGGACATAACAAATGGCCTCAGAAACTGCTTAGTGGTGACCTTCGTAATTTGTACTTTAATTCAGATTTTACTAGGACGATCAAAATGAGAAGTATGAGCTGAGCGGAAGATTTGGCGGAAAACCCTAAAGACTAGAGCTGCTTAAAAGATATAGGCATAGATTGAGATATTATTAAAATTGGTCTCAAAGTAACAGTTTTCCAGGTTATTGACTTGAATACTCTCTCTCAGTATATCAATAATATATGGGCTGTTTAAAATATTGTAATGAACTTTTGCGTTTTTCAAAACAGGGAAAAATTTTTACAAGTCTGAATAACCATTATCTACACAGGAAGGACTCTTTTTTTATGGAATTCGTTGCGTTGTTCTGCGCAGCTAAGGGCCTTGCGGCGAGACAACACCGCGTGAAAGAAATACGATCAAACGTCCAAGACTGTTTCATGTTTTCAGTTTTTAGTTCTGGATTAGAAACAGTACTCTAGGACATTATTAACCTGAAAGATGCTGTGAAATGGAAATACAGGTGTAAAAAATAAGGTAATGAGAATCTTAAGTTAACGATGCTCAAGGAAGATTATGATAGGTGATAAATAGATGGAGAATGTATAATATTTCATTTATTTGGGTGCAGTGGTAACAAATGATGGAAAATGTACAAGTGACAGTAAATACAGGACTGCCATGAAAAAAGCAGATTTCAAAAAGAAGACTTCTCACCATTTGAACTTCAATTTGTGTGGTACTGAAACTTGGGCACTTCGGAGAGTACCTCAGAATTACCTGGAAAATTTTGAAATGTGATGCTGAAGAATGATGGATAATATCATTCGGAGGTCAGTGTGAGAAAAGAAAAAGTATTATATAGAGTCAAGCAGAAGAGGAAATCCCACATACTACTGAAAGTAGGAAGGCTAACTGGATTGGTCACATCTTGTGTAGGAACTGCCTTCTAGAGCACGTTTATGAAGGAAAGGTAGAGGGAAGGATATTAGTGACGGGGAGACGAGGAAGAAAATGTAAACAGCTACTGGATTAGCTTAAGAAAATGAGAGGATACTTGAAAGTGAAAGAGGGAGCTAATAGGTCGGACTGTGTGGAGAACTGTCTGTGGAAGAAGCTATGGAACTGTCGTTGGGCAAACTACGGAATGTAAAGGTTCTAATTGGAAGGGGTCAAACAGCTCGAAACGTGTAAGCTTAAATAATATTAATCTCTTGGTCATGCAGAAAATTACCCATAAAATACTACCTTTGGTTGTGTGTGTTTGCAACTAGCAGTAGTTGAGAGCACGTTGTATTCTGCACGGTAATTACTTGCACATAGTTTCGTATACAACCTGACTAGTATCTAACTTTGATTACCCTGCTTCAACTATCAACAGCAATGTATGTTCTCTTTTATTATTAGAGTACGGCCTAAAACTTTCACAGAATTCTGCATGTACTACCTTAACTTTGAGAAAGTTGCAGCCGGAGTTGAATTGGGTTTATATGTAAATACGTAAAATCTTGCAGCTCTTGGCGCAGGTTCTGAATATAAACGGAGTGAAGCAGGAAACGTTTTGTAGCCTGGCGAAATAGGTTAAATTACAAAATTAATGAAACTAGCTTGTTTGTACGAAAACTGTTTGCCTTAGCAAAGTACACTCGGGTTAACTTTAAGTACAAGAAAATCCTTGCGTGACTCGACGAGGCCATTGTTCACGAGTCACGATCACGAGCTGCGGCACAACTTAGTAGTAATTTAACATCGACTGGTCCTGACCCTCAGTAGCGATCTGATTGCAGCAGTCAGAATCTCGCGTATACGACATTTCGGCAAAAAAAAAACCTGTACGCAAACAGAAAACTTGTGCACGAGTGTATAAGGATTCATGGCTGAATTTACAACGAAACGGGGCTTTCGTTGCTGAAATGTTGTGAACATGGTAATGAAGTTTTGGGTTTGCACACAAGACGGGGAATTCTTTATCCTGTTCATATCCATGCACTAATATCATCATCATCATTGGCTCTACAGTCATAGGTGAGCTGTGGCCTCCTTGCACTAATACCAGTACGAAATAAGTACCAAAAAGGCACTTGTGTATTATTATATCACCTGTTTATTACCCCTATACGTCACTCCAACATGTTTAAACCTTTAAAGGATCATCTTCAGGAAGAATATTTGATACATTCTTGCAGCACGTTCAAGAAAATGAGTCATCGGATGTGAAATTAGCGGATATGCAAGAATGTATCAAATATACTCCCTGAAGATGACCCTTTAAAGGTTGAAACATATTGGAGTGACGTATAGTCATAATAAAGTGGTGACTTAGTAAGATATGCGTGAATTTGTTGGTATATGCTTGACATAGGGAAATTATTGTATAGCCACGTGAATATTGGTATTACGTGGCAACAGTTTTTCTCCACATCCTTCTTAATGTAAAGAACTTGGTTTGTGGGTGAGTGTGTAGTTGAGGACTGGAACGCCAGATGGCAGTTTTAGTTACGAAGCGGCTAAGAGGACATTTGGTTCTGTCGGCAGTGCAGAATCCATCATTTCACAGACACCTCTAGGGTTATAATAGAGACAAACGGAACAATTTTATAACTATTCGCGGAAATCATAGCTATACATCCTGTGGATTATGGCGTATTACTTTAATTGTTTCACAGGATGGTGCCTTATCTCGTATTTACAATAATTTTAATTGTGGAAATGCGGTTGAAACGATGAGCAAGATATTAAAATTTAATACGCTAAAAATATTGTTCTCGGTGCGTAAATGGCACTTCTAAATCTTATTAAATTGGAATCAAATTTAAAAATTAAAGAGAACACATGACATTGATTTGTAGCAGGCCTAATACCTGTGTAACAATTTAAGTAAATTAATTAAAATGGAAAACAACAAAGCATACAAATAACAAAGCATATAAACAACAAAGGTTTCATATTTATGTTACACACTTAAGCTAGCAGAATTTATAAGTTAAAAATTGTGTGACATTGTTTTCTTTCTGTCGTTAATTTCCGCTACCAATGTGTCTGATCGCTTTGCGCCATCAGACACATTACCACAGATCGGAAAAATATTTATGTTTATGGTTCGCATTATTTTAAATTTTTTATATACTTGTATATCAGGTTTTCACAAATTTCATGTCATGGTTACCGTCAACACAAAAGCATCAGGTAACTGTCACACCATGTCATGCCGAAGCAGGCACAAAAGGGAGTGAAAGTATAGCTAAAATCCTTTTGCAACCCTGGAGCTAGAAGGAGGTGAGGGGCTAACACCACGTCCCGGCCGTTTTACCCCCTCCCCCGGAAAGACACCGGTAGCGACTGAGTGGGCTTCAGGTCTCGTCTGTATGGCACGGAATATCTCACCTATCCACCGGGATTCAATCCCCGTACCTTCCAACCTGCAGCGATTAGCTATACCAAATGCGCTAGCTTGGCTGCTCCGTAATCGTAAAAAACAACCAAATTTTTTTTATCTATTTGTTTATTTATGCTTTACAACGATTAGTATCTCTGATCACATAACATCGAAAGTACAATTACTGCAAATAATGAGAGGGAAATAATTTTAACCTTTGTGACAGTGGCCTGAGGCATTGTCACAGCTTACAGTTACAGCTTTGTATTACAGCATACAGATTTCCTCCACTGCACCATAAGCCATTATGGCCTACAGTTTAGTTTAGCACTCCAATTGTGTTAAATTTCTGTAAACATTTGTTGCAGGACGTGGCTGGTCTTGTTCGTAGCTCTTCTTTTAAATTCATTACAATTGGATATTTTGTTGTCTGTTATGTTTTATTTTGGGTGAATGAGATAAATGGAACAGAAGGAAGGAGACAAAGAGGGCGGACGATTAATTAAAGAAAGCCAGACCCTCTATGTTGCAGCTTCTCTACTTTCAATCCCATGCCTGCTAAAACAATATTCTGTTTTTAGGTGACGTCTGTTACTGCAGAAATCCTGTTAGATTCGTCTTGTTTAATAATTGGCAAACAAAGCGTTTTTAATTCCGTAAAACTCGAACTGTGTGTTCAACTTAGGAGGTTAAAGCATTTAATCTTCATGTAAGCTACCCCTAAAATGTAATGATTTTCCCTAACTTTTCCGCATGGCATAAAGTGAAAACTTAAATACAAATGCAAAAATATATATATATAAATACAAATGCATATATATATATATATATATATATATATATATATATATTTGAGACAACACAACACACATCACATGCAAACTGATGTTCTGTTCTTCGACTGTTCTGCGTGTTTCCATATATTTTGGTGTCATAATTTTGTAATTTTAAGTTCTACTGCCTATTGGAGCATTTAAATAGTAAAATTGTTCTGTACACGGTGGTTGTTGTGGGCGTAAAAGGAGCTATGACATAGGCAGCTAATGCTTTGTTATTAAAGAAAGAAATAAACTAACCTACAAATTATAATTCATAGAGTTTTGAACCGTACCACATCAACTAATATATGTGCTCTTTATACCTTGAGTATGACAGCAGAAGGTGCCTTCGAAGCTTTGCAACTTACGTGGCTACCAAAGTGGATGGCGTCACATCACCGAGGATCATGTAGATGTTGTGAGTGATTACGGACAGGATATCAGGTGCAATAGTCGTTTTCTTGGTGGTCCAGCTGTGTCTAACGTGACGCTTCCTGCTTTGGCTTAGGTGTGCCGTAGGTTCTGGCGCTATCTCACGTCAGACGCAGGTTCCGGCGTTCTTACTTGTGCCGTTCTTGAGTTGACTTAGGTTTGCCGTGTTTCTGAATTTGACTGAGGTGTGCAGTAGATCCTGCCGTTGAATTAGTTGTGCCGTTGTATCTTTCGTTGACTTAAGTGTGCAGCATGTCCTGGTGTTGACGTAGATATGCCGTGTTTCTGACGATGATTTAGGTGTGCTGTAGGTTCTGGCGCTATCTTATGTGTGCCGTAGGTCATGCTTTGACTAAGTTGTGCCGTAGAATCTGGTGATTACTTAGGTCTACCGCAGGTACTGACATTGACTTTCTGCTGTAGGTTCTGACATTGACATATATGTTGCAGTTTCTGAAGTTACTTTAGGAGAATATAACTTTAATATTTGGCATCCGTGTCTTATTTGTTCTATTTGTTAATACTTAGAAGTGTATAATGTAACTGAGTAACTGATATATTAACCTACACTACATATATTTATAGGCTAAATTTGTAATTTTAAAAATATACCTCGAGTACAGTCGTTCTTCTGAAGCAAATAGTCTCCAAGCCAGTGAGAATATTTACCATTAATTTATTCACGAGGATCCATCAATAGACCGTATATTGAATGAGTTAAAACAAATACACGAACTCAGAGTTTACTTATTGTAGATACATTTTAATATTATCTTCTTTCAGCGTCCTTTAAATGAATATGTTACTAAAGTCACAACTACAAGAATAAAGTCTGCTTACGTAATTATTTCAATAGATTAGAAACTTTCTTGATTTCGATGTTTTAATGTTGCATATCTCTTTGTATTGACTTTTCCCTGAAAATGGCTATTTATCTCCGACACATGTAGGAATGTTAAAGTTTTGATGTAAATTATAACTTTATTTTTTGAATGTACAGTTGTATATAAATGAATACAAGAATAATGTTGAATTTCTTGAGAAGGTTTTGGTTGCCCATTTAGCCAGCAAATTTTACGTCTTGTGTGTAACTCGAAAGTTACTACCAAATTTAGATACATGCTCCCCAACGTGTCCCTGTTCCAGCTATAGTAATCGAGTCCACATCCTAATACCCATCTTGTTTAATATTCATTTAAATATGGCATGAACCCATGCCTTTTGATTTTCCGAACATAAGTTTAATATTGCAAGAATTTATCATTTTTTCATTCGTAGTACGTGTACTGTGCTTATCATTTTTAATATTGTTTTGCAAAACCATACTTGATGAAGATTTCGAGTTGCATCTTCATTTCTCTTATGCCCAGATATTCCTCTCAGCTCCCTGTTCTCTATCTATTCCCTTACATAAACCATTTACAGAGCAGTCGTTAGGGTGTAACACTTAATGTAACATTAAATAATCTGCACTTCTGCCACAAAATGTATTTAGACGTATGATTTAGATGATTCTCAGAAAAAAACAATTATTATTTTCCTACGCAGCAAAATTTTACATAGAATTTTTAAGAAGACCTTCAGGTATGAAGTTTATGATTAAATATTTATACTTGTACTTATTTCTTAAAAAGATCCAACTGTTGCCTAACGTAATTTGTCAGTTACTATTATTAACCCTTATCCTGCTAAGGTGGAGTATAGGGTGAGCTCCTAATAATGCCATCAAATGGCAGATTGGATTTAACTTGGCGTTTGAAGGGTTAATTGAATAATCCGTACGTAATCGATTGTTCCCGTAGCTTGACAGTACGTCGTATGGAATTTAATTCTAGGAAATACGCCGTAATCTGTGACACTGCCACACCCCAACCGGTGTGTGTACTGCATTATATATCGTGTCTTATGTACAACATCTTGCAGTATTTCTACGGTTTAAGTCCTTCTACGTGCTTGGCCATCGCTCTAGCGGCTAAAGGTCCGCCCATTCCCCAGACATGCTGTCTTGTACAGATCAGAGGACTAACCCTCAACTTTTGAATCCGTTACTCTGCCTATCGTGTAGGGTTGTGAAGGAAGATATCACTCTTCAGTTGATATTACTCATAAATTTATTCTATGAAGATTTGCTTCCAAATAATTTGTAAATAGACAGTTAACTCCTACTTCAGAGAGAACACAGAGGTGTCCATTACAAACAGCACTTGATTTCTGGTGTTTGCTTAACTAATAGATGTTTCTTGAGAGGATACAAGAAATTTATGTACACTACATGTGGAAATGCAGCCCTTCTTGGTATGACAGAAGCTGATGTATATATTTGGTACGGAGCTTTAAGTGGATACTACAGCCAGACTTCATATATAGTTTGTTGCACTGAAAGGTAAAGTTTTATCTGTTCACGACATGAAGGCATATGGACGAAGAGAGGTATAGCTCCACTCATATTGAACCTCGGCAAAACTCGAAAGAGAGTGGTTAGCTTCACGTCCCGGCCGCTTTACCTCCCGGAAAGAATTCAGTACTCATTAAACCGAGAGCAAGGGTGGACCCCAGAGCCTGTCTAGATGTTTGGGTAAGAAGAATATCTCTTGCCTTGAGAGTCTTATGTTTTCTGCTGTTTACTGATCAGCTGAAGAATGTTTCAAATTAACAGCCTTGCTACAGTTTATTTAACGACGCTCTTCGTAAGTTATAGTGATTTAATTATAACGTGTGGTGACCGCTAAATTGTGGAAGGAAACTTTCGGTCCTAATGTAAAGTACTGTCCCGAAATTTTTTTGTAAGTTCTGAGGAAAACCATGAAAAACCTCAGAGAGGGTATTTGATATTGCAGCCGATGTTTCAATCGGGCGTGTGTCGAATGCAAGGCTACAGCATAACCATTACACTATCGTGATGGTTGAGGACATGACCTACAGTGTCTAGGTAATGTGTGTATAACAGGCATGACGTAAATAGAGAGCTTTCATGAACGTTTAGGTCTAAGGCTTGGAAGAAAGAGGAGGACGGATGAAACGACATAACGAAGAGCTTCAGGATTTTTACCCCTGAACAAACATTTCTTTTTCTGTTGCAACAACCCACATCAGACCTAGATCGCCCCATTATTGAGGTTCCTAGATCACACGCAATAAGACACACACACTCACACAAACAAACACACACACTCTGTAGGACTCCTCTGAATGAGTGATCGGCTCGTCGCAAAGGCCGCTACCTACGCAACACAGTACAAACACAAGAGACGACACATCGAAGCCGTCGGCGGGATTTGAACGCACGAGCCCCGCAGTCAAGCCGCTTCAGACCTCCCCCTTGAAGGCACGGCCATCTGGATCGGCTTACAAATATTATTAGTTTTATCAAATAAGAATGATGAAATAGGTGAGGCATGCAGTACGAATAGGATATACTGAACTTGAGCACAAGGATTCCTTCTAAAAACTCAACGATAGACCTGTTTTTGGAAACCTGACACAGTAGTGAATGAAACCTTGAACCAAAGGGCCCTTGCAGATATACTTTTTGTGGTGTGGAGCGGAATTATCTGTGCCAGTATTGGTATCAGTGGAGTGCTTTCAAGAACACGGCGATATAAGTTAACACTGTATACAATTTTGACTAGCTGAAGACTTGTTTTCTTCTCAGTGACTGTGTTTGATGGAATTACCTCATTTATAAGCTTTTGTCAACCAATTTTCAAAAGCGTACATATTATCAGACTGCCTCATCATAAGAATAACCAGTAGGCTTTAAAAAGTTAAGACCAGGTTTAATTAGTAGACATTTAATTTTATGTGCTGTAATATTATTGATAACAGTGATATCTTACATTAACCCTTTACAGACGAAGCGCAGACCGCTCTAGTTGTAGGCCCAGTCCGTACCGCGCTGTAAAAACTTTTCATCTCGGTTATAAAAACCAATCAGTTTATGCAGTAAGTGGCACAAGTCGCTGTTTGTTCTCAGATAAATACAACACACATAAATACAGTGTGGGCAGTGCGTGCAGTTGTTGAATGTTAAACCTGTTGGTGCATCACGTGACCAGTAGGCTTTAAAAGGTTAAGCAGATATTGTTGCAGTATCTATTGAAACGGTCATAACTCGAAATTTCTCACACCTCGTTGCAGCTGTGCTACTGACAGTCAAACAGAAACAAGAGTAAAGATAATGTTGGAAGGGCGAATGTGTTTTAAATCAGTATACAAACTACTCGTTTGCACATATTCCACAGAAGTGCGCAATTTCTTTCATTTCGCATGACCACCAAATGAAAGTTGCCGACATATAGATGTGCAGTTAAACAGTAAATACTGTTACGGATATATTTTTCTCACGTGTTCATACACAATCCACAATACAAGGTAACAGGCTACATGTTTCGGCTTGAACAAGATATCATCTGGGCTCTTAGTAATTAACCAACTTCATGCACAAATTCTTGTTTTATAATAAGTTTATTATATGCTTTTACGTGTTTCGAGCACAATGTGCTCATCATCAGGAGGTCAAAATTGTATTATACAGCATCTGGTATCATCACACTCTGTAGGTGGCTGCCCGGTGCACCGGACGGCCACCTACAGCTGTTATGATACCAGATGCTGTATAATACAATTTTGACCTCCTGATGATGAGCACATTGTGCTCGAAACACGTAAAGGCATATAATAAACTTATTATAAAACAAGAATTTGTGCATGAAGTTGGTTATTAACTGAGTTATACTGAGATGCACGGTCAGCAAAATATTAAAAAATCATTTGGGCCATAACATTAAAAATTAAAAATTAAACCCACAAGCAGGTGTGAGATCTTTGACTCTTTGAACTTTGACCTTTGCATTGCAATGACACAGTTATAAACTTATCCAAAAAATGTTAAAGATTTATTACATACGAAACCTTGACAATAAAATTAGGGTAAAGGATAGTGTATGTATGGTAAAATGGGTGTTTTGTGTATAGGTAGGGAGAATAAAAATAGAAGTAAAATTTATATTGGGTAAAATATGTAGGCATATAAATCTTATTGTAGCACCGTACATTTTTTGTAGAATCACTTCAATTTATCAACCAACGAATGCACATATAATTTCACATAAAACACTTTTAAAACATTTTAAAATACTCCGACATGTTTCGATCTTGTCAGATCATCATCAGGG
>Ga0123354_10016278_pt1 | contig 11651 bp, 17 predicted proteins | sample TergutLab28metaG_2_FD_97872 | JGI IMG/M metagenome (GOLD analysis project Ga0123354, IMG submission 97872) | Labiotermes labralis P4 segment gut microbial communities from Petit-Saut dam, French Guiana - Lab288 P4 | ecosystem: Host-associated > Arthropoda: Insects > Digestive system > Gut ... | reverse complement strand
CTAATTTTTAGTAGTTTTGTTTTAATTAAAACTAAGAACCTGTGTTCAATAAATTGAATAATCGCTTGTCGACGGCTTATCCCCTATGCGTTGTCGCTCCTCAATCAAAGCCTAGCGCATTCTCAATCGTCGCTCCTAGCCTAGAAAAAAAGCCGTTCGACAATCGCTCATCCTCTTTATTGAACACAGGTTCTAATTATCTGGCATATTTTTTTGCTTCTTCGTCTAGCAAAACTTCAACTATCGTATCTGGCCGGTCATCACCATATCCGGGAATACGTGATTTAATTAGGAAAGTATTCACTGAGGCATTTGGCGGAATGTATTTTTTGAGCGGAACTATTTCAATTTTTTCAATTGCTTGCATTTTGCCGTCTATTTCTTCATAAGTTTTGATTTTGTGGGCTTCTTCTTCAATTATGTAATAACCATTGGCAAGGTTTATTGCGGTTTCCAGCAGTTTCTCATTTTCTTTTTCAATCTTTTCCATAATTATTCGTACCTCACAAGCGGAGAGCGAAATGATGTTTTTGATTTTGCCTTTTCCTCTTTGAGAACTTTTTGCTCATTTCTGAATCCTTTGCTATAAATAATACCACATAGGAAGCCTCCCCATAAAAGAGCTATTGCAAATATTAGCTGCATATAATATCACCTCTTTTTTATTTTAGATTGTCTTTCTAATTGCAAAACCGCTGTTTCTTAGAAAATCTTCTTTTTCGGTCTGAGTCCAAAATCCAAATTTAACTCGATCAAATTTACTTTTTATAGGGCGTGAAGCTAAACCATAGCGGACGCTTTCAGCGGCGTGGGTGACTTCGTGTGGGTAAGAGGCGGCGTCTTCAACTCGAAGTTTGTCATATTGGAGCTGCGGCAACGTGCGGATCAAATTTTCACATATGGAGAATATATGGAATTTTTTAGGTGAAGTTAGGTATTCACGCATAATACGCCATCCGGTTAGGCGATTATCATTTGCTTCAATAAGCCCTATTAGCCCATTGTTCGCCATAATTTGCGTTCCGGAAGTGGCGGTTTCTTGACGGTTGTTCCATAGGTCTGGGCTGGCAACCGTATATCTAATATCTTCGCCGGGATATGAAAGTGTATTTATAGCCTGCGTGGCGGCAGAAAGGGTGAGCCCTGATTGATATAATTCGCGGTATATGTAATAATTATCATCCTTATCGACTGCCCACCAAAAACAGGCAGTCATATCCAGCCCGTAATCCAGGCTGCGGAAGCGTTCCCAATTGTCCGGAATTTCAAAAGGCCTGCAAACGTGTTTTTCTCTTCGAAATTCCGGGAAGAATTGACCGCTGAATACATCCCAATCGCCTTCAAGGTGAGCACGCCTAAGGTCGGGAGGGAGACTTTTGAGGCTTTCTAAGTATTCGGGGTTGTTTTGCATTAATATTGGATTATCATAAACTTTGGCGGGAATAAAGTTATAATCTTGTGCATTTTCGCCATTTCTATATTGCTTGTCAATAAATAAACGTTTAAACCATGCGTGCCCCGCTCCTCCCGGATTGGATGTGTAATACATTCGAGGTTTAAAATCAGTGCGGATGCTTCGATTGCAAGTCGTTAAAAAATCGCGTTGGTATTCCGTAAAATGGGTAGCTTCTTCTAAACCGATAACGTCATATTCTTGCCCTTGATATTGGAGAACATCTGTTTCACTATCGCAATAGCCAAGCTTTAAGCGTGAACCGTTGGGGAAAACAAAAGCGTGTTCGCGATCGGTATATTTGGCTATATCTTTTAATTCAGAGAGGAGAGTAAGAGTATGATTTTCGCGAAGCTCGGTGAGTGTGCGACGGAGTAAAAGGAGTTTTAAGCCATCATAGCGAAGAGCCAGCAGAACGAACTTACGCCTCATAGCCCATGATTTGCCGCCGCCGCGCGCACCGCCATATGCTGTGTGGCGTGCGGTGGAAAGGAAAAATTCTTCTTGCTTTGGGTTAGGTTTACCCCATAATATTAACTGGATAGGCTCGTCCTCCTTTTATAAATTTTGTATGGCTATTTCTTCATCCCATTTTGTTATTTTTCGAAACGTTTGTTCCCATGTGAGTTCGTCGATTTCGTCAAAGTAGCGTCCGCCACTCGCTAATGCTTTCGTAATATCCGGATGTTGGTATGTATTATTTTCGTTCATGTGAATAATCCCTCTTTTCTTCTTTGAGGAATATATCCTCATAAGTAACATTAAAATACTGCAATAGTGCATTTACTTCCCAATGCGTGAAGGGCAAATAACCATTTTCTTTTTGATTATAGGTGACAAAATGGATGCCTAATTTTTTTGCTAATGTGGCCTGAGAAATATTACGTTCAGCACGAAGTGCTTTTAATCTCATAAGTTGTTTTTGCATATATTTCTCACCACCTTTATATTTTCACGTTACATATAGGGAAATGGGTATGCAAGAGATTTTAGTCTATTATTTAAATACATTAGTGTATTTACTAATATAGTAATGGTATAGTAAACAGATAGATTGAATTAGATTAGTGTATGTAAAAATAAAAAAGATGGATTTAAATTCGAAAAGTTATATCATTGACATATGCCGTATAAGGAGTAATCTATGATTATTATGGATTGGTTTAATGCAATTCCTGCTTGGAGCAGATCTATCATTTTTGCAATTATAATAATAATTTCTACTTTTATAATTTTAAAAGTGGGTATTTGGATACTTCGCAAAGTGCTGAAAAAATGGCTTAATATGCCAGTTATTTACCCTACAGTAAAAAGTGCATGGTATGTGATTGTGTATATATATGCGATTTCTATGTTTTTACAATATGTTCTTAAAATTTCGCCGACGACGCTACTAGCGACTATCGGAATTAGCGGACTTACTATTGGTATTGCTTTGCAAGGTTTTCTGAAAGATATAGCAGCAGGGGTTATACTTTTAACAACGCGAACATTTAGCGTGGGTGATAATATTACTGTGAAAAATACATATAGTGGAATAGTTCATAGAATTACGCTCGTGCATACTCATTTGAAAACGGATGAAGGAAAAGATATATTTATTTCAAATAGTGAAATGACAATAATTTCCGTGAATTAAAATTTGCGAACTTCACATTCTTCCCTCATCTCACTTGCTCATATACAATAGTATTATTCGCTTCGTGAAATTTCAGTCCAGAATGCAAATTTCATCAAATTTTAAATCACGGTTTGAAGGGAACTAATTTGAAGATACTTATAGATTGCGCGGGCGGAGATAAAGCATATTCAGCACCGATAGAAGGGGCGAAACTAGCATCAAAAGATTTTGATGCTGAAATTATTTTGATAGGAAATGAAGAAAATATGAAAAAAACTTGCAATGATTTTAAAATTATCGCAAGCGAAAATGATATTTCAAATGAAGATAAGGGCATTGAGGTTATAAAGAAAAAGAAAAGTTCATCAATGGTGCAAGGCATGATGATGGTGAAAAATGGGGAAGTGGATGCTTTTGTTTCAGCAGGGAATACTGGAGCAATGGTAGCGGGAGCAACTTTATTTGCCGGCAGGCTAGAAGGAATTCTAAGGCCAGCACTGGCGCCTCTACTGCCAACTAGAAAAGGTGTTATGATGCTGATTGACGGCGGAGCAAATTTGGAATGTCGTCCTGAATTTTTATATCAGTTCGGCGTAATGGGTGCAGTTTATATGAAAAATGTGGAAAAAATCTTCAGACCTAAGGTTGGTCTATTGAATGTGGGAGTCGAAGAGGGTAAAGGGCTGGAAAATATTAAAGATGCTTACGCACTACTTAACAAACCAAATGAAAATTTTGAATTTGTGGGCAATATTGAAGGAAGAGATTTTGTTGATGGAATATGTGATGTGCTAGTGGCAGAAGGGTTTGCCGGAAACGTTATGTTGAAAAGTGTCGAGGGTGTTGGTTCATTTGTTAAAAGTGAATTAAAAGAAGCTATATATGGTTCAACTATGGGCAAATTAGGTGGGCTGTTATTAAAAAAACAGTTTATGGCGTTTATGGATAAACTTGATTACACGAAATATGGTGGGGCACCGCTTTTGGGTGTGAACGGGGCTGTAATTAAAGCGCATGGCAGCTCGAATGCGACTGCCTTTTATCACGCGATAAGGCAAGCGGTGGGGTTTGTTGAGAGCAATGTGAATTCGAACATTTTAAATGGAATTAAAAAACCATAAGCGCAAACTTATGGTTTTTATAATTTAATTATCAAGAACCTAATATTCCAAGTTCTTTTGGCTTTAAATCTATCTTCTTCGTTTTTTCTTCTGATTTCATATCAAGAATACGTGTCTGCGTTTCCTCAAGTTTATTATTTGCAAGATGTTGACGCTTTTTGAAAATTCGCGCATAAGTGTTTTTCGGTATTAAACCTTCTTCAACTAAATCTCCCGGAATTGCGCCAAATACTTTCCCGGTATTTTGATATACAGATGCGCTTGCAAGTTGATCAATAGTAATAGGTATATGAACAAGAGGCCCTTTGTATGTTTCAACTAACGGGCTTAACGCTTGTTTCCTCGTTACTTCCGGTTCTTCAAGTAATTTTCTTATAGTAGCCATTTATATTACCCCCCAAAAACTCATAACTTCCAAATTCTATTTTTATCTTAGCACAGTTTTTGAGGTTTGTCAACTTTTTTAAAAACTTTTTTAGTTAATTGTTATAGTTATTATAGTTTTGCAATTTTTTTAAAGCTATTGACTCCCATTTGCCTGCGCCGAAATTGACGTAAGGGTGAATTGAAATGCCGCCGCGAGGAGTAAATTTGCCTAAAACTTCTATAAATTTCGGGCTTAAAAGTTCTTTTAGGTCTTTCATAATTGTGTTTATACAATTTTCGTGAAAATCACCATGATTTCTGAAGCTGAAAAGATAGAGTTTGAGAGATTTGCTTTCTACTAAAAATTTATCGGGAATATAATTGATGTATATATGAGCAAAATCCGGCTGGGAAGTGACGGGGCAGAGAGATGTGAACTCAGGGCAATCTAAATGAACCATATAATCATTCTCGTGAATATTAGGGATTTTTTCTAAAATATCGGGTGAATATTCGGTTGGATATTTTGTTTCTTTATTTCCTAATAATTTTAATTCATTTTTCAAATTTTTTCACCACTTTCAATAAAAATACTCCGATAATCCCGCAAATTGCTTGACCAATTAGGAGATTGAGCGCTAAAAACCAATATGGAATATTGAGCATAATAGAAAGCCAAATGGGAACGCCTAAACCTACAATCAAGCAAATAGGAAGAAATATAAAATAATCTGAAAGTTTAGATTTGCGAATAAAATGAACAGTGTAAGAAGTTATTAAACCTATGGCAAAGCCGCAGATGGCATCTATCGGAGTGCTAAGAAATAGATTTGAAAGCCCATTAGCCAGGCCGAGAGGGAGAATTAGGAAGGGGAAAGGGGCAGCCAGGGCGTAGAGAGCTGTGGCAATGCGGACTTGGATTTGCCCAAAGGCGAAGGATTGGGTTAGGTACATCAGAATGATATAAATCGCCATAATTATTGCGGAAAAGGTTAATTTTTTAGTTTTTGACATTAAAAAAGCTCCTAGTTTTGATTTTGGTCGATTCGCCAAGGCAGGATGGAATTTCGAACTGCCTTATAAAATTTATTGAACTGTCTTTCCTTTTTTTACCTTTTTGATAATCTGATTTATAATGATTGGCAATATTGAAATTACAACTATGCCGATAATAACCACATCATAATAATGCTGAACGATCGGAATATTGCCGAAAGCGTAGCCAAGGAAGGAGAATAGGGCAACCCAAAGGATTCCGCCGATAGCATTATACGCCATAAATTCGCGCCATTTCATATATCCGGCGCCGGAAACAAATGGAGTGAATGTGCGGATAAAGGGAACGAAGCGCGTGATGACTATGGCTTTTTTGCCATATTTATCGAAGAAATGTTGGGCGTCTTCTATATATTTTCTCTTGATAAATTTTAGTTTATTGGGATCTTTAAGCAAATTAGAAAGTGCGCGGCCAATGAGATAATTAGTCGTATTTCCGAGAATTGCCGCTACTATAAGTATTATTAGCAATATCCATAAATTGAGTTTCCCCTTAGGGCAGAGCGCGGCAGCAGCGAAAATAATTGAGTCGCCGGGAAGAAACGGGGTTACGACGAGGCCAGTTTCTAAAAAAATGATTGCAAATAAAAGAGGATAAATAAGCCAGCCATGCATTCCAACAAATTCAGGAAGGGTTGTATTTAGATTTAAAATGAAATGAAGGAAAGCGGACATATGGTTCTCCTATAAGCTTTAAATTATTTTTCAACAATCCATGTTGCCAGCAAATCCGGGTTAATAACCACTTCACCGGTTGAATATAATTTATATTCGCCATTAGGTGCTTCTTTTATCGCAGATAAATCAGATGGAATTGAAAATTCATTACCGTCGCTATTATTTATAAGAGTAATGAGTTCATCATTGGATTTAATAATAACACCATGCTTTTGAATTTGTTCTATTACTTCATTATTTGCTATATAGGTCACACCCACTAAGATGTGTTTTCCTATGATATTATCAAAAGTTAATTCCATACACATCTTCTTTCTTATTTTGGCAGGGGTGGAAGGAATTGAAGGGCGCTCCGCGATTTTCTATCATAATTACTTCAAATGTGAATTTTCTTTATCTCTGCTCTGGCTTTGGAGTATTTCGCGCGTCTTCACTCTTTGCTATCAATGGGATTCCCCCAAAGGGGGAAATCACCCTGATTGGCAGGGGTGGAAGGAATTGAACCCTCATCAAAAGTTTTGGAGACTCCTATTCTACCATTGAACTACACCCCTATAGCATTGGACAATTGTACATATAATAATTCTTGACGGCTTAGGTATATTACTATAAGGTGAGTGAGTTAAAATGTCAAGTTATCGAGGACTGGAAATTGTTAAGGGATATAACGCTTGGCCAATACTTCCCGACGGGGAGTGTGCTTCATAAATTAGACCCACGGCTGAAAATTTTTTTAGTTTTCGCTTTTATTGTTGCGATATTTATAGCAAAGTCGTGGATTGATTACAGCATACTTTTTGCATTTATGATTGCGATTATGATCCTTTCGAAAATTTCATTTTATTTTTATATAAAATCACTTAAGCCATTAGTGTTTTTGATGATTTTCACGGGGATATTAAATCTTTTCGTCACTCCGGGAACAGTTATTTGGAGTTTTTGGTTTTTGAAGGCTACTTATGAAGGAGCAAGGCTGGCAATATATATGCTCGTGCGCATCGTTTTGCTTATAAGTGCCAGTTCGGTGCTTACGTATACCACTTCGCCGATTCAATTAACAAATGGGCTGGAAAGCCTTATGCGTCCACTGAAATATATTAAATTTCCAAGCCACGAAGTAGCAATGATGATGACGATTGCGCTTAGATTTATACCAACGCTGCTTGAAGAAACAGATAAAATAATGAAAGCTCAGCAAGCAAGAGGCGCGGATTTCACAAGCGGCGGGCTAATAAAGCGCGCGAGGGCATTAATTCCAATTTTGATACCGCTATTTATCAGCAGTTTTAGGCGTGCGGATGAGCTGGCAGTTGCAATGGAGAGCAGGTGTTATAATGGGGGCGAAGGACGAACCAGCTTAAATACGCTGAAATTTACATATGTAGATTTATGGGCTTTACTCATTTGTGCCGGAGTTATCGCATCCATATTTATCGTTCCATAAAATTACTTTTTTATCCAGCGGTCTTTTTCTCTATGATTTAAATAAGCGTCTTTATTTTCTTCCGTTAAATATTCATATAATTTTTCTGCAATGGCGACGGAGCGATGTTTGCCACCGGTGCAGCCGATTCCTATAACCAGCTGACTTTTGCCTTCCTCTTCATAAAATGGAAGCAAATAATCCAGCATATCTTCTAATTTTTTTAGAAATTTCCCTGTTTGTGGGTGTTTCATAACAAAATCAATTATTTCTTTTTCTGTCCCATTTTTGTTTTTGAGTTCCGGGATATAGTAAGGATTTGGGAGAAAACGCACGTCAAAAACTAAATCACAATCGAGAGGCAAGCCATATTTGAAGCCAAAAGAGACAACGTTTATAATAATGCCAAAGTGTGAGGTTTTTGAGCCAAAAATTATTTCTAATTCTTTTTTTATAGTCTTTTGAGAACGTGCGCTGGTGTCTATAATATACGTAGCTCTTTTTTTAATGTTTTCCAGCATATCGCGCTCCTGCGCAATGGCCTCGCTCAAAAGAGCAGTGTCAGAAAAGGGATGCTGGCGGCGGGTTTCTTTATACCTATTTATTAAATAATTATCTTTTGCATCTAAAAATAAAATTTCATAATCGTAATTGTTGGCGGTGAGTTTATCTAAAGAAGTGGAAAGCTGGTAGAAGTGATCGCCGCTGCGAACATCACAGACAACAGCAACTTTGTCCATTTTGCCATGTGATTTGTATAATAGTTCTGCGAAATTAGTCAGCATAGCCGGAAGCATATTATCTACGACAAAATAACCCATATCCTCCAAAACACGAACAGCATAGGTTTTCCCCGCTCCCGATAAGCCTGTTACAATTACAAAACGCACTTTATAGCCGATTAAGTTGATAATCGTCCATCCCTTCTTATTAAATTTTTGTTATGCTGCGCAAAAATTCTCAAATAGGCGCGAGCGCGTCGCAATTCGCTTCGTTGCCACTATTGCATCTATCGATGCAATTAGCGTGGCTAAACTTCGCGTTTGCTCCTTTTCCCCTTCGCGAACTATGTTCGCGTGGGGACCCCACTCATTTGCTTGCCTAACAGAAAATTTAATTTGCGTATGAATAGTCGATTATCAACTTAATCGGCTATAATCTCCCCTTTTTTATTGAATGTATCTTATTTCTTCTTCGAGTTTTATTCCTTTTTCTTCATAAACTTTGTTTTTTATAAATTCAATTAAATTTAAAACATTTTGGGCCGACGCGTTGCCGATGTTGACTATAAATCCTGCGTGTCTTTGCGAAACTTGCGCGCCGCCTATGGTATAGCCTTTTAATCCACATTCTTCGATTAACTGACCTGCTGAAATCCCATCTAACTTCTTAAAAATGCTGCCGTCACTTGGCTGGCCAATAGGCTGATTCTTTTTCCTATTCTCAAGATGCTCATTCATTCTAAATATTATTTTGTTTGGGTTATCTTGCTTTAATTTTAAATTGGTTGCCAAAATTATTTCTTTTGTATGTTGGAAAATGCTTGTACGATAGCCAAATTCATGCTGTGCATTATTTATAATATAAGTGCGTGTGGCAGAGGCGCCACGCAAACCTATGTTTTCTTTTAAAACCTCAGTAGATTCTACAATATTTGACATTTGTCCGCCGTGTGCACCAGCATTCATATAAACACAGCCGCCGATAGTTGCAGGAATACTTCCTGCAAATTCTAAGCCAGAGAGGCCATTTTTTGCTGCTGATAAAGCTATATTTATTATAAGTGCTCCACATTCTGCAATAATTTTTTCGCCGTCGATATAGAATTTATTCATTTTTGTTGTGATAATTATAGGGGTTTCAATTATACCGTCACCAAAAAGAATATTTGAACCATTGCCGATTACTATAAATTCATTCGAATAAAGCCCCTTAAATTCTTCTAAACTTTCCGGGATATAAACATTTTTTGCCACTCCGCCAATTTTAAATGTGGAATGTTTGCTCATTAACTCGTCTGTTAAATGTATCATTTGTGTTCCATTTGATTTATTAGTTTTGTATTCAGCTGCTCAGCAGCGTTATAACCATCTCTTTTCGCGCGTTGGTTAATTGCATATACTTCTACGATTGATGCTAAATTACGTCCGGGACGAACAGGCACCGTGGCAAGAGGCAACCTAATACCTAATATTTCTTCATATTCTTGTTCTAATCCCAAACGCTCATAATTTTCATGAATTTTCCAAGGAACGAAATGTATGGCGGAAGTTATTTTAACTTTATTTTGTACTGCAGCAGTGCCATATATAGTTTGAACATTAATTATCCCGATACCGCGAAGTTCAACAAAACCGTGAGTGAGGGGCAGTGATGAGCCTTGAAGTGTTCCCTCAGGCATACGCTTTATTTCAACGCTGTCATCAGCAATAAGGCGGTGGCCGTTCTTCACAAGCTGTATTGCGGTTTCACTTTTGCCTATACCACTATCGCCTAAAATCAGTATTCCTTCCCCATTAACCTCTACGAGCCCGCCATGCATAATAGTGGTCGGCGCAAAATATTTAGCAGTAAAATAATAAAAATCGTGGATATATTCTGAAGGTGAAAGTGGAGTTTTTAGTACTGGTTTATTATATGCCGCGGCGGCTTCCAAAATTTGTGGATCACAATGTGCATCGTGCGTTATTATTAAGCCTTTTGTTCCAGCTTCAAAAAACGCTTTAATAGAAATCTCACGTGAACGCTCATCAAGAGTGGCAAGGTAGCTTGCTTCTGAAAGTCCCATCATATGAAAACGCTCCGGGTGATGAACCGGATAAAAGCCCATAAGCTGCATACCAATGCGGTCAATATTTTTATCTTCAATGAAAATGTCTGATAGAGCTTTGGGAGTGAAAAGAACCTCTAAATAATGTTCATTAACCAAATCTGCAACTGAAAGTAATTTTTCCATTAAGAACCACCTACAATTTAAATATAGTTTTAGATAAAATAAAAGGCAAGGATTTGACAAGATTTGTGAGAAAAAATAGAATTTTTTTGAAAAGAGGTAGGATATGCGTGCATGGATAATAATTGCAGCTCCCGTTTCAAAAGAAGATGTTGATTTTTATAGGACAATACGCCCCCAAAACGGTGACGCCATTATTTGCGCTGATGGCGGTTATGACAACGCGCTTCTTTTTGGAATGCTGCCAAGCGTGGTGATTGGGGATATGGATTCAATAAATTCAAGTATTATTAAAGGGACAAAAATCATAAAATATCCGAAAGATAAAGATAAAACAGATACCGAACTCGCTGTGGATTATGCAATAGAAAACAGCACAAATGAAATAGTAATTTTAGGGAATATTGGAGGGCGCCTTTCACATTCAATAGCCAATATTATGCTACTTAGATATATAATAAATAAATCAAAAGAGATTGAGGCAATGCTATTATCAGCTAAGGAACGGATTTGCCTTTTGAAAAACGGCGAAACAAATATTGCAAAAGGAGATAGCAAATTTTTATCCATATTGCCGCTTACGAGCTGCAAAGGAGTTTCAATTTTGCAAACGAAATATGAAGTTAAAGATGCAGACGTGGAAATTGGTTCAACATATTTGGTTTCGAATGAGTTTACAGCACTTAATGCCAAAATAAAAATTGAGGCTGGAGAAGCTCTAATTATAGCGGAAAAGCTTTAAATGCAGCCACTTTCTCTTAAACTTACCCATGTTCCATTATCGCCAATTATAATGTGGTCTTCTAATTTTAAATCAACCGTGCGTAGAGCTTGGATTATTTGGAAAGTGGCGCGGATGTCGTTTTCACTTGGAGTGGGGTCGCCTCCCGGGTGATTATGAGTAAAAAGAATGCTTGCCGCGTTGGTGCCAAGCGCCTTTTGAATTATTTTAGACATATAAATCGGTACATTTTCGATAT
>Ga0123354_10016277_pt1 | contig 11651 bp, 2 predicted proteins | sample TergutLab28metaG_2_FD_97872 | JGI IMG/M metagenome (GOLD analysis project Ga0123354, IMG submission 97872) | Labiotermes labralis P4 segment gut microbial communities from Petit-Saut dam, French Guiana - Lab288 P4 | ecosystem: Host-associated > Arthropoda: Insects > Digestive system > Gut ... | reverse complement strand
TGAAACAAACTGCATTTTGAAGAGAAAAAACGGAGAGTATATACCATGTTTAAAATATTCAGTACCTATATTTGTTGAATAAATATATAAAATGCAACTTCAGAGGTTAGCGGTGCGGTACGAACACTATAGTTGACATTAGGCGTCAAAAGGTTAAACAGCTCAAGGTTGGAATCTGCTAACAGAAATTTATTATGCTTATTATAGTTATGTGGTTACGCCTGCAATTTGTAAAGTGAACGAAGCCAGAATCCAAACAGAAATGTAACAGCTGCTTGAAATGATGCAGAAACTTGAAGCGTCTAGCTGATAAACGAAGGCATTTTTTGAAGATATGTGAACGGAGCTGGTATTATGGTTTGTCTTTGGTTGAGCCATGTTTCACATAAACCACATTACATACATTGTTTATATTCTGGTTCTCAGGTGAATGGGTGTCACTTTAACGTGGCCTGGCTGTATAACGCTTCACATAGAAGCCTAGTACTGAAAGTATAAGAATAATATGAAATTCAACAATATCGTGCGACAGATCCCCGGCAGACGAGAGAAAAAGAAGTCGCAAATTCGTGAAAATTCATTATCTTAGAAAATGGACAATTACCGAAAGAAAATTAATATAATGACTTCTGTACTTTAGACATAAGAAAAGCCACATCCTTTAGAGCGAACAGAGCGGTTTTAAGTAAGTTTGTGTAATTAATTTATTTTTATGTGAAAGAAGTTTCTTTGCAGCAAATAACTTTATCGTGTATGGGAGTAGGAGATATATTGTGAGAACGAGTACTTGAAATTTATAATTTTTATAAGAAATGGAACCGAATACGAAGGCAGCAGAATTGTGTTTTTCGCTATACCTCAACAGAGTCATAATACGCTTCGAGCACTGTGACTTAATTCTTAAAATAACGGATTGAATGTGAAAAAGTTTAAATTCAATCCTATATCTCAGTAAAGTCACTTTCTCCAACAAAAAATGTCAGCACTTTAATGCTGTTCAGAGAAATGAAAGCTGTTTATTTTCAGAATCATGAGAAGAGTGGTACAGAATCCAGACGGGAGGGGGCTGCGGACTTGATTCAGCTGGCTCAGGATAGAGAAAGTAGAATGGCATTTTTATACAGCATTGGAAATTCGAGTGCCAGAAAAAGCGGGAAGTGTATAAAATAGCTCAAAACGAATAAGTATTCGATAACGAATCTGCACTGTAGAGTTAGCTACGCCATCATTCTGAGCAATAGACTCACTGCGTGGAAAAGAAGCAATTTTCATTCTGTCAGTAAATCAAGAAGTAAGTGCCTAGTGTTGAATGAGCAACACACAAAGAAATCGAAATTTGTCCTCGGCTTGTTGATCGAAAATTACGGAAATTCTGGCAAACAGCAACACCGCTAGTTCATATTGCATTGCTCTAAAGTATTCTGTCAGTGCAACTGGTATTCTAGATAGCGACGGCTGAGTGGGGAACGTAAAGTAGCAAAGGGCGAAGTAGAAAATCGTTGCCCACGGAACAGAACAGTATCCATTGACGAAGCTTATTTTAGTGCTGAAGTATGAAATTTTAGGTTTTTTTTTTTCCTTGCTTGCTTGCTTGCTTGACCGATTTGCACAGATCCAAGGCCCCGCCCGACCCTCTGCCAGCATTAACTCCCATGCCGCGTCTCGGGGAGATTTAACAGTCCATGACGGAGGCTAACAAACAAAAGCAGTAACAATTATCTTTAGAAAGTCTAATGAAACTCACTACAGTGTCAGGCCGACGATTATTGGTCGAGCAGGGAAAAAAACTCTTTTTAGTTGTGATATAAACTGTATTGTAACATCCCACAAGACTGCTTGACAAGGATATTGAAATCCGAATGGACAGTTACAGAGGAACAGACTTTAAATGAAAGTATACACAACCAACTAGATGCAACAATAACAATTTATTAGTAATTTCAATCAGCTCAACATGGTTCGGGCGATAATTTCGCCCATCCTCAGGAGCACTAAGACTGTGTTTGCAGCTACTGGTGTCAAGGTCACCAGCAAGCGATTTCTTCGGTGCTTTATACCACAAGCTGTAAACACAGTCTAGTGCTCCTGAGGATGGGCGAAATTATCGCCCGAACCATGTTGAGCTGATTGAAATTATTAATAAATTGTTATTGTTGCATCTAGTTGGTTGTTTATGCTATTGTATCACGGATGCACGGTCACACAAACATCAAATTTAAGTGAAACACCAGACACAACAGTGACGGAGCTGGCAGCAAATAAACGAATATATTTTCTGTAGAATATATTGACAATTGTGATAAAATTAAACAAAAGGGAAATATTACCTAATAGCACACGCTAAATTATATGTATTAGTATGTAACTGTTGGCAACAAAGATATATATATACGTGACTGTTTATGTAGCAATGTATAGATTGTAGTGAGTGTCAAAAACTTAGTTTTTATACTGTACACTTTGTAAAATATTTTGATAGAGAACCATTGTAGAAAATGGAAATTGGTGCGTTTAGAACGGGCTGGATGTATCGAAAAATACTAGTTCATTCGATAAATATTGGTTGTGTATTAAGAATTGGTGGTTCTTGAACATTTTTATTGTTGATTACAGCTCGATACGATTGGAATAATTTCAGTTTAATATAACAGAAGGTAGTGCATATAGCAAATATTATGCTTCAAAAAGGGCAAGGGAAATATGCAAGAGATGTGTAATATTATTTCATTCTTTTTAAATTTTTGAGAAAATTAAATTATTACTTGAACCATGTCTTTAAAAACTGAAATACCGAAAGAAATACTGACCCTATTATTGACAGTAAACCATTTTCCGAAGTCAGTTCGAGCGCATGTTTTCTGTTCGGCGTAGGTAACCAAATTTTCCATTCACTTATCTGTATCAGATTTACTCATTCCACGCCATTAGCCCTATTCCCCCTCTTCTCGCCAAGCTGGCCTTTCAACAGTAAATATCACGATAGTGTATAAGTTATTGTTTTATTTGTATTTGCTTTGACTTTCCAAGGCCACGTGTTACACACCTTTAATTTCTTAGGGTACTATTTTCTTCCGTGGGTCGGGTAGCTCAGTAGGTATAGCGACTGACTACGGGCTGGACGGTCCGGGATCGAATTCCGGTGGGGACGAGATTTTCCGCGCGTCCAGACCGGCCCTGGGGCCCACCCAGCCATCTGTAAAACGGGTACCGGGTCTTTCCCGGGGGTAAAGTGCGGCCGGGGCGTGCTGCTGACCACTCACCCCCTTCTAGTGCGGCGGTCATGAAAGAGTAGAGCTATACCTCTTACCCACCCTCTGGGCCACACCGGTCTTGTAACGGGACCACTTTACCTTTAACTGTTTTCTTCCAATGAGCATTCACTGAACACAGAGCTGTCCTGACATCCATATTGAATGAGAGGTTACTGTAACAGCTCTTTCACTTCACGTCTGTTGAAATTTACTTATATATGAAGCTTGCTATTTAAAATAGTTATATTGGCACAATATTAATAATGACGTGGGCCATAGTTTCACATAATTCTTTTTTCAAATTTTGAAACGATTAAGCCAAGTTTAAAGGGAGAGATACTTCATGGAGCACAACTTCCTGCCGTCTTTCAAATGGTCCAGTTCCATTGATGCTACCTCTGCCTGGCAGGCTAAAGACCACATATATATTACTAGCCAATTGGGAACTCGACTTTAATTGACAACGAAAGTAATCTTATGTCAGACTTCTTTTACAAATCACACATCAAATAGGAAGGTAAGTCAGAGCTGTCAGTAGGCCGTACACACTGAAAGCTGCTCTAAGATATATTCCCTGCGCTCTCTATTAAGTGCATCCGTCAATAAATAGAATTAATAGGAATTTTCTTTATATCACGTTTTAACTTAATAGTTACGGGACCAGAAATTGGAACGTTGCTATAAAATGTGAAATTGACATTCAGAGGACCGTGCATCGTGATATATTCTTATAATAGAAACTAACAAGATGCATTATTTCTCAACTTTATTTTGGTAAAGAACTCTACATGTTTCGGGTAGACTTACTGTCCATCATCAGGCGTCTTAATACTGTATTCACAGCAATTGGTATTTGTCATACTAGTTGTGTTGCCTGTCTGCTAGCGAGATCGGGACCTGTCTGCTAGCGAGGTTGGAACCTCGCTAGCAGACAGTCAACATAACTAGTATGACAAATACCAATTGCTGTGAATACAGTATTAAGACCCCTGATGATGGACAGTAAGTCTGTCCGAAACATGTAGAGTTCTTTACTAAAATAAAGTTGAGAAATAGTGCATCTTGTTGGCTTTTATTATAAGAAGAATGTGAATTCTTCACCTTCAAAACTATTTATAAGACCCTACACTTTAGGGAAAAAAAAAATCTGTGGCAGTCAGTCAAAAATTGTAAACATACAAAGTATGTGAAGGGAGCCTGGATAGTATTGTTGCTATAGTAACTAGGCTACGGATGTATTGGACTGTAGGCAGGCTTCAGCGCTGGTGAGGTTGGGCAGGGGAGCAGAAAACAAAATCCGTTTTCTTTGGAAAATTTAATTCTGTACCTTTCTATACAAAACACTATATAAAAAGTAAATAAGTTACACAGCCACAGGCATAACTGAAGTATGACTCAGATACATACAGAAAATCACTTGTAAGTGGAAATCCATTAGAATTTAAATAATTTCCCAGATCACAAAACATAAAAGGGTTGATAAACATAAGTGGCACATATATGGAAAAGACCAAAAAATGAACAGCATAAAGACATGGTACATGCAGCTATTTATATGTATATATACAGTATATAGTTAATTAACTGCTTATGTAAACTTTACCACAACCTTACAAAGGCACACATCAGAAAGACTGTTTTATATTTTCTACTTTTAAAGGTATATATGTACGTGTTCAATATATGTATTCACCCTCATTCCGTTTTGTTCGTCAGTACCACATATTTGCATTGTTTATTACTGTAGACACGCGTTTAAGTTAAAGATATGTGATTATTTTAAAAACCTTCCTACTCTACATTGTTTAAGTTTCTTTTTTGACCATTAAAATTTCTCACATAACGGAGTGATGTAGTTTTATTAACCATCGAACCTCTTTGTTACTATAAATACCTCCAGACTTACGTCTGGCGGTATTTATAGTAACCAAGAGGTCTCTGCATTTGGCCGTTAAAAATTTTATATTAACTCCGTATGATTCTTCAAATAAAGAGCGAATATTTTCCCAGACAACATTAAACCGTTTCGTTTATAATAAATGAGCATGGCGTTCTCTGTGAGGTACGAACTCTACATTCATATATATATATATATATAATCAGTTTTGGTAGACGGTTGTAAGTTCTAGTACAGTTGTGATCAGGAACTGTACTAGAACTTACAACCGTCTACCAAAACTGATTACATTTATTACATGTACAAGAATTTGGTTACAACGTGCTTCTGTGTTCCATTTTACCTGATGACCTCATCAGGACAGGACGATACATGTCCTTGCTAGCAAATTCTTATACATGTAAACAACATTCTTAATTTTGATTGAAGGTCGTCCACTGTATTATCGTGCGGGTACGTGGTGGCACATTTGGTTGAGGCACTGCGCTACAAGCCGGAAGGTCGCGTGTTCGATTCCCAATGGTGTTATTGGAAATGTTCATTGACATAATCTTTCCTGCCGCACTATGGCCCTGGGTTCGACTCAACCTGTAACAGAATGTGTACCAGGAGTATTTCCTGGGGGTAAAGGCGGCAGGTGCGTAGAGCTGACAATCTTACTACCTACATTGGCCAAGTGTCTTGAAATCTGGGAGCCTCAACCTCCTGGAACACTTAGGGTCTTTCCAGACCTGTAACGGGATTGCTTTACCTTTGCTATATTGTTGTACATAATATATATATCAGGAGGTTAAAAAAGACACAACTTCTGTCTGTTTTCGTCAGTGAGCCCTGAAAATTTAGTCCAGGTATAATTTGGGCTGTAAGCATGATATTTCTATAGATCTATCCATTTTACGCTGAATGTTGTCCAGCAGTTTTACTTATTATATGAGTCGCCTTTGCAATTTATTCGCGAACTTAACTACTGGCTTCATCATGTTTGTCACTGCACATGGATCAGAGCGACTGCCGCCAGACAGTTTTCCTGAAATTTCATGTTTCGTGACTCGTTAACCCACATTTATACATTACGTTTTGGCGACATCACATGCATTTATACAATTCTTTAAAAGTTATTAGGCTGAGTGTCCTAATATAACACTCAGAATTTCGGTACAGAAGGCACATTTACACACAAAACATTTCACGTGCTCTAGCAATACGTGACCATACAATTACTAAACACAGAAATACAGCCATCCTACAAATATTTCATTGGGTCATTACATAATATTTCTCATTTTTCATTTAAAAAAATCTTATATTAAAATAGGATACTATCAACATTTTAGGTTTATATTTGTACACTGGAATGGTGTTAATACTTATTCTTCTTCCTATAGTTCTACGGCCCTTTCAGTTTGGCCTTGGCTTCCCTTACAAATAATGCCCATTCCTCTATATTCAATGCTTTCTTTTTCCATCGTTTCACACCGAGTTTCCTTAAATCGTCTTCCACATCGTTTATCCACCTGAGTCTGGGTCGTTCTCTACCTCTTCTTCCTTCTAATTTTCCTTCAAAATCTTCTTTACAGGCCTGATCTCATTCATTCTACTCACACGTCCAAGCCACTCTAATGTGATGTTAATACACTTCAACTAAATACATTTCAATTAACCTGATGAATAACAAGGCAAACATTTTTAAAGAAATATCAAAAGTACACGTTATTAGAGAGCCTGATTAATAATTGTATTAGGTTTTCATATTGGCACAATTATGGGACCTAAATGAAAGAAATAGACATCGGGATTGATAAAATCTTCTAGAGGTACGACTCGTCTTACGGCGCTGGAGAAGAATTTTCATTGCCCTAAAAGTTCGAGTCGTAGGCGAGAGAAAAGCTGTTTGTTGGATTGGTATAATTACATAAAATGGTTGAACTAGACTGTTGCAGACTTTTAGAGGAGAAATAAAACCCACACACAGCAATAAGAAAGCAGTAAAAAAATCACAAGAAAAGGGTAAAAATCTGGAAAAATGCCTGAAAACTAGTTCCGAAGCCATTTTTGTTTTAGGCTCTTGTGACCGTGCATCATGAACGCAGGGTGAAAAGAGAGAAACTAACAAGATGCAACTAATCTGATGTTTATTATCAAACTTCTATCTCAACATGTTTCGGGCATCATTATGCCCATCATGGTTGTGGTTGTGTGGAGCTGGATCTTAAGCTTACGACCCAGCTCCACACAACCAGTGCAAAACACCCTATGCGGTAGTACACGGTCTTGTTCTGCTGATCATGGACATAATGATGCCCGAAACATGTTGAGATAGAAGTTTGATAATAAACATCAGATTAGTTGCATCTTGCTGGTTTCTCTCTCTCTTCACGCCATTTGTGTTGTATTCATTCAAAGGCAGAGACGTCGGAAGAAAAGTTGGAAGCAATTACTTTAGCCTTTGTAACCGCATTGGGCTGGTTTTTATGTTCAGCATACTGCAAGGGCTTGTTTTATGTATTCACTGTCAGACGTATTAGCTGCAACGCGCTATTCTCTTACGCGTTATGGAGCATATACGCTTCGGATTAACACTATCTGCTGCTGAAAACAATTTTTTTCTTGCTTCCAGACAGGTCGATAAAACCAAATTTTCTTGAATAAAATCTAATTACACTGAAAAACAGTTTCTCCCCTTACATTAAATGCTCTGTATGTCACATAAAAATTTACTCATACTGAAATGAAATCACTGTCTTGATAACAAACGTTTTCAAGAGAGCATTCGGAATCTGACCTATTATTTCCACATATGAATTCGTCTGTAGGATCCAAGAACTTCCGACGCCGGGATATGGTGCTCCTTAAGACATCAGCCATGTCGACCACTTGCGCTACAGACCCAAGAACCTCCCTGTCAGCTACAGGTTTCAGAAGAGCTCTCTGTTTTCTCAGCTCTTCAGCAGACACAATTAACAATGGCGGTGCATCTGAACAAGAATATCTTCGCCTTCCGACACCATCGCGAGAAAATTGGGGTTTCATATCACAAATTTCTTGTTGATTCACTCCTTCCTTTTTGCCTGTGGCACTGCCATTATCCAAAACACTGTGTTTCCCATCAAGGCGAAGTTCAATCGTAGCTGAACTACAGGCAGAATCGCTTTCTTTGCAAAGACGAAGTGCATTTGCAGATAACAAATTCGACCTTTGTTTTCTTCGGGTAGAATCTGCGGGAAAACTTGAGGAAGACTTTCCCACTGATGAATCCGTGTTTGTTTCTTTTGTATTCCAAGACAAAGTCCTGTCCAGAGCACGTTCCAAAACACAAACTAGTTGACGAGCACACATAACGGCTTCCATAACCTCTCCGGCTGGGAAGGAAATATCAGGAAAGTAACGAGAGTCAAGACACTCTAACAAACGCCGCGATGTTCTGCCGGATTCACAGTCACATGTCATCACCGACACACTTTCCACTGTGTCTGGAGTATGAGATCGAGTCGGTGAGGAATAAGAGTCCTGATTTGGCATTTGATAAGTTCCATTTAAAACGTGACAGTTTTCATTACAACCGTAGGACTTTTCATCATAATCCTCGTCGTTTAGCGAGTTGGTCAGAGAAACATAATTCCGCGCTGATGGAGAATTTTTCAATCCCGAAGATCCTGGCTCGGATTGTCCAGTAGCTGAAAACTTATCCTGCGATATTATGTCCACACTTGCGACATATTCACCAGGATTCTCGTCAAAATTACCTTTTCTTCCCGAACATCTAGCGTTAGTGTCGTAGAAGTCTGAATTGTAAGATGATCGAATATTTGATTCACGCAATAAAAAACTGTTCGAAGGAGAGCTACATATTTTCGTGTTTCCTGCTCCACTGCATAAACAAGTGTGTTCTGTTTTTCTTTCCTCTTCGATTACCCTTCCTTTTATCTGAATTTCATGAACTTTATTAAGGAAAGAGTGGTCATAATTTGTAGATTTACTTTTGGTATTGTCATTATCCACATTATCACTTGTCTTGTCACTTGCTATACACTTATTTTCAAAATTAACGTATGAAATTAGATTATTTAACTCGCGTTTTCTCTCATTTTCCTGAATACATTGATCAGTTAATGATTCTAGAGTTGTGGTACTAATGCCTTTCGCATTGTTACATGTCGAGGAAGTAACAAAATTGTGGGTTTCTTCGCTTCTCCCTTCTGTACTGACTGAAAATGAATCTGAAGCACATGCATTGTCCTTGCTCCCACAAGCAGGCGCATCCTGTAATTCTGTAACCATATTACTGTTTGTAATAACTCCTGATGACTTCTGATTTGAAGTTTCCACTTGCCTACTGTTTTCAGGATTACGACTCAAATTTTCTTCTGGAAAACTCCTTGTAATTTGCTGAATGCCATTTCCTTGTATTGAGCTCCCCACGGCTAGACCAACATTTCTGTATTCTACTTTATTGTTCTTCTCACTAATTTTATTAGGTAAATCACCGCTTTTTTCCGTAGATGAATTACTGACGTCGGATAAAATTTCACGTTGATGTGACTTTCTTGATTTTAAGGAAGAGGTACTACTGCAGGAATCTGCAGAATACTCACTGAGTGATATACAACTGGACCTGCCCGATAAGCAGCTTCTCGTGCTACCAGACCCTTCGTCACCGAAAGATTGATTTGAGGAAATGAGTTCACTAGAATTGCGGCCTCTCTCTGAATGTTGACTTTCCATAGTACTACTGTCCGCGTTCGTGGAAAAGCTCTGATTTTCACTTTGTAGTTCATCTTCTGAATCCTCGTCAGAATCAAGCAGACGTATTGCTTTACCAGCACTCTCTAATTCATCAGTCTCGATTGCCTCACTGTTGGAATTTTTATTATTGCCATTTCCATTTGACTTAGCACTGTCCTTTTTCTCAACTTGGTTCTGTTTTGTGGCTTCTCTACTTTGATTGCTTGACTCTTTAAAAACAATGTCGTGTTCTCCGTAATACATTTCACTTGCTTTATTGGTAACAATCAGCTCCTCTTCATCAGCTGCCAGGAAAGAAAAATCGAGTTGAAATTGTTCCGTGCAGTACGGAATTTGCGGACTGGCAGGTGGAGCAGGCATTGGTTTGGCAGATCGACGTCGAGGTTTTGGTTTAGAGGCTCCGGATGACGTGCGATGTGCAGAACGGGGTGCTGGACAGCCGTACAGGGTGAAGTCGAAAGCCGGGACGCTAGGAGGTGACTCCGACGAGCTACTGGAAATGCTTCCTGATGAAGGGGCACGAGACCTGGCTGTCACGTGGCGGAATGCCATAGCGAGGAGCTACCAGAAACAAAGACAATGATCAGTTGATTCAACACACTCGATACAGGGCAGATAAAAGTGTAGCTTGTTTACTAAATGCACCATGGCACGTACGAATGATCGGGCGTGATCTAACGGAACTTAGTTAACCGCAGAATTTGTCTGACGATGAGTTTTATTAACAGATTGTCGCCTTCAGTAAAATCGAAAGGAACGGAGAGAGATCAGGCCGTGATCTCTCTCAAGACACTAACCGCCATTCGCCAAGGTAGGAATGAAGAAGACCAAAAGTAACTCCTTCTGTAAAGTGGCTGTCCAGACCGAGATTCGAAATGGGTTTCTCCCGAAAACAAGCCAAAAGAAATACCGCTCGAGCCACCATGCTGTATTCAGCACTCCGTAGTTTCATTTGAAATTTAGATTTTAAAGCTTGCGAAAATATTTCAGATAAACACCCATTTATTTATGGTCTGAGGGTTTCGTTCTTCTGCTATATGACAAGGCCCCAACTTGTAATTTGTTCCCGACGTTTCGAGACAACCTATTGTCCTCATCTTAAAGGGTCGGTAGGGCCTATCGGCTCTTGATGATGGGGACAGTAGGTTGCTTCGAAACGTCGGGAACAAATTATGTGTTGAGGCAGTGTCATATAAAAGAAGAACGGAACCGCCACGAAAACCTAAGAGCTCGCGCATTTTTATACATTTAACGACGCCGTCAATAGACGATAATTAGGGAATAATGATTAGGAAATGCTATGGTCATTACCTGTTCAAGGTTAAGACAGTTAAAAGGTAATGGTTTCCTTATACATGTCATGACTATATACAGGGTGTCCCAGAAGGAATGTGCCAGACTTCGGGAGAGTGTTCCTTATGTTAAGGTATACCGATATAACCAAAAATACCCATATTCAAAGTTGAACGGTTACGGAGATAATGGCCTGAGAAAAGTGGGGGCTTCTTGCGGTTCCAAATACTGCAACCTGCACAGCTGATGCGTCGCGCGACAGCGTTGATTACCTCGAGAGTGGAATGCAGTGTTAATCGTACCTGCGTGACTGTTAGTTGCTTGTACGGGAGTTGGAAGCGCCGTGTAAAGTGCTTGGAGCCCTAAGAACGACCACGGCGTTAATGCGAGTGTTTATTAGTTCAATTTAATGGCTTTATGTCACTCATACGTTAATTACATGTTAAGTACAGATATTAACATTATAG
>Ga0123354_10016275_pt1 | contig 11651 bp, 7 predicted proteins | sample TergutLab28metaG_2_FD_97872 | JGI IMG/M metagenome (GOLD analysis project Ga0123354, IMG submission 97872) | Labiotermes labralis P4 segment gut microbial communities from Petit-Saut dam, French Guiana - Lab288 P4 | ecosystem: Host-associated > Arthropoda: Insects > Digestive system > Gut ... | reverse complement strand
CCATTATTAAATCTTTTTTGGTTCCTGAAATAATAAAGTTTTTTTGTAAACCATGTACAAAAATTTAAATGCCAAGCGAAAATAATGTCGTACGCGAAGGTTGACTGTAGCCATTTAAATCCCATTGCGTAAAGGTTAATTCAGTGATGGTTGCTGACCCTTTATCGTCACTGTTTCTATTAACACCGAGTTTATTTTTCTTTTATGTTATTTTTCAGTTGCCATTTTAGTAAGAAATAACATAAAGTCACAGTCCCCAAAAGTCACAGCAGTTTCAATGTAGGCATATAAAAAATACCTTAGGCAAAGGACATGAGGAATTACATTACAAAATTAAATTACATGTATAGAAATACATAAAAAGAATTCTTACTGCGATATAAACATCTGCTTTGCTACTGGAATTGATCATCAGTGTCAATGGAGTTTCTATATTAATCCGTGTACTTAAACTGTCAGGCCACTTTGCAGGAATCTTTGCATCAGGATTTCCAAGAAACCAGTAGACCTGCAACCATAGAATGTAATGCATAACCTAACCTCAGTTCTTATAGCATATGGCAGTTATTTAGTTAACTGACTCTATCACATGCAAGATTCAAGATCCAAGTAACTGCACTTCCTTACAGTGTCACATCTGCAGTACCATATTCACATTTGAAAAACTGAACTTAATCAAGTCTGAAATTTAAGTACAATTACCAAAATGAAAACATGTAAGAAGAATGCCAAGCAACACTATACCAAACAATTATAGCATACAAGCCTAAGAGGAGAAAAAGCATAGGAAAAACACTGAAGAGAAGGCATGAAACTGTAACAAGCCACATGGACTAAAAACTCGTGTGATAGCAATTATGACAACCACTATATTACCCAACTCCAGTATAAGGTGACCCCATTCCCAACATTAAATTCTAAAGAAAAATAATTATTACTTAGTCAAATAAAATTCTTCAGCAGAATTCTGATACATAATATATATTTACTTCAGCTCTTTTTACATCTTTATCTCCGGATTACAAAATCACTCTCTGGTAGTATTTTCATCTAGAAATCATCCTTTTTCCTGCATTAGTCGTCACATACTGACCTCAGCAATGTTGCACTTCTGTGATGCCTTACTACTATCTGTTTCTTTGGTGTACCTGACAACCATCAATTTAAAATCAGAATCATATGTATTCTATACGGTAGGAGGCGTTTTTGTACTTCTAGTTGCTCTTTCTTACACATGAACAAATGTGTTGCACGATCTACTAACTTAGTGTCTAACAGGAACATTAAACACAAATATTTCCATAAAAAATAGGCTTTTTAAAAAGTGTAAAACAGTTTGTGCAAGTATTCAAATTAGCACCAGCACACTGTACCTCAAACAAGGAACTTATTTTCAAAACTACGTTCGTTCAATCTGACATTCGGAGGAACACGCACTGTGATATATTCTTGTAATAAAAGCCAACGAGATGCACTATTTCTCATATTTATTTGATAAAGTACACTACATGTTTTAGACAGGTCCACTGTCCATCATCAGAAGTATCTCAACACTGTATACATGCAATAGGTATTTGTCATGCTAGTTCTGTTGGCTGTCTGCTAGCGTGGTCCATCCTGACCACACTAGCAGACATTCAACAGAACTAGCATGACAAATACTTATTATATGTATACTATGTTGAGATACTCCTGATGATGGACAGTGGACCTGTCCAAAACATGTAGAGTACTTCATCAAATAAATTTGAGAAATAGTGCATCTCATTGGCTTTTATTATAAGAATTATGTTTGTTCAATTTTGACAAGAAATGAGTTTTGACTACACAGTACTGACAGACATATAAATATCACCATCATCTTCCTCTCAAGGATTAGGCCTTTGGCCTGTTCGTACATCACAATGCCCATCTCTTCTTTGGACATCTCACTTCTCTTCTACCTGTGGGATTATATTTGAAGGACAGCTTCAGAATTCGTGATCCATCCACTTTTAGTACATGTTTTCCCCACTGTTTCCTGTAGCTATCAATATTTGCAATTATGTGAGTGATGTTTAGTTTTTGTCTAATATCTTCATCATGAATGCAATCCAGTCTTGTACAGCCTTTAACTGATCTCAAATAAACCATTTATGCAGCAGTAAGTGAACTATTATCTTTTTAGTACAAACAAATGTGAAGAAGAAAATTAATTTGACCTATCCTGCAATTCTAGGACCACTGACCTTCAACTATAATAATTGTACACACTACTAGAGGTCTGATCATGCACATTTTTCCACTCATAACACGTTTCTTATAAAAAGTGGACATTAGCATTTTCAAAAACAAGCTCCTCAAATCACCACAAAGGGTCAGTGTGCATTCATAAATTAAGAAACATCTGGTACCTGTCACATAGTTGGCTGTCAATAAGCTCTTTGTTGAACAGAAGTGATAACATGGGAAATATGAAATCACATCTTGTGGTCATCATATATTACAAAGTGTACCTCAAAAGGACAGTCACTTACTTCAATTTCACAGCCCCAAAGTAGGTAGTTTGACAAACTGCTCGTGAATCAGGCAGTAATGGTACAAAGAATCTCATGTGTTCAGCAACACCACACCCATAATCTTAAATCTTGTAATGATCACCACTTTGGAAACATAAGTGATACCTTACATATATGCAGGTGTCAGGGTACACCACTTACCAAACTTCTACTTTCTCAGAAATCAAACATTTGATTTATTATGTATTTTTCTTCATTTAAAAACATAAAATAATGTCCTACTTAAAAAAATAAGAGTGCAGGAACTTTTCTCACAATTAAGTGAACACGGTAATCCTTACCGTTCACGTTACAGGAGAAGTAAAGGAAAAACAGGCAGAATTCTTTGAACTAACCTCAAAAATTTTTGCCAGATCAGAAGCAAGACAACTACAGTTGTAGACCACCAAACCCAACTCTTTTACCTGAAACATAATTATTGGCATACATGTCAAATGAGAGAATTAATGCCCTTATATAGTACTGAAATGGAAAACGAAAGAAGTCTGTGTGACAGTTACATACATGCATGCTTAACTCCTGGAAGATATATCACATTCAAAACAGAAAAAGAAAACACTTTGGACCATAATTCAAATTGGACATCTCCAGACCTTGTCTTTGCTCACCTCTGTTAATGATCTCCAGTCCATGTTGGCACTACCCACATAAAAATGCTGATGATCAATAATCCACAGCTTGGTATGCAAGACACCACCGCCCATCAGTTTTGTAAAATTTAAACTGCGAACCTGCAGGTTTATAATAACTCTCATTACACACATATCAAGCTACATGGAAACATAATGGGCATAACAATATAGAAAAGGACAACAAAGCTGGTGGCCAAACAGTGAAGAGAAGAAACTGAGCGGCAAAAGGAGTTTGTCAGCAGCACACTTAAAATGAAAAATGACATGAAAAGAAGTATTTTTCAGACATAAAATATAGTAGAATACGAGATTTTATTCAGAGTTGTAAGCTGCATACGGATATGAATAAGAAGAGAAATTTAGTGGCAGAATTGATAAAGTCATTAATGTGTAATCGCCAGATATGAGCAGCTTCAACAAACAAAAGACAGAATGGTACATTAATTCATTATTTAGATACATTAATGAAAGAGAGCAGATGAAGGGGTGAGGTTTTTGCTATACACACAGTTCTAATGTGAAATATATGTACCTGATATGGATGATGCACAGAGTAATTTCAGTTATAAGATAATAAAAGCCATGATGAGAGGTTCAAACCCACCATGGATTATACCTCATATTACTGTTGGGTGTTCAACTGAAAATAAATTAAGAGTTAATTTTGATAGTCACTACTAGCTTTATGGCCAGATTGAACCCTTGAAGACTGAAACTCATTTACATTATAGATGAAAAGTCACATCCTATGTCACAGAGAAGACAGTCTGTGTGCATTGCACCAACCAGTCAGTTAATGTGGACAGCCTGTGAGAATATTACAAAATACCTTAACTACACTCTGTGAGCAGAACAAAGTTTTAAACGTTATAGCAGATGATACATGTAATTACCACTGGACTTTAATGATTAAATCAAAGTGGGTGGATCAATGGCTGTGGAGCCTAAAATATGTCTAAAATAGACACTTAAAAATGAAAGAAAATGTGGTGTAAGAAAAGTTAATGGAAAAGAATAAAACAAAAAGTTATCTAAAACTGAAATCTGATCCGTGAAATTTGACAGGGACACATGAATATGAAAACTAGTACCATGGAACAGCAGCGTCAGAATATTAAGAAACTGCCTCATGTAATAACAATCTAATTGAAGCAATAAGAGAAGAAATATGAATGAAGTATATAAGTCTAAGACAGAACAAAATAAAGAAAAATGGACAGGAAAGTACTAACTGCTGTCACCTGTTCTCCAAAACCTGCACAAAAAAGGAGAGTTTACAGAGGACAGACACACAGGCAGACAGATGGACATATAGACAGTAAATATAGCAGAGTAAGCAAGAAGAAACAATCTAGCAAATGAACATATTCTGTTTTATGAGTACAAATAAGAAAGCCTGGAAAATAAAAATCAGTAAGTGGTGTAAGAGTTACAATACTCAGGGTCACTGGGAAAAAATGAGTGGTCATGAGACAGGCCAAGAGAAGAAAGGCATGTAAAAGATTAAATGTTATATCAAACCTCTGAAGAAAGTTGAAAGCTGAGTTTTAGGAGTAAAATTTCATCCAACAGAGATAACAAAGAAAAAATCACAGAAGGAATCCAAAATTTGACCAGAATATGAAGAGGCATAATTTGAAACTTGCAAATGACATGAGGTGCAGAACTGGACTAAATGAGATGTAATCAGAATAGAAGCAGCATAGACAAAGTTCCTACAGAGCTTGAAGGCAGTAACATGAAGGGACAAAATCAAGAACCACTACATAAGCAAGATCTGAAGGCACAGAAAAGGCTTAAATTAAGACAGTTGTATAAACATATGCTACATATGGATGACAACAGTATTCTTTTGAGGGATTAAAATGCAAGGCTATGAACAAATAACAACCATTTCAGGAATCATGTTTGGGTAGAGAAACCAAATGCCGGGACACCTGCAAAACAGGGAGGATGAGTGGACACAGACAAAAGAAGGTAAAGAGGAACAGAGCTTCCAACATAACAGGAGTTATATTGCGCTGTCAGTTTGGATGTACTGCAGGTCCAGTCATGCCCTCCTGGAAGAAGATGAAGATAAGGTTTGAAATGGGGGTGGGGAGTGTGGAGAAGCAAAAAAACTGAATTCATAGTTGTGGCTTACATTACAGATACATCTGTCTTAAGCACACGTTATTTTGTGATACTAAAAATACTGTAGATGCAGTCGTCTTCTGAGATTTATCATTTATAACATGTTTACAATTTGTTAAAATCTGAAAACAAAATTTTAGTTGAACTCCATAACAAATAAAATAACAGTAGTGAATATACCTCTGCTGCTCCTGCCTTGGCAAGAATTTCCGTATCCAAAGGGGACTCTGATTGTGAAGGGAAGTCCTGAGCAATACGTATGCTCACTTTCTTCTCCAGTCCTTTGTTTAAAAGGGCCTGAAAAATCTCTTCACCCTGCACACACACACACAAAAATAAATAAATAAATAAATTATGCAATGTAACAACCATTATCTACGGCAGAGAACTGATCTGTGAAGATATTCACAAACATGATGAATAACATGAACTAGAATGTTACAATTTGCAAACAATTAGAATGAACTGAAACTGTTCCCTAATATAACTTTGAACTGCTAAAACCGTAAGACTGATGGAAAATGAGTACATACAAATGCACTCACACATATTTTCCACAAGTCGTATGGTTTTTGAGATAGCAGTGACATTTATGCTGTCATATAATAGCTAAGTACATTTTGAGACAGTAACAGAGCCAAAGTGTCAGAATGGTACACTCTGGTTATATTTTGTAATCTGTTTTCTCATTTGTACAACAGGAGCAACAATATACAATGGAGAATCAAACTGACCAGTGATTACTGCAGTTGGAGGTGACTATATTTTGACACACATAAAACACGTATGCTTAATTTTTTTTATGGCTTTAATCCAAAATGGTTTTCATTCTGATAACTATCATCTAGTGAGTTATAAACAAGATTCACTCGAGGTGTCCACTGAGAAGCACACAGGTCCTCATGCAAAGTGACAATTACTATTGTTCAATTTAACAAATATTGGAAAGTATCTAGAAAGTTCCCTATGCTAATAGACAGATGGAAATGGGAAAGAAATAAGTGCATTTCTGAACCTACACTTGTGAACATTTCAAAATGAGAGGACTAATAAACAGAAAGGAATGTGAGATTATTGTATTTTGAATCCCACAAAATAAAACTTTTTGATTTGTACTAGAACACACAGTGTCCATTATTTTACTGGTACATAAACTATTTTATCTTTCTGAACAGGTGGTCAGTGTGTTGAGAACCAGGAAGTATCTCACCGAACAGGTATGTCACAAAACTGTATTTTTTTACATTCCGCACACTACTAAGTAAGTCTACACCAATGACTGCAAGGTTACTATCTATTGTAACTTAAAGATGAGGTTAAGATTGGGCAGGATGTTGGGAGGTCAAACCCTTGATGACTAGAATTCTTGACTGGCACCATATGTGCCTGCCTTGGCAGTTACACTCCAATGGCAGCAAGTACCTATTGTTTCAGTGTCAGCTAACTTTTGTATCATTTGCAGTGTATACCAACAAACAAAATGTGTTCTTGATCAAAGAAAGACCAGAAAGGAACATTAGGTTGCCATCTGTTAATGACATAATGAAGTACTAGCACAGTCTAAGCACAAATATCAAAATATCTCACAGTATGGCAGTTAGGGCAGTGGACCACAGGTTAAAAAGATTATTGTGTTTATTTCCTTCAATATACGACATTTCCTAGCATATAAGACCTCCACCAAAAGTGGACTTAAAAGTCATGGAAATCTTATACTATAAAAATAAATTCTTAATTACTCCCTACCTAGAACACTACATCTTATACACTGGGAAATACAGAAACAATGATTGAAAAAATCTTCTGGGAATTTTGATAAAAACCATCCACTGTCCCATATCATGGATGATAAACTGTAAACAACCTTCAACTTGTTTAGATGAATATGATAAACAGACTTTTACAGGTTAATTCTGTGATTTTATTCCTACAAGAAGTCTTTTTTACTTTCAATAATAAGATTCAAGTAACTACTTTCTGTGAAGAGGGGTCTCCTGGAGTGACGTCAGCACTGCGGAGAGTCCAGTAGAATGAACCAATTTCAATTGAATGTTGTGCCAACTTGATGAGATCAAACCAAACATCATATGTAGCTGGATAAATTGCAGTGCTATTCGGGTATGTTAAACCATCTGGTATGCTTTCCACAAGACTGAATCTATTATGGAAACATTAAGCGAAAACAAACAGGAAGGTATATAAAAAGCTTTTAACATTTTTTCATAAAGTATGGTACAAAAATATGTGAAATCAAAATAATATGCATGTAAGAGACTTCGTACAAAAACCTGTTATATGTACAAATTTTTCCCTTGTAAATTTTAGATTGACTAGTCGGTTCTACTCCAAAGCATACATGACTCATTTGCCTGTTACACCATACCAATAATATTCTATCACTGATGTCTTCCTTTCCAATTTTTCACTTCTCTATATTAAAGTGATATACCAATCCTTATGCATAAGTGCAGGATGCTTTGTTATTACACTATTATCCTGTAGAACTAGTTGACACCTGGTTTATATAGAATTTTAAATGAGATACGGGAAGAAAAATGGGTATCATGAACTACTTTCAACTCCACAGCACAGTCTTTCTTTGAAGTTAATCAGCAAAATATATCAAAATCTGATATGTTCCATGATGACAAACTAACTTCTCGTTTAGATCATATTCAATAGGAAAAGTGTCTGACAAATTATCTCGACAGGCATTAGTATACATATTTAATTTAAACAAACTTTAATTAGCTTACCTATTGTTATGAAACAGACCAAATCAGAATATTGTAACTGTCCTATGAATTTTTTAAATTGACACAAATTGTGTACTGTCTCACTGCACTTATATCATTGCTTTGGTATTTCACTCATGCAGGATATCAAAAAGTAGTTCACATAGCAGACTGGAATCTACACAGATCATTCTTAGAACCTTATCCATGTATGGAGTTCATCATACAAATATCAGATATAACTTACGTATGCCACTGACATTAATTTGTATCATAGACAAATACTATTTGGTTATTTTCCTTTTGTCAGTATATTAAATAGTGTGACAATCTGCAAAGTATACTACATTCTTATTGTTTCCCTAGCTACCTTGTTTGTGGCCCGTTTTCAGTTCTTTTATGCACCAAAAGTTTTGATATCGTAATACTTCTCTAACCCACATTTATATCCACTTTTATCAAAGTTCTGCAACCTAAAAATTTGTTTTTGATTTTAATTCACATCCATCTTCTAATTTCAATATAATTTAGATTTTGAGTTTAAACCTTTCTGTATCAAATATTGCTCACTTGCTAACTACTACCCCTCTCTCATCAAAAGACTGTATCTGTGACATAAACAAATTGTGGTGTTACAATACATTAACAAAGTTTTCATTTGCCTTTGAATTTGTCAAATGTTTATCACAAATATATCATTCTATAGCAGTTTATTGAAACCACTCATATAGTTTATTAACAAACCCTGAATTAAAATATATGTTTATATAGCTTACTCTCCTATTAATGAAAACTGCTGTATTGTCTGCTACAGTAGTTTATGAATGATCTTGTTCATACCTGCAGGTCTGATGACACAATACTGATTTATTGCAATTAGCTTCTTTTTGTTCCATTAATGGAAGAAGTACTACCAGCACAATGAGAATTAGGATGATTGTAATTGGGATGCAAGAAGGCTTGCACCAGCCGCGGGGACCCAACCTAAAGCAAATAAATTTGTGTTTCTACAATCCATTTATTATACAGTGGTATAATTTACAAACCTACACAAATAAGAAAAGGTTAAAAATTATTTATGCAGTAACTTCACCCACAGACATGGGTGTAGATGAGATCTTGATGTGTGAATGTGATGGAATAACATGATAATACTGAGATATTTATTTATGCCCAAAGAGGCACTTGTTTCACTTCTGTGCTAGTCCTTTGTAATCTCAAAATACCTATCACTACAAAAACCATCCTATTTATCTTAATTTATTTTTATTAGCTTTTCTCATGTAGGTTTATTCAATGTGCTTCATTACATTGTTTAGAATTAGAGACTCAAGAAATCCACTTCAACACTGAAATAAAATTTGCCAATATTTCAAACAGTAAAATTAAAACTTATTTCTGCACTAATACCAACAAGGACTCCTCTAATTTGTCTACAGTTGATACAACATATTACAAACAAAGACTGACACCAATTCATGTTTCATTTCTGTGCATAATTTACAAGACAGTTTTTGATTACCAGAGTAAATATTTTTAGTTTCTTGACGAAAACACAAAATTATACAAACTTATGACCCAACACCCAGAAAGTTTATGTTTCTCTCATTGCGACTGAGTATATATACCTTGTCCAGTGGTGTAGCCAGGAATTTTGTTCAGGGAGGGTTCAACAAATTCAGCTGAGGACAGAGAGAACGGGGATCTGGGGGCGGTAGCCCCCTAGTCAGGGGCTCTGGAGGCAGCTGTAATTTGGTACAAGAAATTTCATTTCATATAGTAGAAGTTTCTTAATTTTTGGTTCTTTAAGATTATTTATGATGACAACCAATTTATTTGTCATTGCTAATGTAAAACAATTGAGAACTTAGGTAGTTTTAGAATTTTACTGCCTTTTTTCCAAACATCTTGGAGTGTTGGCATTCTAAATTCAGCAGTTTTTAACAGTTTTCAAAATTGGGCTGAGTTTGGCACGATTTTGGAAGACCTTCGGAATTTTGGGGGGGGGGGGTTTGAACACCCTTCCCCCCTTCGGTATGCCACTAACCTTGTTTATTAAGTTCCTAAATAAGTGATGAAATTCATGCAACAAATACTCAAACGAACACTTCCTTCTTCTTCCAAAATAGTGTAAAATGGTAGTAACCATGGATCTATAATGCAGTGGTGGCATCACATAGGCCAAAACCCAGGTTCTGCAGTGACCCACAGGCATTGCATCACTTTGTATATTAGCCATAGATCCCATTGCTCTCACAGGCTTCATACCATTGTCAGCCTTTGATGAAACATGTTTTATCTTCCTAAATCTGGTTACACATTTTGTGAAACAGCCCTTTCAGTCTTCAACCATAAATATTTACATTTGGCCTACATGCGAAAAATAAATTCATACATGTAACAACACAGCTGGATATTAGCTTTCCTGTAAACTGCAGAATTATAGCAATGAAGAAAAAAGAACTCATAGTACTACAAAATGCAAGCAAAACACCACCAACATTGAAAATAAGAGTGGAAGGTGAGGTCTTCTGTTCATTTAATAAGAAAAATAGAATAAAGCCATTACTGTCATCAAGAGTGGGATGCAGTGTAGCTCCATACCTTGGTGCCAACCATTCGGAGGAATGTCTTGCCTCCATATTCCACATACAAGAACACTTATTCTTCTACCCTGCAAACGGTGGTGGACCTTTCTCTGAAATGTTGCTACCTAACTAATGCACTGAACAGTCATACTGCAGAGACAGGAATCTTCATATTTGGTGCCATGTGAATCACAAAACCTCAATAAAGCTATTCAGACCAGTTGGGTATAATATATTCAAATCTATTAACCAAAAAAAAACACATGTTGGAAAAATTTTATGTGATTTAGCAAAAGATTTTGATTGTATAAATCATGAAATTTTGTTGGCTCAGTTACATTTCTATGGAATTTGAGGAGTATCTGAAGACGGATTCAGGTCCTGTTTAACTAACAGCAGACAGAAAGTTGAAATAAAATCACCTAATAAAGCTCAAAATGTTTTCTCTGACTGGAGTACAGTGAAACATGGAGTTCCCCAAGGATCAATTCTAGGGCCTCTGTTTTTCATAACATATATGTATATGACCTTGCCCTTGGAATAAATTCTGTATCAGAACCAATAATATTTTCTGATGATACTAGTGGGGGAACATTAAACATTATATATCCAAATCTCAGCAAAAGAGAGTCTAGGTATGCACGAATGGAAGCAGCATAAACGCTGGTTTGATGAAGAATGTTTAGGTTTGTTGGATCAAAGGAAGCGGGCAAAAATGTAGTGGGTACAGGATCTATGCCAAAGTAATGTAGATAATTTGAACAGTGTAAGACGTGAAGTTAGCAAACATTTCAGGAATAAAAAGAAGGAATATTTGAGAGCTAGAATTGAGGAACTTGAAGCTAACAGCAAGATTAACAACATTAGGGATTTGTATAGGGCCATCAATGACTTTAAGAAGGGGTACCAGCCTAGATGCAATATAGTTAAGGATGAGAAAGGTGACCTGGTTGCAGACTCCCACAGTATTGTGGTTAGGTGGAGGAATTATTTCTCCCAGTTATT
>Ga0123354_10016273_pt1 | contig 11651 bp, 5 predicted proteins | sample TergutLab28metaG_2_FD_97872 | JGI IMG/M metagenome (GOLD analysis project Ga0123354, IMG submission 97872) | Labiotermes labralis P4 segment gut microbial communities from Petit-Saut dam, French Guiana - Lab288 P4 | ecosystem: Host-associated > Arthropoda: Insects > Digestive system > Gut ... | reverse complement strand
TAATATTTTTCCTACCATAAATTTTAAGCTGGCCTGTCTCAAATTGTAATCGCAGAAATAATTTTTTTTCGGCCTTTCCTGCTTGTTCCTCGTGTGTCAGTAGGATGGTCACACAAAGTAGAATCACTGCCAATATTGTTTTTAACTATGCAGAAGTTGAGTGAAGGTGAAATTAAATATAATTGTGAAGGTTCATTACCGAAGGTTTTCCCGTATGTATCCACTGCATGGTGCTTGTTTAAGCTCATTTGTACGTTTTCACGACGTGACACTTAATTAAGCGCTGGTATATATTTTCCCTTTCACTACGCAATTAACGTGACACTTAATTCCTCACGTTTACAGTAAACAGCACATGACATTACACGTATATAAATATATTAAACTTACAGATGCCTTAACAAGAACGTTTAATACATTACTCTAAATTGATGAGATATGTTTTCTGTGTATCCTTATTAGTACATACAGTTGTCTTGTTAAAAGTGCTGTGCGCGATATGTGAGAGTGTGTTATGTGACATAGCCTCGTGAACTCACGAAACAAATTCGTATTATTCTGCCCACTTGCATATTCTATGTACATATAGTCGTGTAGACAGAAATTGCAGGAAAATATTTCTACTTGTAGACTAATTTTCTTAGGGTTGTTTCCTTCGGCTCATGTATGTCATTACGTCGCTGTCATTAGGTCTATGCTGACGTAATTTCAGGCTCTCGGCAATTCAGAATGCCTTGTAGTAGAACATGCCAAGTTGAATAACTTATGTTTATTATCATGATGTAACCTCTGTGGGAGTTGGACTGTTTCTCGCTCTGAAGCTGCATATCATCAGAATGTCAACTAATTTATTTTACACGAGCTCCACGATTCAGTAATGGAAAGCGGAGACGTGAGTCGTGTGCGAAACAAAGATGGCAGAAAGCAGTAGGAGTGTGTGATTTGCTTGATGACGTGATGAACACTGCACGTCACTGTTACTACAGCCAGTCCCTGGAATAGGTTACTTCGATACACTTACGACTTATACGTTTAAAGAAGAACGTTGATCTAAATTATGTACAACAGTTCAGTTCTTATGTCACATAAGACACATTTGTCCGTTTTAAAGACTGGCCGGTTGATGTCGTATAGGGAAATAATCGCTGTATGCTTATTGTGCAATTAATACAGAGTATTAAATTATACCGCGTGGGGAAATGTACAGTTTCTCACGTTAAACTTCGTAGTTCACGGTGTCACAGAACTTTCTAAGTTTATCGATTATTTGAATCTCATTATTCGATATTTTATTTTTACATGTGATCCAAGTGTCGTGTTTCCAACATTTTTTTGCTCAGGATTATTTTTCTCACATGAGATAGGCCTTCCGTATTCAACCTGACTTTGTTTCCTTTATTTCTTTACCTTAAAATTAAAAATTACATTCTTAGATCAGATAATCTTTCTCGGTGTTCTGTGTTTCTTACCGCAAGTACTAGTAAAATTATATTCTGCAGTCCTTTGGACCTCAAAATAAAGTTGAACAGTTGTCCTGTACAAGTAAAAGCAGTGACTTCTTGTGTAGTGGTCATGTCTGTCTGTCTGTCAGTCTGTCACCTAGTTTCAGCGCCTGAACCATCCGACGGAATTCTAACCCAACATTGAGGACGATACCTGTCGAGAAACTTCGATTTTCAAACATATTAATCCACAGTGAACCCTAGCACGCACAACACCAAAATTAGCTTTCCCAGGTGTCTCGTAAACCTTTCATAGCTTTTATTGTTATTTAACACCTAAGAGTTTCGCTATTTAATATTCTTTTATTTCCATTCTAAGATATCTTAATAAATTTCAAACAGTGTCGCTGGTCATAACATGTACTACATTATGGAATATTCTACTTCCATTCATGTTCCTTCAAAATGGAATATGTTATGCACTAAAGCAGGATGTTCTTGTTCTTTCCGTGTCCGTACTAAATCTAAGCCAACTGAAGGTAAGGCAAATACGTCTGAGAGAAGAGTATTTGACGAGAATATCTGGATTTACGAAGGAATAAGTAACACTGAAATGGACAAAACTGCATAATAAGAAGTCTTATAATTTGTGCCATTCACCAGATATTATCAAGAATGTTCTAAACAAGAAATTGAAATGAGCATGGCATGCAGAAAGTACGGTGGCGTTGAGAAATGCACACAGAATTGGAGAACCTGGGTTGAAGAAGTCATTCTTGAGACCAAGCCTAGATTTGGCCACTATATTAAAATTGAAATGAGGTAAGTAGCGTGTGACACAGAAAATGGGATTCGTGAGCTCGGGATACGGGTCGATGGCAGACTCTTGCGAACGCGCTAATGAATCTTGATTTCCATATAGGCGGCGAATTCTTAGTGGTCGTTACTCTTCGCTTTTCAAAAAGGGCTTTGCTTAATGGAGTTTGTTCTTTAATGCACAGGACCCTCTTGCTGATACATGAATTTTAGTCTTTTTAAACTGGTAATTAAACATTCAAATGATTTTGCTAAGCCTAAAATACACGATAATATCTTTATCGTATATGTATTATACTAATAAATTTGTACTTCCTGGATGTTGATTTTAAATGCTTCGATTTTTTAGGACTGTTCATACTTCAATTTCATTAAAAGAGCTTTAGCTCATACAGCAGATTGTATGTGTCAGTGCAGGTTTATTTAGCAAAACATTAATTTCTTCCGAACATGTTAACGCACAAGCAAATACTGAAACGTAATGCAGATAACAGATGAAGTTTTTATGTAGCTGTTTAATTTTAAAAAAATATTTGTTTTAACGTGGAACTTTCTGCGGTGAGGATTAAGTAATGGTTTTACGGGGAAAGGGGCTCCATTAGCAGTAAATGTGTATTTATAAGGAACTTACCGAACGACTTTTATACCTTGGTTATGACAGTACATATGCAAACAAAAAGAGGCACTGCCAAAAAATCTAAATTATAGCCGAGCAGTGCGAGTAGTAAACCACGTGTTCAGCCATGGTCTGTTTCAAAAATATCAAATAATGTAACGAGAATCATGGTGTCTGAAGAGAAAGAGAGAGAGAGAGACTTGTAATGTTTACGTAATAGATGCAAGAAGAATCACTTCCGCAGAAACGAAATTTGTACGGAGGAAAACAAGCTGCATTCGTCTGGGTTATAAGAACAGTTTGTGCTTAGCGAAGGGGTTAGTTACATAACCAAACACGATATTCACGTAAATGTAATGTGCCATCATGAGGTAATTCACATATTAAAATACACAAAGAATAATTACTGTAGTAAAAATTGTTTGAATGTAAATGAGATCTCATTTTACAGTTAACCACTTTGTACTGAAGGGTAATTACGGTGTATATAGATGTCGGTTTTATTGCATACTATGTGGGGAGTAGATAATGTAATTTTTCCTTTAAGCAATCTGCTGATTTTAAACCGTTGCAATCAAGATAATTCTGAGAGATGAAGAGTGTATTGGATGAGGTTTGGATTTTATGTATCCTTCAGCGGAATTAGGTTGAGGATTCTTCATTGTAAGCAGTCTTTAGACGAGATGTGTGGTATCCAGATGAAGTGCTGATTAGTTGACAGTTATATTTTGCAGGACGTTGGGGTTATATGTGCATTGATGGTTTTATGTATCACAATTTTTGAAGTAAGTAGCCTGAATAATTCATTAATTTTTGTGGATTGAAGATTCTGGATGGTGCTGAAGAAATACTATATGAGTTTATAGAGTGAATTTTTTAGTATAATATTTTTCTGTTTTTTTTTTATTTAGCCTTTTTTTTTTTTTTTAGTCTGCTTTAACGTCAGATGTTTGTGCTTTCATGTGGGTGCGCATTTCTTTTTGACGTCTGCAAGGGGGCATCTCGCGAAATCCCAACATGTCCAGCAAGTTAATCCGTACGGTTATCTTTGTCCCTTTCCCCGGCATTCTATAGGCCATAATTTTCAAATTGAGAGCATCCACTTTTATTGGCAAATAACATAGTAATTCCCATCCCTTTTGGTTAATTCCGTTCCTCCCATCCTCAGACTTCCCTTGTCCCCTTGAACCCTCATAGCGTCCTATACGACCAAGTAATTTACGACTCTCGTAAAGTAGTGTGTGTACAGGCGCTACATGGCGACGTTAATATGAGTTTATGGAAATATAGAGCTCAATATATGCCGACAAGGAGCGCATTAATCATCATTAAGCTCTTTGGTAACGGCCGGACGAGAGTCGGGAAGTGCGCACAGCGCCATCGTGTTACGGACATAGTAGATACTGAATGACTCCAATAAAAGTGGAACGACGCGATGGCAGACTGAGAGAAGAAACAGAAGAAAAGAGAAATAGAGTATGGAGTAATTGTGATACAGAAAAGATGTGCAAATTACCAAGTTCACAGAAGAAAAGCGGTAGAAAAATTGGTAGGAGTATTTTTAAACTTGATGCTATTCATCTCATTGTGTATTTTCAGACTTTAATTCTTACAAATATAATGGCATCCCTTTTATCTCTTTTTAAGGAAGTAAAGTATTAATATAATAACCCTATATTTACCATCTGGCTACCATCGATCATAAACAGATTTTACAACTTTTATTGTAAAAAAATAATAATAAAGTTTTGGGATCCCGCATGATGATGGATTGTGTATTGCATCTTTACCTGCTTCTTAATGGCTATGTATTTTAGCGTGACGACGGTAGATCTGTAGACCGAAACATGTAGCTTTGGAATAAGAACACAGTAGCCTAGACTGAGCAATTAGTGCAGTTTAGTATGACTATATTTGCAATAGGTGGTGAATATTCTTATACCAATGCGTGTACAGACATGAGCACCACAACTTCTTAGGATTTTATGAGGTTTAATATGATATATATAATATATGTCCTCAAGGCTGTAATAATGGAATTAAAATTTATACGATACCCGCGTGTGTAGCTCTGGTTGAGTTGTATGAGTTTCAAACATTGCTTTGGCTGTAGTTTAAGCTGCTTGAAAAACGTGAAAGGGGATATGAGAATAAAAATAAAGTTGATATTAGAAGAATAAATTGTGAATATATAGTTAATTGGCGCTTTTCGGATCCGAAATCCAAAAATCCTTTACTACTCTGAGTTGACCAGGCTCGTCCTTTATCCGCGAAAGGCCATGTTCTTCCGATAAGTTGAAAACGCTATTATATTTAACACTTCTTTTCCATTTTTTATCGTGTGTTTTCAGCTTGCAGAAACGTCTTTATATGTGCAACAGGTAAACTTATTAATCACGGTGATAGTTTCATCATTCATTAGTATTCAGCCCTAGAGGCCGGTCCAGCAATCAGAGCCCGGTTATGGAACCGATATGGCTCTTGGCACACTGCATCCTGGGCAAGTTCTTGGGGGTAGTTTACCATTGCTTTCCCCCGCCTTTAGACGTTCCCACTTCCGCCGCCACGTGCCTCTGCGTCTTCAGCGACGCAGCAGCGAAAGGTGGAACTGTGGGCGAGAAAGATGTCCGGTAGTAAATTTAGGGATCTTTTACATGCTGCAAATCTACGACGTGGGACCCACGGCTTTACTTCCCCTCCTGAGGATTTTTTTTCGCCCTAAAAATCCGACGGCTTCGGCCGGGTTTGAACCCGCGAACTTGGGTACCAAAGGCCAGCACGCTACCTCTGGACCACCGAAGCCAACGGTGATAGTTTAGAACTTCAAAAAATGCTTTTTCATTTTATGGGGAAAAGTTTTCATTATTATTCAGCCCATTATTTTTATTATGAAATTTTTATAATATCAGATGAGAGATATGGAGGATTTATTTTCGAGAATAAATTCTTACAATAGGAATAATCACCATACAGTGTACAAAAAAAAAGTTGAATGATATCTCGCAGCTCCTAGTCACCATATTTCAGTATTATGACATTTTAAAGAATTTATTGCGGACTGCCTTTAAGAAAGATTTACGCCATCTACTTCGATATCAAGTATTCGAAGCAGACTGTGTGAAGAGTGAAAATAAATAACACAAAGTTTAAAATTGGAAGCAGCAAACTATATGTAAGAAATGTTGGTTCAGAAGATTGTCACTGTAGAATTGGGTGTTAAACTGTTCCTGATATTCTCCGAAGTTGAAATGTGTTTCTCATTTTTCGAATTAAAATCAGCTTAGTTTCGTTTCTGACAAGAAAAGTAATATAAAACGCTGCAGACATTTGCAAAAAAATTGCAGGTTACAAAAAGCCTCTCCTTTATAGCTCTTGGCTTAAGTGCGGTAGGTAGAAATTTCGAACTAAGTAACAAACCATGAATTTAAACATTACGAATATTAAAATTAACACAGAAGCTGTAAGTATGAGAACATTAACACAAATATAGTACCCATAAGCGTTACACATTAAGCAAAACTTTACACTCTCAAGACCAAAATAAATTAATGCAAATTCGTAATTTTGATACCTATCACAAATTTTAAGCATTTAACCTCATTCTAATTTTGGAGAGGGGAAACCTGCAGCGTAATTTGAAGTGCAGCTGAAATTTGAAGAAGCTTATACAGTGTGTTTTGATGTCACCAAATGTTACTCTCAGAGAGTGTGTGTAAGTACTTGACTGCTTCGAGATAAATGCAGTACATTGGGAAACATCTACACTTCGCATTCTTTAATTCGCGTCAATTTTCGCGTAATTTACATCATCCTAAAACGAATAATTTAATAAATCTGAGTGTAAAGAATAAAGTGGGCCTGAATCGTATTTAAAAATTTATTTCCTACTTCAGCAAGAACATAATGTGTCTGCGCATGAAACAGTGTTGACCTATCAGTTCGGCTGAGACAAATTTATTGTAAGAACTGTACAAAACATATAAATACCTCGTGCAAAAAAAAGAAAAGTGCTTTTCTGTGTTAACCGTTGTGGTGCATGTTGCATACGCTAAATATATAAATTTTAGCTCTTTTATTACTGAAAACGAATATATTTATTGCGTTCAGGAATGTATGAGACGTCTTGCTTTGTACATAATAGCCTGAAACAACACAACTTTCTTGTGCTTTAAGTGCGGGTAGGAGTAATATTGAATCATTACATTTGTAATACTGGCTTATAAGGAATTCTGTTTTATCTTCGATCGAGTAACATTCCATGGCGAACAGTTTGGATGCATTTGCCAAGCATGTCAGAGTCTGACAGTCGTAAACTTGCGATCCTTTGTGATTAATCAAACAGCAGTAAGTTTGTTTTTTAATTGAGTTGCATTTGATCGTCAGTTCGAATAACAGCAGGTAAATACAGCAAGATTTTTTCGCTTGTTATCTGGGACACTAGGGTTTTTATTGCCTAAACGTCGGCTTATTTACCTGAATGTACTGCACGTCTACAGTCGTCGCAATTTTATAGAAGTTTATTCCACGTGGCTGTAGTGTGCGTCATTGTCGGCCATGCAGTGTGCTGTCTGCATTAATCTGAAAGGGACATGACAGCTGTATAACTTATAGTTAATATTGTGACCCCAATACACTGCGGTGTTCCTGTCAGATCATTATTGTATGCGTTTATATAAAGATGTCATGTCAGTGTAGTGATGCAGTACCATGCTGGAGTTAGGAATGGAAGATCAACTTTGTCTCGAAGTAGGAAAAATAGGTGTATGGACCATATTTGCTGCAGCCTACTGAGACGAAAACGCGTGGAGAGTTTAAGGAGCAAATAAGAGCATGCATATACATATATATAGAGCCTATATTGCATATATATATATATATTTATTTATTTATTTATTTATACATTATATATACGTATTACATGCATATATTTACATACACAATGGGTACCTGGTTTTTTCCGAGGATAAAGCGGCCAGGGCGTATTTGACCACCCACCCCCTTCTAGCGCAGAGGGTGAAGGAGGTGTAGAAGTGTACCTCTATTTTTGCACCACTTCTGGCCCTTCATGCCTTGTTCTTTGATGACCTTTACCTTTGTGTGTATGTGTGTGTGGTTTTTTTTTTTTACATGTCTGTAATGCCGCTGGTATGATTGAGCGTCTAACTGGTTGATACGTCGATGAATAGATGAAAGTATAGTATTAAGAAGGATACAAAAAATAATGAGAGACTGAGCAAGCTGGATTATTTTCGGCTCGGGATGTTATGACCTCCTATGAATATGGTATTCAGATGTTATGTCCAATAATAGGAGAGTTTTTGCAGTAGCTAACCGACTGTGAGCTTCTCAAGAGGGAACCTTTACAACATTATTTCGTTAGTTAGGTAATTACTTACTTAATTTCTGGCTTGCTTAGGCCTTGAAGATGAGTTAATTAAATGGTGAATTTTGAGTTAGATGGAAGATAGTTAATCACAGAAGTAATGCACAAAAATATCACGATAACATTGATGTGCATTCGGTTTCCGTTGTTATTCAGGAATGCGGCCTTATCGCAGAGGAGACTCGATCTGTAGCACCGCCTGTAATTCGTGTATAATTGCTATGCATCGGTTAGTAAGACGAAACAATCAACGCAGTTTCCGTGACAGACTGGCTAGGACTTCATGTGGCGTCATTTTAACTGAGATTGGGTTTAACATATTTCGTAGGATATTCAATTTACATTTATGGTGATTTGTTTTCGAACGGTTTCGTTTCACCGCACCAGAGTCCTCTGTGTATCCGAAGTTAAAACCAGTTATAATCTACTACTGATTGCTTCAACAAACCCACCGACTATTAACTTCGCTTCCTATTAGTTCTTGATGAAATATCCTAACCAGAGCGTGTCCACAGAACCTTTCAGCAACTGTCACACAAAATAATTTTCTATTTATTGGTATTTGGAAACTTTCGCCGACATATTTAGTTTCGATTAAACATTGAGAGAGAATAATCAAAGCAAAACGCGCAGACTGGTGGCTGCATTTCAGTAGTAGAAGCAGAACTACACTGCGCGCGACGCTTCAAGCGACATCAGAATAATTCTGAGCCCAAAACTATCCCATGTTCAATATATACTCACTTTTTTAGACAACGTACGCACTGGGTACGAATGGGGTCTTCTTTTATTGGTAAAAATCTATCAAAAACAAGAGAGGGAATTAAAAAAACAAGAGGATATCTACAGTTAAAACTCGAGGTGCTGCAGTATTTCCCTAGTGACGTAAAAAAAAATAAAAATATATTGGTGAGTTTTCGTAACACTTTGCAACGCGAATTTTATATAGCAAGTACTTTTTAGCCAGTTGGAAAATGAAGGCATACGTAACAGTACTAGCGCGCTCTGTCTGTCTTTGCATAATTCATGTTGTTATTTTAAATGTGACCTGTATTTTACACAGCAAACACATCGCGGTTGAAGTCACGTGAATGAAAAATAAATGACTACGATGAACTGTTAATTGTAAACATTAAATTCACTCGCATTTATTCACTGTTAATGGATACTCGTTATACTGCATAACGGCGAAGTTAATCTATATGGTGATAGAGGAAGCACCCACTTTTAAATTTTACAAAACCCTTGTGTACCGTAAAGGTTAATTACGTGTACATATACTGAAATAACAAGGTATATCTCCTTTAGTGTATGTTTCAAAATATTACTTTAATAACACACGACACAAATAAAAAATAAAACAGACCTATTTTCGGAGCAGTTTAATAGAAACGTGGGTGTAATTTGCCCTGCAAGGATAAAAAGATAAGTGATCCAGAATGGGAAAATCTGAAGTCGACAGAGCCAAAGATAAGTTGATAACAGTGCTACAGGAAGGAAGTCATAACCTGCAGAGTCCCTTTCATCTCTATCCCATGCAATTGATTGGTAGCTGCACTAAGAATTATTTCGTTGAACACCGCCATATTCTTTAGGTGGAAGGCAACTGCTGTGAGTTTGTTCCAAACATCTTTTACCGTCTTGTCTACTGCATCCCTTCTGAATGTTTAAACTGACAAGGGTATTTCAGAGCTAGTCGGTCTCACATGTTTATGAAGACCAGGTGCCGATTAGCGCCTCCCCCCCCCCCCCCCCCCCCTCCAAACAGTCTTTCTAGACAACATTCACAACGTCTCGCTAAATAGATTATTGTAAAATAAAAAAAAACAGCACTGTTGGGGTTTTAAGAGTCGCTCGCTAGGGTACACATACCAAGAAAAGTTATGGGCGAATGTGAAGGTTTAATGTCCCTGTTGTCGGCAAAGAGACGGTTTATTATTGCCAGGTGCTAGTCTCTGTTGAGTGTTGTCAAGTAGGCTTCTTTGACTGCTGTAATGCGAACAGCTATAGTACTCTGGCCTTCTTTTATACTTTTTAGCGGTGTGTTGACTGGAAATTGAACGCTCTTGACAACAGTGAGAAAGGTGCTTGACGGGATGATACGTTGAATATAATCAGATTCTATAAATGCGCACAACAAGAGTGCCAGCGATTGTTAGGTTCCATGGGACAGACTGAAGCAGTAAGAGCTTTAAGTAGTATTTAATTCTCTGCGTAACGCGAAGATCGCAATGCCTGCACTTGTGGGATAACGCAAACGTCGCAAAAATAGTTTTTGCTCGTAGTTTCGAATTGTGATTTCCGATTCTTTTTCATGATAACTCTGAATAAGCAGAACTGGTCCGTACTTGCTTGTTGTTCCTTGAGCTTCCGTTTACTGTGGGGTACGGCTTGTTAAACATAGTGGGTTGCATTGTATTCCGTTCAGAATGGATGAATTCTTTCCAGCCGTGTCGAAGAACATCAAACAGCGAAAAGTTACACTGAGTTTTGACGAACGAAAATAAAACTGCCATCAGAATTCACCGAGAGTTATTGGCTTTTTTTTTTTTTTGGTGAAGATACTGTGCGTGGGTGGGTGAGCACATCAAGAGAATGTGGAGGAAATTTGTATTATTTGTAATTTTCCAGACTCGTATTATCTGTTTCTTCCATAATATTTGTACCGCATAAACTTACGTACTGATTTCATACTCCGTCGCTCTTACTTCCCTGTTTTGTCAGACCAAAGTTAATTGTGTTTCGCTTTCATTCTCAGAGTGCGACAAAATATCCATTTTAACCCTCGTCTGGAGCGTTAAAGAGCAGAATCCTTGGTAATTAGCCAAAACTTGGTATGACCACATTCTCGGGAGTAAAATGGTCGGAGCGTTAAAGAGCAGAATTCTTTTTAATTAACCAACACTCGGTATGAAAACTTTCTTTGGATTAAAGAGGTCGGAACGTTAAACTAAGCGTACACACGTCTAGTCCAACATTGAGAATAAGTGGACTAGTATCTCCAATCCTTCATTCATCTTCATGAATTGGTACCTAATTAAGTACATGGATGACTTTATCGTTATCAGAGTTATATAAAGTGCAAATAGGAATTGGAAGAAGGCAATTTATTACGAGGGGAAAACAGGAACGGTATAAGAAGGCATACAGGGACAAATTCCACATGGAATAGGTCAACGGGAAAATGTAACGCTAGCAGTGTGAAATAATTTCGTGGTAATAATATTCAAACCGAAACATATATAGGCCTAGATGGACCGAAAGCAGTCTATTGTTGTGGCAGTGAGGAACTCTAGCGGGGGGGGGGGGGGGGGCGGAAAAAAAAAATCCACATAAACAAAAAACCCCAAAAAAATAAAAAAAACCAGCCCCACAAGTAAAAAAATTTTTGTTT